>OLNF01002855.1_pt1 | contig 13034 bp, 7 predicted proteins | sample 1673061 | NCBI WGS metagenome assembly OLNF01 (sample SAMEA3136751, study PRJEB25190) | human gut metagenome | reverse complement strand
ACAGCTGGGCCGATGAGAACGGCTCCATCGGCAAGGCCTACGGCTATCAGCTGGCAGTAAAGCACCAGTACCCCGAGGGGGAGATGGATCAGGTAGACCGCGTGCTGTACGACCTGAAGCACAACCCCGCCAGCCGCCGCATCCTCACCAACATCTACAACTTTCAGGACCTCCACGAGATGGCCCTGTACCCCTGCGCTTACTCCATGACGTTCAACGTCTCCGGACATACCCTCAACGCCATCCTGAACCAGCGCAGCCAGGACATGCTGGCCGCCAACAACTGGAACGTGGTGCAGTACAGCGTGCTGGTCCACATGATGGCGCAGGTGTCCGGTCTGGAGGCCGGCGAGCTGGTCCACGTCATCGCCGACGCCCATATCTACGACCGCCACGTGCCCATCATCGAAAAGCTGCTGGAAAAGGACGAGCGTCCCGCTCCGCAGTTCGTGATGGACAAGTCCGTCACTGATTTCTACCGGTTCACACGGGACAGCTTCTCGCTGGAGGGCTACGATCCCCAGCCCTTTGACGACAAGATCCCCGTGGCCATTTAAGGAGGAGCGCCCATGTACGCCATCGCAGCCGTAGACCAAAACTGGGGCATCGGGCGGGACAACGCCCTGCTGTTCCATATCCCCGCCGACATGAAGCGCTTCCGCGCCCTGACGGAGGGCAAGACCGTCCTCATGGGCCGCAAGACCCTGCAATCCCTGCCCAATGGCAGGGGGCTGCCCCACCGCCGCAACATTGTCCTCACCGGCGACCGGGACTTTTCCGCGGAAAATGCGGAGATCGTCCACTTCCCCGTGGAGGCGGTGTTTCAGGCCGGGGAGGACGCATGGATCATCGGCGGCGAGAGCGTCTACCGCCGGTTTCTGCCCCTGTGCGACCGCGTGTACCTTACCAAAATTTTCGCCGACGGTCACGCCGACGCTTTCTTCCCCGATCTGGACAGCGATCCCCACTGGCAGGTGGACACCGAGAGCGAGATCATGGAGGACAACGGACTGCGCTACCAGTTCGTGGAGTACGTCCCCGCCGCACCGGAGGAGGACGATCTTCTTCTATCAGAGGAGGAAGCCCCCCAGGAGCCGCCCCAGTTTGCGCCGCCCGCCGACTTCTCCGTGTTCAGTGGGTTTTAACGCCATGGCACATCCGGACACCGATATCCGCTATATCAAGGGCATTGGCGAGACCCGCGCCAATGCCCTGAACAAGCTGGGCATCCGCACACTGGAGGATCTGCTGTCCTACTTCCCCCGGCGCTGGGAGGACCGGACGCTGGAGCGCCCCATACGGGAGCTGGCCGTGGGCGAATACGCCTGTGTGCGGGCTATGCTGGCGGGTGACCCCACTGCCAGCCGCATCTCCGGCGGCCGCACGCTGGTGAAGGTGCGTGCCGTGGACGACAGCGGCGCGCTGGATGTGGCCTTCTTCAATCAGGACTACCGCCGCACCAGTCTCCACAAGGGCGAGACCTATATCTTCTACGGTAAGGTGGAGGGCGACCTGCTGCGCCGCCGCATGACCAATCCGGTGGTGGAGCCGGAGGGGCGGCAGCTGCTGACGGGCCGCATCATGCCCATCTATCCCCTGGCCGCCGGTGTCAGCCAGACCCTGCTGGCCAAGGCCATGCGGCAGGGGCTGGACGCCTGCCGCGACCTGCTGCCGGACGTACTGCCGGATGAGGTGCGCCGCACCTACCACCTGTGCTACACCGGCTATGCCTATGAGAACATCCACTTCCCCGACTCGCCGGAGGCGCTGGACATCGCCCGCCGCCGTCTGGTGTTCGAGGAGCTTTTCGTGCTGGCCTGCGGCCTGCAGCTGCTGCGCTCCCGCCGGGAGACAGGCCGCGGCCCCGCCTGCAAAAATCTGAGCCTTACGCCCTTTTACGACGCCCTGCCCTTCGCCCTCACCGGCGCCCAGCGCCGCGCCGTGGAGCAGGCCGTCTCCGATATGACCTCCGGCCGCGTCATGAACCGCCTGTGTCAGGGCGACGTGGGCAGCGGCAAGACCATGGTGGCCGCGGCCTGCGTCTGGTTCGCCGCCCGGAACGGCTGGCAGTCGGCACTGATGGCTCCCACGGAGATCCTGGCCCGCCAGCACTACGAGAATCTGGCCCCCCTGTTCGCCCGCTTCGGGCTGCACTGTGCCCTGCTCACCGGCTCTACCCGCGTCAGGGAGCGCCGTGCCATTCTGGCAGGGCTGGCCGACGGTACCGTTGACCTGTGCATCGGTACCCATGCCCTGCTGACGGAGGACGTGCAGTACGCCCGTCTGGGACTGGTCATCACCGACGAGCAGCACCGCTTCGGCGTGGACCAGCGGGCCGCCCTGTCCAAAAAGGCGGACTCGCCCCACATGCTGGTGCTGTCCGCCACCCCCATCCCCCGCACGCTGGCCCTCATCATCTACGGCGATCTGGACGTGTCCATCATTGATGAACTGCCCCCGGGCCGCCAGAAGGTGGACACCTTCGCCGTGGGGGAGTCCTACCGTCAGCGGCTCAACGGCTTCATCCGCAAGCAGGTGGCCGAGGGCCATCAGGTATTCATCGTCTGCCCGCTGGTGGCGGAGGACGACCAGCTCCCCGATGAGCGGAAGGCGGTGACCGCCTATGCCCAAAAATTGCAGAACGAGGTGTTTCCTGACCTGCGTATCTCTGTGCTCCACGGACGCATGAAATCCAGGGAAAAGGAGTCCGTCATGGCCGCCTTCGCCGCAGGGGAAAGCGATATTCTGGTATCCACCACTGTCGTGGAGGTAGGCGTGGATGTGCCCAACGCCAATCTGATGGTGGTGGAGAACGCCGAACGCTTCGGCCTCAGCCAGCTCCACCAGCTGCGGGGCCGCGTAGGCCGCGGCAGCGCCAAGAGCTGGTGCATCCTGCTGTCCGACAGCGGCAGCGACGACACCCGCCGCCGTCTCAAAGTGCTGACGGAGACCAACGACGGCTTCCGCATCTCCGAGGAGGACCTGAAGCTCCGCGGCCCCGGCGACTTTTTCGGCCAGCGGCAGCACGGGCTGCCCACCCTGAAGGCTGCGGATCTCAGCTGCGACGTGCAGCTGCTGGACGAAGCCCAGTCCGCGGCCCGCGCCCTGCTGACGCAGGACCCCCAGCTGGCCGCACCGGCCCACGCTCCGCTGCTGCGCCGCATCCGGCGGCTGTTTGCCGCCAGTGAAGGCGGCCTCAACTGAATCGGCATAAAAAACGGGCGGAGCGCCTTTCGGCGCTCCGCCCATTTGAAAGTCGGGCAAAAGGGGGGTGCCCGACAGGGGGAAGAGCAATATCATCTGCATAGCGATCTTACGCGTGGCCACTATGCTGAGAGCATATGTATTCTACTGCACGGCTCATCCGTTGTCAATGTTTTTCTGCCGGTATTTTCTTGTATTTTCCACGGTTTTCCAGTCGCCGCTCCCTCTTGCCTGCCCTGCTGCGGCGTGCTATACTGAGGGAAAAACGCGCCGGAAAAGGAGGTGCCGCCATGACGAAGGATGAGCTGCGGGCCAAGGCCAATGAGCTGCCGCTGCTGCCCGGTGTCTATCTGATGATGGACAAAACGGGGCAGGTCATCTACGTGGGCAAGGCCATAAAACTGAAAAATCGGGTGAGCCAGTACTTTCAGGACACCGCCTCCCACAACGACAAGACCCGCCGCATGGTATCCCAGGTGGACCGGTTCGACACCATCATCGTCCGCACCGAGTTTGAGGCTCTCATTCTGGAGAACTCCCTCATCAAGCGGCACATGCCCCGCTACAACATTCTGCTGAAGGACGATAAGGGCTACCCCTTCGTCCGGTTGGACGAAAAGGCCGACTACCCCCGCTTCACGCTGGTGACACGGCCTGCGGAGGACGGCGCCCGCTACTTCGGTCCCTTCGGCGGCCGCAGCGAGACGCGGCAGGCCATCGACGCGGTGTGCGCCGCCCTGCGCCTGCCTACCTGCTCCCGCCGGTTCCCGCGGGACATCGGCAAGGAGCGTCCCTGCCTCAACCACCACATCGGCCGGTGCGACGGCTTCTGCCGTCCTGACGGCCCCGATGCCGCCGAGTACCGTCGCCGCATCGCCCAGGCGGTGCGGCTGTTCGAGGGGCGGCTGCGGCAGGTGACGGCGGAGCTCACCGCACAGATGACCGCCGCCGCCGAAGCTCTGGACTTCGAGCAGGCCGCCGCCCTGCGTGACCGCATCCGCGCCCTGTCGGTGCTGTCCAAGAATCAGAAGGTCATCGCCGGCATCTGCGCCGACACCGATGTCTGGGGCGTATACACCGGCCCGGCCCGTGCCGGCTGCGCCGTGCTGCACATCGAAAACGGCGACCTGCTGGGCCGCCGCGTGGAGGTGCTGCCCGCCGCCGAGGACGATGCCGCCCTGCTGGGTGCCGTGGTGCCCCAGTACTATCTGGACCGCGAACTGCTGCCCCGTGAGATCCTGCTGCCTTTGCCGGTGGAGGATATGGACACCCTGTCCGCCCTGCTGACGGAGCGCTGCGGCCACACCGTCACCCTCCGCGTCCCACAGCGGGGCCAGCGGCGGGAGCTGCTGGACATCGCCTGCCGCAACGCCAAAGAAGAGGTGGAGCGCGTCACCTCCGACGCCGAGCGCACCGCCGGTATCCTCCGGCTTTTACAGGAGCTGGCCGGCCTGCCGGTGCTGCCCCGCCGCATGGAGAGCTACGACATCTCCCACACCGGCGGCGCCGATCAGGTGGCCAGCATGGTGGTATTCGTGGATGGACGGCCCCTGAAGCGGGACTACCGCCGCTTTCAGATCCAGAGCTGCGGCGGTCCCGATGACTACGGCGCCATGGCGGAGGTACTGGAGCGCCGGTTCCGCCGGTATCTGGACGGCGACGAAAAATTCTCCCCCCTCCCCGACCTGCTGCTCATCGACGGAGGCGTCCAGCACGCTCGGGTGGCCGAGGAGGTGGCGGCCAAGCTGCACCTCTCCGTGCCGGTTCTGGGCATGGTGAAGGACGACCGTCACCGCACCCGCGCGCTGGTAACGGCGCAGGGCATGGAGATCGGCATCCAGACGCCCCCCGCCCTGTTCGCCCTGATCGGTCGGGTGCAGGAGGAGGTCCACCGCTTCGCCATCGCCTACCACCACCAGAAGCACGCCAAAAACGCCTACCGCTCCCAGCTGGACGGCATCGCCGGCGTGGGCGAGGCCCGCAAGAGGCTGCTTTTGCAGCGGTTCGGCACCGTCAAGGCCATTCGCGCCGCAGAGCTCCTCCAGCTGGAGGAGGTGCTGCCCAAGCCCGCCGCCCGCGCCGTCTACGACCACTTCCATCCGGAAAATATGCCAAAGGAGAACACCCCATGAGATATTACGCCACACTGGGCCCCACCTGCTGCGAAGCGTCCGCGCTGGCCGCACTGCTGCGCCGCGGCGTCTCCGGCTTCCGGCTCAACGTGTCCCACACGATGCTGGCCGCCCGCCGCGACTGGATCGACGCCCTCCACGATGCGGAGCGCTCCACCGGTCTGTCCGCCCAGCTGATGATCGACCTCCGCGGGCCGGAGGTGCGCATCGGCGCTCTCCCCTCCCCGCTGACGCTGACGGTGGGCGAGGCCGTGACGCTGGGCGCGGATATCCCTGTGGAAAAAGATGTGCTGGCGGCGCTGGTGCCCGGCATGACCGTCCTGCTGGACGATGGAACTATGGCCCTGACCGTGCTGGACGGCGGGCGGTGCCGCGTCACCCGCGGCGGCGTCCTCACCGGCCACAAGAGCCTGACGCCGGAGGGCACGGAGCTGCACCGCCCCGCCCTGTGTGAGGCAGACCTCGCGGATCTGGCCCAGGCCGCGGCGCTGGGCGTCAGCGCCGTCATGCAGCCCTTCGTCCGCAGCGCCGATGACCTCCGCACTGTGCGGCAGGCCATGGCGGAGAACGGCCTTGCCCACGCGGAGCTGTTCGCCAAGGTGGAGGATCAGACGGGGCTGGACGCCCTTCCGGACTGGATGGACCTTTGCGACGTGGTCACCATCGCCCGGGGCGATCTGGGCAGCAGCCTTCCTCTGGAGCAGCTGCCCGCCGCCCAGAAGCACATCGCCGCCCTGTGCCGCAGCCGCCGCAAGCCGTTTCTGGTGGTGACTCAACTGCTTCACAGCATGATCGACCATCCCACCCCCACCCGCGCCGAGGTGCTGGACATCTACAACGCCGTACTGGACGGTGCGGACTGCCTGATGCTCACCGGCGAGACGGCCCAGGGCCGCTATCCGCTGGCGGCATTGGACTGGCTGATGCGCGTGGCCCAGGAGGCGCAGCGCGCCCGCTGACTTGAACTGAAAACACGCAAAGACCGCACCGGCCTCCTGCCGGTGCGGTCTTTGTTCTATCCCTCCCAATGGCTCGGTATCAAAATTTGCCGGGCGCTCACTCCGCGTGCCGCCGCCTGCGGCGGATGGCAGCGCCTGCCAGGGCCATCGCCGCGCCACTGGCCGCAGCGATCCACAGGCCCACGGCGCCCTCATCCGCGGTCCGCGCCGACCGCACGCCGCCGGAGGCGCCGGCAGCCTCTGCCTTACCGATGCTGGCGTCCTCCTTGCGGATCTCCTGGGTGCCCGCCGCGTCGCGGAAGTACCGGCCGCAGTCCTCACATGTCCAGCAGGTGACATATCCCACCTGTGTCGGCGTGGCCGGACGGCCGTTCACCTTCACCAGCGCCGTATGGTTCTTGCTGTCCACCGCGCCGTAGGCCGCCCCGCAGGCGGCGCACACCGCCCGCTCCACGCAGGTGGCCATACCGCCGCTGCACCTCGCCGTCTCCGACTGCCGGCAGCCGTTCACGGTACACCTGCGGGTGTGCCGGTCGTTCCCGTCGGATGTCCACGCGCCCCACGTATGGCCGCTCTTTGCCGCCGTGACGGTATCGCCGCACACGGCGCACACCACCGCCGTGGTGCAGTCGCCGTCATCCGCCGCGCCGCTGTGCAGGCAGGCGTAGCCGCAGTCGCGGCACGCGCCGCCGGCCCAGTCATGGCCGCTCTCCGCCACGGTCACAGCGCCGCAGCAGCTCCACTTCTTCAGATGGCTGTCCGCCGTGGTGATCCACTGCTCCTCCCCGCCTGACGCATGGTTGTCGGGATCAATGTCGCCGTAGCTCCTGCCGCAGTAATCGCACGCCGCCGGCTCGAGGCAGGTGGCCGTACCGCCGGAATGCACCGTCTCCAGCCCCTGCCACGCCAGCACCGGAATGCGCATACCGTTCTCCGCCAGCCGCTTGCTGCCGCAGTCGGTGTCCCACGGGTGCGCGTCGTCACCGCGCCCCGCGATCAGCGCCTGCAGCACCGTGCCGTCGGCAAAGGCCGCGGCGGCCTTGGCTGTACCGCTGCCGCTGCCGCCCGTCAGATACCAGCAGTTCTCCACGATGCCCTCATTGGAGATGCTGCCGCCGGTGATCTCACCCACGTTATAGCAGTTCCGGATGGTGGCCGTGGTAAAGCCGTCCCGCATGTCGCCGACGATGCCGCCCGCCACATTGACGCTGCTGCCGTACCGGTCCTCCTCCTGGATGCTGCCCGTGTTATAGCAGTCCTGGATCAGGGACGCGTCGAAGCTCACGCCCAGAATACCGCCCATGCCATGGCGGCCCTCCGGACCTCTGCTGATGCCGCCGCTGATCGTCCCGGTATTCACGCAGCCCCGTATCGTTCCCCTGTCGCTCATGCCGACGATGCCGCCCACGCGGCCCATGGTGCCGATGTCGTCGTTAGGCGCGATGGTGCGGAGGGTACCGTCATTCCGGCAATTCTCGATGGTCCCGCTGCTGGAACCGGCAATTCCTCCGGCATTGATCTGGACCCCGCCCAAGGAGCCGTCCACCTTATTGAGGCGAATATCGCAGAGGTTCCGGCAGTTCCGGATCGCCGCGCCATTGGCCTCGCCTGCGATACCGCCCACATTGCCTCCGCCGACACCGTGGACATAGATATAGCCCGTCACGGTGACGTCCTGCACAATGGCGCTGCCCGTCAGCTGGGCGAACAGCCCGCTTGCGTAGGTATTCTCGGCATTTGTCGATACATACAGCCCCGTGATGGTGTGCCCCTGCCCGTCAAACGTGCCGCCGTAGCCTTCCGGCGCCGTGGATGTCCGCTCATACTGCCCCATGGGTGTCCAATCAGACAGCCACATGCCGCTCTCGCCCTTGGTATACCTGCCGTTTTCATCGAAGGTGCCGTCGTTCAGTACGATGTCCGCCGTCAGCACGGCGCAGGCATCGCTGTTCATCTTCCGCCCGTTGGTGCCGTTGACGATATCCCTGAACACCACCAGCTCCTCCGCATTTCCGATCTGATAAGGCTCCTCCGCCGTACCGCTGCCGCTCAGGCTGCGGCCCCACCACGCCATCAGGATCAGATCCCCCATCACAGGGGCGGAGAAGTCATACGCCTCCCCGTTCAGCCGCCAGCCCAGCAGCTCGTGTCCCTCGCTGGTGGGATCGGCAGGACGGGAGACTGCCTGTCCCCGCAGCACCCGCCGCGTCCCATCGGTGCTGCCGTACATGGTCAGGAACGTGACCTGGCACTTGGCGCTGGCCTTGATGGTGCCTCCGCCGCTGACGCTGGTCAGGAACACCGTGCGCTCGGCGTTGTAGCTGGCGTCGATGGTGCCCTCGTTGACGACACCGGCGCTGCCGCCGCAGTCCCGAATGGTGCCGCCGTCGGCGTACATGGTTCCTTCATTGAAAACGCCGCCCGCGCCCAGCAGACCTCCGGCCGAGCAGTCGCGGATGGTGCCGCCCTTCATGGTAAATATACCCCCGTTATACACGTACACGCCGCCCGCGTCTCTGGCGCCGTAGAAGGGGCTGGAGCAGCCCATGATGGTGCCGCCGTTCATGGTAAATCTGCCGCCGGCGTTCACCACCACGCCGCCGGCGAAGGCGCTGCCCATGGCGGGGACCTTACCGCCGGTGATGATGCCGCCCTTGACGGAGAAGTCGCTGTGCGTGCTCCCCGGATCGCTGTCATTCAGCTCCAGATAGCCGCCGTTCCCGACCCAGAACACGATGTTGCTGCCGTTGCTCCGGAGCACGTGGCCGTTCAGGTCCACGGGCACGTACCGGCTGACATCCAGTCGGCTTCCCGTGAGCTGCACGTCCGCCGTCAGGATCACCTTGCTCACCTCGCTGTCCGCCAGCGCGGCGGCCAGTCCCTGCGCCGTGGTGACCTCGCGGTCAGCAGTGCCGAGGAAATGCGCGCCGTCCTCCCTGGTCACGCTGTTCACGATACTGTCCATCACGCTCACATGCCCCTCGGACTTGATGATCAGGCTGTCCACCGCGCCGCCCCGCAGCTGCAGCACGCCGCCGGTCTCCACCGTGACCTTGCTGTACCGGCCGCCGGTGATGGTGACATTGGCGTCACCGGCGATGATAAGCTCGCTCACCCGTTTCCCGTCAGCCACGGTGATGCTTTTCGCCGCCTTGTGGACGGTCAGAGGCTTCGAGACGTTCTGATAGATGGTCAGATCGCCTCCCACGTATTTCCCACTGGTATCCGCCAGCACCACCGGCAAACGCTCCTCTGTGTGGATGTATACCGTGACGGTCCCATCGGCCAGTGTCAGCGTAGCGCAATTCTCCTCCGGAACCAGGCTGCCGCTGTAGAGCCGGACCTTCGCCCGGGTGTCCTCGCCCACGGTGTAGGCGTCGTCCGCCGCCAGCGCCTGCACCGGCAGCAGGCTCACCGCCATGCACAGTGCCATCAGGATGCTTACCAATCGTTTCCTCATGTGTTCTCCTCCCTTTCGCCGCAGGACGCGGCCCCCAGTTGAAAGTCGTAGCGCATCTCCAGCGCGTGAAACAGTCTCTCTATGGTACGCTGGCCCACGGCCCGCAGATCCATGGTCCGCAGGAAGGCCAGCGCCTGCTGGATCTCCTGCTCCGGCACCCCGTAGCCCCGCAGGCTCAGTGTCAAAAAGCACTCCAGCTTCTTCTCCAGCGTCAGCGCTCCGCCGCAGGGCCGGGCCATATAGCCCCGCATCAGTCCCGCCGACCCCAGCTCCAGCATGTAGAAATCCTCTGCCGTCAGCTGCGGCTGGTACGGTCCGAAGATGTCGTACAGCTCTCGGGCTGTCTCGCGGAAGATGTACTCCGACGCCTCCTTCTGGGTATAGGCCTCGATGTAGATCTCCCGCAGGTTCTCGTTGAGCTCCGTCAGCGTCAGCTGGATGGCCGTCTCCGCCGCGTACACGAACACCGGCGGCAGCGTGCCGCCGGCCACGCTGCGGGCCGCCCCGAACTGGCCGGAAAACATGAACGCCACCAGCTCCGACAGTACGCCGTCCTTGGCGCGGAAGATGTTCTGGAAGCTGCTGTTGGAGACCCCCGCCTTCCGGACGATCTCCGCCACCGTGGTCCGTTTGTAGCCCTGTTCCAAAAACAGCTTGACACATACGGCCAGTATCCGGCGCTTGGCCGGCAGACTGGCGTTGGTCAGCGCCATGGAGACCACCCCCCCTTCTATTTCTGGCATATATGCCATTATAGTACCATGCAGCCACCGCCTGCGCAAGCACTTTCTAATGGTTTTTTACTTTTCGGCAAAATCACGGTCCTTTTTACAAAATTGGATATCCGTCCCCTGTTCGCGCACAAAACGCTCTCCTCCTGCGCAAAAAGAGTACCGGCGCACCCTGCGGTGCGCCGGTACTCTTTCCCTTTTTTCTCTCACTCGATCTCGAAGTCATCTGTCTCAATAATGTCCGGCTGCTGATGCCGCACCACCTTCACGGCGCACAGCGCCACGCTGAGGTTCAGCGCACCGTCCAGCAGCAGCGACACGCCCATCAGCATCACCAGTGCCTGAGCCCCCTCGGTGGGCCGCAGCACCAGCAGCAGTCCGATGACGCCTGTGAGCACTGCCAGCGCCAGTACCAGCCACCACTGGGGAATACCGAATCGCCTGGCGTCCACGGCGATCTGGATCTTGAACAGGCCGTCCGCCAGCACGGGGATACCAAACATCACGCACAAAAAGCTCATGGCCTCCCCGGGGTGGCACAGGGCGATGACGCCCACAGCGATGAGCAGGCTCCCGAAGGCCAGGTCGTACTGAAACGCCAGCCGGAACAGATCCTTGGAGAAGTATCCGCCCAGCTTGATGGCCCCGCACACCACCATGCCGATGCCCAGCGCCCTGCCGATCCACGGCACGCACCGCTCCGACATCACCAGCAGCACCGCGCCCAGCACGCAGAACAGCACCGACACCACGATATATCCGGTTTTCACGGCCCACAACGGCCCCGTTGATCTCACATTCCGCACAACTTGCATCTCCCTTCGCGCGTTCCGCGCCTTTCTTTTTGTCATGCCCCATGATACCGCGCCGCCGCGCTCTGCGGTACGGGCAGAAAAAAGAGATGCCCGAAATTCGGACATCTCTCTGTATACGTCTGGTTTTTGGGCAAAGCGGGCCGTTTGTCTGTCGCTGCTCACAGCTGCCGGTTGTTGCTGTGAGCCACGATAAGCTCCGGCACGCCGCGGCACAGCTGGAGCATCCGCTGCAGGTCGCTCAATGACTCCTCCTTCATGCCGCCGCTGACCCAGTCGATCCACACGCCGAACAGCTGGCACTTCATGAACTGCACCACCACCCGCCGGTCGCCGCCGGAGATGCTGGCATCGGAGAACACGGTGGTAAGATACGTATCCACCACGTACTCGCACAGCCGCATGGTGTCCTGCAGGAACATATCCCGATTGGCGGAGTTGAAAATGTGCATCACAGCGCGGCGGTTCTCCCGTGCCGTGTGGAACGCCACGGAGAAGCATTCCTCCATGGAGGAGATGGTCGGGTACTGCCGGATCAGCTCATCGGTCTGCTCCGTCACGATCTCCCCCAGCAGGGAGGGAATATCCTGAAAGTGGTAATAGAAGGAGTTGCGGTTGATACCGCAGTCCTCCACGATGTCGCGGACGCTGATCTTACTCAGCGGCTTCTGGTTCAGCAGCTTCATGAACGACGCCTTGATGGCCTGCTTCGTGAAATTCGCCACGGTGCTCCTCCTGTTCTCGGCGGTACAAAGCCCGCCCTACGGCTGTTCGCCGAGGGCGGGCCGTATGTAGTCCCTTTTATTTGGCGCTCAGGTACTCGTCGATGGACTTGGCGCCCAGCTTGCCTGCGCCCATGGCCAGAATGACGGTAGCCGCACCGGTGACGGCATCGCCGCCGGCGTACACGGCCTGACGGGAGGTAAGGCCCTCCTCGTTGACGATGATGCCGCCCTTCTTGTTGACCTCCAGGCCCTTGGTGGTGGACTTGATCAGCGGGTTGGGGCTGGTGCCCAGAGACATGATGACAGCGTCCACCGGCAGGTCGAACTCGCTGCCCTTCTTCTCCACGGGACGGCGGCGGCCGGAGGCGTCCGGCTCACCCAGCTCCATCTCCACGCAGGTCATGGACTTCACGCAGTCCTGCTCATCGCCGTTGATCTGCACGGGATTGTTCAGCGTCTTGAAGATGACGCCCTCCTCGATGGCGTGCTCCACCTCCTCATGACGGGCGGGAAGCTCCTCCATACCGCGGCGGTACACCACGTACACCTCGGCGCCCAGGCGCTTGGAGCAGCGGGCTGCGTCCATAGCCACGTTGCCGCCGCCGACGACGGCCACGGTCTTGCCCTTCAGATCCATGATGGGCGTGTCGCTGTCGGGCAGATACGCCTTCATCAGGTTGATGCGGGTCAGGAATTCGTTGGCGGAGTAGACGCCCTTCAGGTTCTCGCCGGGGATGTTCATGAACATGGGCAGACCGGCGCCGGAGCCGATAAACACGGCCTCAAATCCGTTCTCCTCCATGAGCTCGTCGATGGTGATGGTGCGGCCCACCACGGTGTTGGTCTCCACCTTCACGCCCATGGCCTTCAGACCGTCCACTTCCTTCTGGACGATGGCCTTGGGCAGACGGAACTCGGGGATGCCGTACACCAGCACGCCGCCGGCCAGATGCAGTGCCTCGAACACCGTGACCTCATAGCCCTTCTTGGCCAGGTCGCCGGCGCAGGTCA
>OLNF01002853.1_pt1 | contig 13041 bp, 15 predicted proteins | sample 1673061 | NCBI WGS metagenome assembly OLNF01 (sample SAMEA3136751, study PRJEB25190) | human gut metagenome | reverse complement strand
ATGAACTCTACAAGATTTGCAGCATTCTTGGTTCACCAACTCCATCGATGTGGAGCGAGGGAGTAAATCTTGCGAGTGGTCTTCATTTTTCATTCCCTGAGGTATGATTGCGATGGGCGTGTTCATTAGTTTACTCCAACTAGTCTATCTTCTTTATTTCCACACGCTAGCGACGAGGCGTTGGATCTTCTTTCTAAGCTTCTTCTGTGGAATCCCGATAAAAGGCCGACAGCTGTGGAAGTTCTGCATCATCCATTTTTTGTTAAGGCCTTTTGCCCATATTGATTTTTCCATTGGCAATCCTGTTTCCCATCATTACACGTTCTGTCATTTCCTTGATAACTAAGCTCGCCACACTACGTTCGTTTATGAACACAATAATCGATTTGCGCACCCATGTCTGCCGAAAAGACGATTGAACTGAACGGAAAGTCATACCCCATGCTTGCGGATGGCGAGTATGATGTTATCATCCTGGGTACGGGACTGAAGGAATGTATGCTCGCTGGACTTCTCTCAAAGAAGGGAATGAAGGTAGGGATGGAATTCTTCTCTCATCGACCAGGTTATGGTTTTGGACAGAAATGGATACTACGGAGGTGAGTGCGCTTCTCTGAACCTGGAGGTGGGTCATTTGGAGGATCGGTGATTTGCAGGAGCTGTACAAGCGTTTCAAGGGAGAGATGCCGGAGGAGAAGATCCAGAAGAAGCTCGGAAGCAGTCGCGACTACTGCGTCGACCTGATTCCCAAGTTTTTGATGTCTTGCGGAAAGCTGAGCGATATCTTGTACATCACAGGCGTCACGAACTATTTGGAGTTCCAGTGCATCGAGGGAAGCTACGTGTTTTCGGGAAAGTCGAAGCAGGTGGCGAAGATGCCCACGACCGTTGAGGAGGCGATGAACACCCCTCTGCTCTCCTTCATGCAGAAGCTGAAGTACAAGAACTTCCTCACGGGAATCAACAAGATGGACATTCCCGGAGAGGATGGTGTGGACAGCGACGAGGACGTTCCTCTGAACCGCATGACCACGCGCGAGCTGTACAAGAAGTACGGTCTGGACGACAACAGCCAGGACTTCACAGGCCACGCGATGGCTCTCCACTTGAACGATGACTACCTGGACGAGCCTGCGACGGAGACGGTGAAGGCGATCAAGCTGTACGGCTACTCGGTGAATGCATACGGTCAGTCTCCGTTCATCTACCCCCTGTATGGCCTGGGTGGTCTTCCTGAGGGTTTCTCGCGCCTCTGCGGCCTGAACGGCGGCGTGTTCATTCTGAACCAGTAGAAGTGCGGAGGTGTGAGGACGTAGTGAGATCGACAGCATCGAGTACGAGAACGAGAAGGTGATCGGCGTGGTGTCGCAGGGCGAGGCTGCGCGCGCGAAGATGATCATCGGTGACCCCTCGTACTTCAAGGAGGAGCAGATGCGCAAGACGGGCCAGGTGGTGCGTTCTATCTGTCTCCTCAACCACCCCATCGAGGCGGTCGATGGCGCCAAGAGCTGCCAGATCATCATCCCCGCCAAGCAGGTGGAGCTGGCGGGCTACAAGAAGCGCAGCTCGGACATCTACGTGTCCTGTGTGAGCTACAAGCACAAGGTCTGTCCGAAGGGAATCTACATCGCCATCGTCTCCACTACCGTGGAGACCAAGAAGCCGGAGAAGGAGCTGCAGCCGGGAATCGACCTCCTGGGAAAGATCATCGATCGCTTCGACTCGGTCGTCACGACCTATCGTCCGCGGTCGGCTGCGAAGAAGAGCAACATCTTCATGACCACTAGCTACGATGCCACCAGGTAGGCGAGGAAGGGTCGCGCGATGGGTAGTCACTTCGAGACGGTCGCCGAGGATGTGCTGAACGTGTACAAGCAGGTCACGGGCGAGCATTTGGATCTGAACGTGAAGAGAGACGAGGAGGACGAGGAGGACGAGTAAGGAGTCGGCGCTTTTGCTTGTTGCGTATGAAGGTTGTTTGTTGATACATTGGTTGCTTGTTGTGTATGAAGGTTGCTTGTTGATACATTGGTTGCTTGTTGATACATTGGTTGCTTTGATATGAGACAGCTCGATCCCATCAACAAGGGTCACTTCCTTACTGAATACACTGCTCACTTGATCCTTCCTCATTCACACCATTCTATTGTCCGCTTGTGGGATTCACTTGTTTCGTTTCTTTTGTGTGGAGCGTCCACGGCTACGGAGGAGAGTCTCTCCAGAGAATGACAGAAGCCAAAGCGGTCCTGTTTACTACTACCAATCAGGCAACCCTATCCAAGGAACAAGTATCGAAATGGATTTTGCCGCCTCCTTTCTAGGACCTGAAGAGTGTTTATGAATACTATAGTCAGTTCCCGTTGGAGAATCGGTTTGCCGAGATAGAAAAGGTATGAATCTGTTTCGGTAGGTCATGCAAAGGCAAAAGGGGGAACCGATCCCGCAAAGACAGTCATTTTCAAATCGACTGTGTAGGAATCGCTCTCTTTTCTAATACCTAGCTACATCATTTTAACAAATAAGGAGAATGTCACCGATATCATCAACCGGTGTATTGCGGCGAATTACTCGTCCGTCGCGTACGACGCAATCACAAAGTGTATCGGATACTACAGGGAACTGGGACCTGATTCGCGTGTCGCAGTAGCGTTGTCGTTGTGGCTGGACTCTAGATGATGCAGTCGTTCAGCATGATCTACACGCTCTCCTTCCCCTACCTTGGTCGAATGACGTCGCAATTGCTCTCTCTCGTATCCGATTCATGGTGTCGTCACTCCTAGTCGCAGTGCTGCTACGTGAGTCAGTCCAACATGTGGCTGACACAGCGCATCCTCGATTGTCTGGAGCCCAACATCGCCGTGATCATCGCCACCGCGCGCTCGCAAAAGGAACAGGCGACTGTTCCCACGCTTGTTCTGGTCGGTTTCGTCCTTTAAGCTCATTCTAGTGGTGTTTGCGGAAATGTTACGATCATGTCTTCATCGCTCCTCCTTTTGCCGAGCGCGAGGCCTCGCTCATTCAGAAGATCTTCACCCTCGATCGCGATAGTTTCCAGCGCTGCGGCGTCGATGCGCTTTTCTACCTCTCTCTTCTGCGTCCCTACGTGCTATCACTGAAATCATTGTATCAGACGCTGCTTCAGGGTCCGTTTCCCCATCGGGTCCGTGATCATCAGATGGTCCCTATTGCCAACTGTTGCTTGTCACTTGTCCTTCGTTGGAGAATTACGCGTTTTCTTCCGACAGCGAGATTCGACACAATATCGACACTTTCTACAGCAGTCTTCGTGATGCGCGTCGCATCGAGAGCTCCGGCGTCCAAACGCGTCTGCGGAATCTCCTTCTCTTCAAGAACACAAACATGATCTGGAATTCCGCCGTAGTGACTGTGGTATGTGCATGGCGGGAAAACTGAAATTCAGTTACGATTGTGTCTGCTGCAATATCCCTCGGAGGGAGTTACAGATACGGTGATTGATTATTGTATTCAGTTTGTGCGTTTCATTAGCATGCCTGCGTCGGCGTCCAATCAGCGTGTCCAAAACAAGGAGGGTAGAAGTTTGCCGGAATTTGGACGAATAGTGTTGGATGGCTTGTTTATGTTGTTGTTGTTCCAATTGCAGACGCCTGCGAAGGACATCATTAATGATTACATCACACAAGTATCCGCTTTCCATCTCCAAACACTAGACTTCTTCTCTAAAGAGCGATCACGGAAATAATGTCATCGATTTCGTTCGCATGGGATTGCGATTGGCGGTCTCGACACAGTGAACGTGTTTCACTCGGTTTATCGTAGAGGAAACGCGTTTGTCGCTTCCATTTTCACTTTCTTCAAACAATCGTTTACCCAAGCGCCATCACATCATTGGTGGGAGTCGAATTTGGCTCAACTGCCCCTGGACCTGCAGAATCTTCTCAAGCAACTTACAACGATGACACCCAGCTCGCTACTCACCTCTGAGAGCAAGCGAGTGCGCATCGATCGCGGCAATGACGAAACGCTCGGCATGGAAGAGCGACAGATGTTAGGAATCCTCGAGAAGTATTCGAAGAGCGAGATGCGTCTCTTCCTGCTATCGCTGCGAGGGAGAAAGGAAGGTAGGCGTGTTGGCTGGCTGTGAAATAGTGGGGGTGTTTGGGATGGTTCTTGGCGTGTACTACGACAGTCAGGAGTCGTGCGCCTTTACAGATCCGCTGTCGCAATGCATTATCGACTTTGTGAAGGAAGAAGGTGGGATCGAGAGATGCATGTAATCGCAGATGCCATCGTGAAGGACTTGCTCGTGCAGTGTCGTCCGAACTGTCGAGTTCTGGATTTCCTGGTGATGGAGCGACTCGTTCGAGGGGAGATCGAGCGATTTGCGAAGGAAGCGAAAGTGGAGATTCCCGCGGTTTCTCGGAAAACGGAGCTGTTCGCAGTGGAGCGACTTTTGTATGATTACCTATCGTATGAGTCGGATGCTCATGCGGTCGATGTTTCTAAACACATTTTGGAGCTCTTTTCGAAGGAGCCGAAGGAATTGAACGACATCATCGAGGGCATTCTGAAAACATCTGCGTTGCTTGACATACTGTGCAAAGAAGGTTGTTTTATCATTCGTTTTTGAAGTAGAAGACAATTCGCCCATCATGGAGATGCTGCTCTTCATCATCCCCTTCTTTCTCAAATACCTCCGAAAACAAATCCACACAATTCCCATCATCAAATTCCTTTGCATGAACATGCAAATATCCTTTTCCCCATTCCCGCGGGAATCCTTCATTTCGACTCGTCGCTTCTTCCCCTCTACGCGCCGCTTCTCGAAAATTCCATCATCACGCTGATGACCTACGACGAAATCAAGTCTTTTTCCTTCCTTTCCACTTTTTCCCTATCGGAACTGTATTTCCACATTCCCGATTTTCCCTAGAAAATGGTTCTGGGAGTTTTACTCCCACGGACAGTTCATCTACGAGAAGATCAACAAGACCACAAAAACCCTCTTTTCCCTCACTCCCGAAATGGAGCCTTCCAAGCGAAGTGTCGTTTTCAAGGCGATTTGCGACCTGGCGAAGGAATGCCAGCCGGATCTGCTTTTGGTGGAAGTAGTCCCGATTTCTGTCCTCTCCGTAGACGTTGTTGGCGGAAGGCTTGGCGTACGCGACGTTCAGCGAGATGGTGTTTGGCGCGTGGGAGTTCGCGCATGAAGACGACACCGCGCAGGAAGAAGCGCGCAAAAAGCAGCAGCAGTGGGAAAAGCTGCCGGAGACGGTGGCGGCACTGCAGGAAGATAACAAGACGCTGAAAAAAGGAAACGAGATGTTGAAACAGTGCTTGCTTGAAATGAGCGAGATTGTTTATGCATAAAATCACACAAAAAATCGAAAGGATGGTACGTATGATGGCAATGCTGTGGGCACAGGAAATTATGTCTGCTGAGACTATGGAGGATGCAAAGGCGCTGTATGAGCGCTGCCCCCGCCTGCTGAAGGAAAAGGTCAAGGCGATTCTCATCAAGAGCGGCTTTGAGGAGATCGTACAGGAGAAGTAAGCGATGGAAAAACTTTTGGAATTTCTGGTGGGGCTGGTGAAGGTACTCTTCGGCGTGGACAGCGAAAGTTCTGCGCCGGAAACGCCCAGAGAGACTCCCGTTGAGGATGCCGCCACCGGCTGGGAGGGCGACCTGCCATACCGGTACATTGACGTGAGCCGCTATCAGGGGGCGATCGACTGGGCGCAGGTGGCAGCGGCAGGCTACAAGGGAGCGATGCTCAAGACGGTGAGCACCAACCGCAAGCTCTCCAAGCGGGCAGACGGCCTGTACATCGACCCCACCTTTGAGGACAATTACCGCAGCGCCAAAGCTGCCGGGCTGGACGTGGGCGTGTACTACTACACCTACGCCACCAGCGAAGCGATGGCCGATGCAGAGCTTGCCCTTGTGCGGCAGGCGGTCTACGGCAAGGAGCTGACCCTTCCGGTGGCGGTGGACGTGGAGGAAAATGAGCTCAAGCCCATGAGCACCCTCGACCTCACCAACCTCACCGCCTACGCGCTGGAACAGGTGGAAAAGATGGGGTTCTACGCCCAGCTCTACACCTACACCGGTTACAAGTACGAGCTGGACATGGCTCGGCTGTCCTCTCGGTGGGACGTCTGGCTTGCTGACTACACCGGCAAGACCCCGAAGGTGGATTTCAAGTACAATGCCCACCAGCACACCAGCAAGGGCAGCGTGCCTGGCATCAGTGGCAACGTTGACCTCAATGTGACCACTATCAACTACCCGAAAATCATCCGCAAGAAGGGTCTGACCCGTCTCCGGGAGGGTACATGACCGAAAAAGAAGCTTTACTGTGGGTACTTGGCATTCTTGGCAGCCTGTGCGCCGCTGCCATCACGATCGACAAGGTGCTAGACATCATCCACAAGTACATCAAAAAGGCAAAAGCCCCCGACGATGCGCAGAACAAACGCATTGACGCCATTGAAAAGCGACTGGATGCGGTAGAAGCCGTTTCCACGCAGCACGCCGCAGCCCTTAGACGCGACATGACGCGATTTGACGGCCTCGATGAAGAAATGCGTCTCGTACTCGTTGGCGTACAAAATCTTTTGGATTCGCAGCTGTCCGGCAACAACCGCGAAGGTATGCAAAAAAGTAAATCCGATATCAACAACTACCTGCTGAAAGGAGTAACAAATCATGGAAACAATGTTTAACTTTATCCCCGCACCCATCGCACTGGTACTGATGTTCATCGGCTTTGCCGCGCTGGCCGTTGGTGCCATCCGGCTGGGGTACAAGCAGTACGTCAAGCAGTGGGCGCTGGAGCTCGTGACCATCGCTGAGGACAGCATCATGGGCAGCGGTCAGGGTGCAAAGAAAAAGGCACAGGTCTTTGCCACGCTGCGCGGCGCACTGCCGGACTGGATGAAGCCTTTCATCACCGATGAAGTGCTGGACAGCGTGATTGAAAAGGCTGTCAGCATGATGAAAAAGGCATTGGCAGAAAAGAAGCCTACCATCAACAAGGGGTAATTTATGATTGAGCAAAGCGTATCTCTCGCATCCAATGGCGTCGTCAAAGTGCCGGGCTATGAGCAGCTGGTGCGCTTTGGCTACACCAAGAACCGGGGCGTGTACCGCCTTGCCGTCACCGCTTCCGGCGAGTGGGAAGGGCTGGCTATCCGCTGCTTCTGGCACGTCCCGAACGGCAAAGACCCGGCATCCTCGCTGGTGGTGGACGGCTATGTGGACGTGCCCGCCAGCGTGACCGCACAGCCTGGGAGCGGGTGCGTTACCTTTGAGGGCAGCGACGGCGCAAAGGTGATGACCAGCGCAGACCTGCGGTATCGTGTCAGCGCCAACTCCGGCACAGAGGACGGTACAGAGCCCGAGCCTGGCACCCCTGCATGGCAACAGCTGGTAGATGCCGTGCACACTGACGCCACCGCCGCAGAGCAGGCCAAGACCGATGCACAGACGGCAGCACAGCAGGCTGTGGCGTCTGCCAGTGCTGCTTCCATAAGCGCTGCGGCTGCTGGTCAAAGTGCCCAGCAGGCCGCAGATAACCTGCAAGAGCTCAAAGACGGCATCGCAAACGGTGTCACGGGCCTGGAAATGGGCGCGGACGACTATATCGTCAAGCCCTTTGAGATGAAGGAGCTGATGGCCCGTATCAACGCCGTGCTGCGCCGCAGCGAGATCCCCGACGACACCAAGAAAAAGCTGGTGTTCGACAAGCTCATTATCAATCTGGATAGCTATGAGCTGATCGTGGACGGGAAAAAGGTGGACACGCCCCCCAAGGAGCTGGAGTTGCTGTATCACCTGGCCTCCACCCCCAACCGGGTCTACACCCGCAATCAGCTTCTGGACGAGGTGTGGGGCTTTGACTACTTCGGCGACAGCCGCACCGTGGATGTACACATCAAGCGCCTGCGGGAAAAGGTGGAGAATGTGTCTGACCAGTGGGCGCTGAAAACCGTGTGGGGCGTGGGCTACAAGTTTGAAGTGAAGTAACGATGAAGGAACTGAAAAAACGCTTTCGCAGTCTGTACTGGCAGCAGTTCAGCCTCATTGCGGGCATCCTGCTGCTGACGCTGCTGCTGCTGGGGGCGTCCTTTTACGCCTTGAGCTACAACTATCTGGTGGGGGAAAAGCGAGAGGAGATGCAGACCCGGGCCCAGGTCATTGCCCAAATGACCGCAGACTACCTGGCCGCCAGTGAGGCGGACCAGGAGGTGGACAGCAGCCTCAGCCGCATGGCGGGGGTGGCCAGCATGATGACGGAGGTAAACTTCCTCATCTGCGATGAAAACGGACAGGCCATGCTCACCACCGACAATGCCTTGGCCGGCAAGAGCATCCGCCTGCCGGAGGAGATACGGACGCAGATCCTGGAAAACGAAAACGGCTTCGAGGGCAACACCACCCTGTCGGGGCTTTATAAGCTGCGGCAATTTGCGGTGGGTCTGCCGGTTAGGACGGCAGAGGGCCAGGTGGTGGGCATGGTGCTGGCCATGATCGACGCCAGCCAGCTCATGCGGCTGTGGCGGTCATTTACGGGGCTGTTCTTTATGATCTCCGCCGTGGTGCTGCTCATTGCCTTTGTGGCCAGCTCCTTTATGTCCATGCGGCAAATTCAGCCCATCAAGGAGATGGTCCGGGGTACCCGGGCCTACGCCGCCGGGAACTTTGACATACGCATTGAGGACGAGGGCCGGGGCGACGAAATAGGCGAGCTGGCCCGCTCCTTTAACATGATGGCCGACTCCCTCTCCGAGACGGAGCGCCAGCGCCGGGATTTTATCGCCAATATTTCCCACGAGCTGAAAACGCCTATGACCTCCATTGCCGGCTACACCGACGGCATCCTGGACGGGACCATTCCCCAGAAGGATGAGCGGCGGTACCTGCAGATCATTTCCGACGAGAGCCACCGGCTCAGCCGACTGGTGCGGCGGATGCTGGACATCTCACAGATCCAGTCCCAGGAGATGCACAAGGAGGACTTCGACCTGTGCGAGAGCATGCGCATCGCGCTGCTGAGCATGGAGCAGAAGATCAACGACCGGGGCCTGGATGTGGAGGCGGACATCCCGGAGGACTCGGTGATGGTCCGGGGGGATAACGAGCTGATTACCCAGGTGGTGTACAATTTGCTGGAAAACGCCACCAAGTTCGCCGCACCCGGGTCCACCCTGTACCTGGGCCTGGCCTGCCGGGGGGAGAAGGCGGTGGTCACCGTGCGCAACACCGGCAACACCATTCCCGCCCAGGAGATACCGCTGCTTTTTGAGCGGTTCCATAAGTCGGATAAGTCCCGGAGCGTGGACAAGGACGGCTACGGACTGGGGCTGTATGTGGTGAAAACCATTCTCAATCAACACAAAGAAAAAATCACCGTGACCAGTGAAAACGGCGTAACGGCCTTTAGCTTTACCGTGCAGATGGCCGACGGCGCCCGCGCCTACGGGGAGGAGCAGGAGCAATGATGGATGAGAACAACTTGACGCACCGGGAGCAGGAGGGCCGAGAGGTCGTGTCCTGGTATGTGCCCCCGGAAAAGGGGGAGGAAGTGGTGCGCTACTATGTGCAGCCCCGGCCCCTGCCGGAGAGTGTGCGCCCCCGGGCGGAGGCTGCACCGGTGAAAAAGAAGAAAAAGGGGCGGACCATTTTCGTAATTTTGGCGGCGGTTTTGGCGGTTATCATCGGCGTAACGGCACTGCTGGTGAATCTGCTGGGTTCCGACGATACGGGTGCGGACGACAATCACGCCGGGAGCATCGTGGATATTTCCAGTGATGACGGGTGCCATATCCCCGCTGCGGACCCGGCCCCGGAGGTGCGGCTGAACCTGGTGGCCCCCGGGGAGCAGGCCTTGACGGCGGTGGATGTATTTCAGAAAATGAGTCCCTCTACGGTGACGGTGCTGGCCACCGACGCCACAGGCAAGAACTTTATGGGCACCGGCGTGCTGCTCACCGCCGACGGATATTTCCTCACCAATGCCCATGTGGTGTCGGGCACCACCTCCTGCATTATGGCCCTGGACACCGGCGATACCTATGAGGCAAAGCTGGTGGGCTATGACGCGGGCCAGGACATCGCTGTTTTGAAGGCGGTGGACGCAGAGGGCCTGACCCCGGCGGAATTTTGCGACTCGGACTACTGCATGGTGGGCGAGACGGTGTATGCCATCGGCAACCCCCTGAACCTGAGCCTGCGGGGGACCTTCACCTCGGGAATCCTCTCGGGCCTGGAGCGGCAGATGGAGATGGACGGCAAGACCCTGACCATGCTCCAGACCAACGCCGCCGTGAATAACGGCAACTCCGGCGGGCCCCTTATAAATGCCTATGGCCAGGTCATCGGCATCGTGACCATGAAAATGAGCCAGTCTGGAACCGGGGCCGAGGCCACGGTGGAGGGGCTGGGCTTTGCGCTGCCCACCTCCCAGGTGTCCTATGTGGTCAACGACATTTTGGCCACCGGCGAGTATGCGGGGATGCCTACCTTTGGCTTCACCATTATGACCGAGTATGACGAGAGCGGGGAGTCCTATGTGTCCATTCACTCTGTGGAGGAGGGCCTGCCCGCCCAGGCGGCCGGGGTGCAGCCCGGGGACATACTGGTGGCGGCGGACGACTGCGCCATTCACAACAACTGGGATCTGATGGACTACCGGCGGCAGCTTCGGGTGGGGGACACCGTGGACCTGACCCTGCTGCGAAACGGGGAGGAGATCCACTGCCAGGTGACCCTGACGGCAACGAAGTGACGAAACCGGTTGGAAACCGGCTATGTAAAAAAGGACGGACCGCCTGGTCCGTCCTTTGCGTTGTGCGGCGTGCAACCACAAGGGTCGCCCCTACGCACCGATGAATGACAGAATTTCGTAGGGGGCGGCGTCCTCGACGCCCCGCGTCCTTTACAAGGGGTGCGGTGAATGACCGGCGATGGTCTGCCCTCAGTCCGCCGTCCGATGGCAAAATTTTCTGCCCCGTCTGCCCCGTTTTATTTGTATACCGGCCTATATTTTCCGTCAATCTCACTAACACCGCCTGGGGAGCATACGGAAAAATTTATGCGTTTATCTGATTTTCCCCGAAGTGACAATTTTTTCCTCTTGCAGAGAAAATTTTTTTGTGTTATGCTCCGTTTAGCATCCGGAAAGGAAGCTGTGGTTATGACCAACGCAATGTGCGCCTCCCTCATGCATACCACTTCTGCGCAGGCCCCCTGCGCCGCTTCCTCCTGCGCGGATATGCACGCCATTCTGGGCATTATTATTTTGGACGCCAGCCTGCTGCTGAGGTCCGTTTTTGTATTGCTTTCCTCCGTGACCCGGACGGTGCGTTCCCTTCCTTCTTTGCAGGCGTGTTGACACGCCCACCTATTTAAGAAGCTCGAGGCCTCGCCCATCCGGCGGGGCCTCTTTATTTATAGATGTTTCCCTTCTGCTATGCCCGGCCAGCACAGAAGGGGAACCCCCCATCAAGACAGAAAGCGAGAGGCAATCATGGAATTTCTCAACTTTGTTATGGCACTCAGCCCCATCATCGTGGTGCTGGTGGGCATCCTCGGATTCCGCCAGTCCGCCAAAAAAAGTGGCCCCGGTGGCCCTTATATGGACGCTGGTGCTGGCTTTTACCTACTTCAATATCACCGTAGCCGCCTGCGCCACCGTGGACCAGATCGGCAACGAAAATAAGGTCATGAAGCGCACCCTCCCGGCCTTTGCCATTATTCTGGGGGTGTACATGGTGCTGACCATGCTCTACACCTGCGTGCTGTTTCCCCATTTCGGTATGTAATAAATATTTTCTGTAAAGGAGATTTTGCAAATGACTAAGAATCGTGTGGTAGGCGTCATCGGCCTGGGCCATGTGGGAGCCCATGTAGCCTATTCCCTGGCGGTGCAGGGCATCGCCGACGAGCTGGTGCTGGTGGATCAGAATCAGCAGAAGCTCCAAAGTGAAGTGCAGGACCTGCGGGACGCCGCGGCCTACCTGCCCCACCGGGTCACCGTTCGCCCCGGAGACTTTGCCGACCTGGGCGAATGCGATGTCATCGTCAACAGCGCGGGTAAGATCGATCTGCTTCGGGGCAATCACGACCGGGTCAAGGAGATGGACTTCACCATTCCCGCCGTCCGGAGCTACACGGAGAAAATCAAGGCCAGCGGCTTTGACGGCGTGGTGGTGAACATCACCAACCCCTGCGACATCGTCACCCGGGAGCTGGCACTGGGCCTGGGCCTGCCCAAGGGCCGGGTCTTCGGCACCGGCACGGGCCTGGACACCTCCCGCCTGCTCAGCGCTCTGGCCCGGCAGACGGGCATCGACCACAAGTCCATCACCTGCTATATGCTGGGCGAGCACGGCAACCAGCAGTTTGCCCCCTGGTCCTGCGTCAGCTTCCGGGGTATGCCTCTGGACAAGTGGGCCCAGACGGATGCGCGCTTCCGCTTTGACCGGGAGGCTCTGCAGAAGGAGTCCATCGGCGGCGCCTGGGTCACCTTCTCCGGCAAAAACTGCACCGAGTACGGCATTTCCACCACCGCCGCCCGGATGGTACACATTGTCCTCCACGATGAAAAGGCCATCATGCCCGCCAGCATGGAGCTTTGCGGCGAATACGGGGAGAGCGGCCTGTTTGCAGGCGTGCCCTGCGTCATCGGCGCAAAGGGCGTAGAGGAAGTGGTGGAGCTGCCCCTGACCGACGAGGAAAAAGCAAAATTCCATGCCTGCTGTGAGGGCATCCGCCACAACATGGAACATTTGAAAGAACTCTAAAAAACTGCCGAAAAACCCTGCGGGGCGGACACGCTTGTGTCCGCCCTATCCTTTTGCTCCCGAACCATCCCCGGCCTACGCACCGCAAGATACACTTTCGTAGGGGCCGGCCTCCCGGACGACCCGTTTTACCTCACCCCTTATAAAGGACGCGGGGCGATGTGGGCATCGCCCCCTACGAAATCCTATCGGTAAACACCTCGTAGGGGCCGATGATCCTGTTGCGGTGCCCAAAATTTCTGCGCTGCCTTACGG
>OLNF01002852.1_pt1 | contig 13048 bp, 10 predicted proteins | sample 1673061 | NCBI WGS metagenome assembly OLNF01 (sample SAMEA3136751, study PRJEB25190) | human gut metagenome | reverse complement strand
TGCAGCCTCTGTAGTCGGCTATGTAAACGATAAGCAGACTATCGAGTGTGACGATATGGTGCTTCCTGTTGATGAGGCTGTCAAGGTATGGACAGCCAAGCTTGAGGGCGTTTTCCATACAAAGGCAACAGACGATACAAGCAAGGTAAATAGCGGTCTTTACGATGCAAAGAATATCTATGTATGCAAGAATAAAGTGGCTAAGCCTACAGTATTTATTCCGGTATTCCCTGGAACAAACTGTGAGTATGATAGTGCTAAGGCATTTGAAAGAGCAGGCGCTGACACAATCGTAAAGGTATTCAAGAACCTCACAGCAGAGGATATCCGTGATTCGGTTGATGAGTTTGTAAAGGCAATCGACAAATCACAGATTATCATGTTCCCTGGTGGATTCTCAGCAGGAGATGAGCCTGAGGGATCAGCTAAATTCTTTGCAACAGCATTTAGAAATGCAAAGATGACAGAGGCTGTTGAAAACAGCCTCCGCTGTGTCGATGGGCGCAGTGGACTTGCGGGCTTCCGGGATCTCTGCAAGCTCGCGGTTCAGTGCGTTATTGATGACCTGTTCGTACAGACCGGGGTAGAGCATAGGTGCACTTCCTTACCGTTTTCTTTTATTATAGCGCTAGCTGAGCGGACATTCAATGACAGGGATCTTCCATCAGGCAGACGTTGGTGCGTTTAACGATTTCCCACGCATTGCAATCGGGCAGGTCCATCAATTTCAGATAGGCCATTTTATCACCCCATGGCGGCTTTCAGATAGTGCAGACGGTATTTCAGGTATTGGCGGATCGCAGACGCTCGTTTTTCACGCAACAGTGCGAGGGTTTTGCTGGTGGTCCAGTCTGCCCATCTCCGCCTGCATACAAGCCGGTCTGGATGGCGGTAGCGATACTTCCTGATCGAGCAGGATGACACCTATGGTCGTGACCCCTATGAAAGCCTGAAGATCAGCCATGACAATCTGGTCCGCATGGGCTACGCCGACTGGTTTTGACTGACAGCGAGCCTCCTCGTTTGTTTCAGATTACGGCTGGAGCCGCCTGCGGACTGGACAAATGCTACAGGTGGCAAAATCTCGATTACAACAAAAATGAGATAGACACCCTTTCGGGGGAGTCTATCTCATTTTTCGTTTGGACTATTTTGCAACAGCCCCATATCATGTTCGTGCAATCGTAAATTTAAGCGTCACATTGGTACCACAATTCTGCCATACCCAAGCGTGCAACATCGCCCTTGCGGAACCCGGTCTCCTCGTACTTTCCGGTAATGCTGCCATCCAGAAGCCCCGCAGACAGATCCCGGTAATCCCGAACGATCTGCTTATCCAAAGTCACTGCATCATGTCCCACGGCCAGCCGTTCAAAAGAACTTTCCTGATTCCAGAGCTTTGTCATCGTGTGATTGCAGATATCCACCAGCCGCATATCGTTTTCAGGCTGCCGCTCCAGAATGATTGAGATATTCGCACAATCTCCGCTGAAAAGGATATGATTTTCTGCATCCAGGAAGCAGGTACTGCCGGGGGTGTGGCCAGGCGTGAGAATCGCTTTGATGGTTCGACCGCCCAGATCGATCACATCTCCGTCATTAACAGGATGCCAAGGATAGCTGCCCTCAGTGGGATGATTGGGCACCAATTTCAGCAGTTCTTCCTGATCCAGATCCGGGCAGCGAATAGGCCCACGAGACTGAATATAGAAACTGCGCATCTTGTTGTAATCTGTGGTGCCCATGAATTTTTCCATATTCTTGTGATCTTCTTCGGCACGCTCCCCATCCAGCGGATTCACATAGACTGGAACGCCGGGAAACTCAAAGACACCGCCGTCATGGTCAAAGTGTGTATGCGTCAGCAGAATGATCAGAGGCTTATCCGTCAGTGCACGCACTTCCCCAGCGAGGTCGCCGATACCGCAGCCGGTATCCACCAGCGCGGCTTTCTCTTCACCCTCGATGAGGAAAGCGTTCACCAGACGAAATTCACTCAGGCACCATGTATGGGGCGCGATTTCGGTGATCTCATGTCGATACATAGACAAAACAGACTCCTTTCGTGTATGTGTTGATTCAGCCCTTGACTGCACCGGCCGTCAATCCGGCAATGAACTGGCGGTTTGCGGCCAGATAAACCAGAAGGATAGGCAGCAGTGCAATGGAAGCGCCCGCTGTCATGATATGCCACTCAGCAGCAGCGTTGGCGGAGTAGCGCAGATTTGCAACAGCAACGCTCAGGGTCTTGAGGCCGGGGTTGGCCATGGTGAACACCTGTGCCGTAACAAACTCATTCCAGGCCTGGCGGAAGGCAAACAGCGCGATCACTCCCAAAATGGGTTTGATGGCCGGAACGATGATCTGCCAGAAGATGCGGAAGGGGCCAGCGCCATCGATCGTGGCAGCCTCGTCCAGATCTTTGGGCACTCCATTGATGAAGCCGGAGATCATAAAAATGTTAGCCGCTTGGCCGCCGGTAAGCATCAGTGCCAGACCCACCATATTCTTGGTCAGTCCCAGCCGACTCATGAGAGTATACAGAGGATACAGCGCCACCGAACCAACCGAGATGAACATACTGAGCAGATATGCCGTAGAGATCAGCTTTTTGCCCACAAAATCTCGGCGGCTGATCACATAGGCCGCCATGGAAGAGGTGATCAGTGTAAAAACCACCGTCAGCAGTGCCAGTACCACGCTGTTCAGGAAATACTTGCCGAAGTCCAACTTCTGGAAAGCATAAACATAGTTGTTGAACTGCCAGTTCTCCGGCAGGAAATTTCCGCCCAATGTCAATTCTGCGTTGGTCTTGAAGGAGCCCAGCAGAGTGTAGACCACCGGATAAAGGGTAAAGATGCACATGGAACCTACAAACAGCCATTTCAGGATCTGGCCGATCAGGTAAATCACATGATCTCTTTTTTCCGAGGGGCGCATATCCGACCATTTTAATTTTTTCCGTGCCATTTTCCGTTCCTCCTTATTCACCGGTCACTGCGTCCAGCCGCTTGGCGAGAATCAGATACAGGCCAGTGACACCACCGATGATCAACGCTGCCACCAAACTGCAGGCTGCGCCATAGCCAAACTCCTGCACCACAGAGGAACCTGCGGTGATGGGGAAGAACAGCTGATAGATATACAAGAACATCACGTTGGTCTGATTCATGGGTCCGCCTTCAGTCAGAACCATGATACTCTGATAATCCATAAAGGAGATCACCAGCGCCAACATCAGGATCATCTTCATGACGGGGGCCAGCAGAGGGATGGTAATGCGGAACAGGATCTGGGCTGCATTCGCACCATCCAGTTTTGCACTCTCATATACCTCTGTAGAAATACCGGTGAGGCCTGCAATGAAATAAACCATGTAGTTGCCGATACCGCCCCATGCAGCAATGATGATACAAGTCAGCATGGCGTACTTTACACCGAGCCAGTTGACATTTTCATCGATAATACCCAGCCACGTCAGGAAGCGGTTGATCTCGCCGTTGTAAGTGTTGAACAGCAGGTAGAAGATCAACGCCATAACAGCGCTGGACATAATGGTCGGGGTAAAGATAATGGATTGTCCGGTGGCGTTGAGCCGGGTGTGTTTGCTCAGCAGGAACGCCAGCATAAATGCAATGGGCAGCGTCAGCAGCAGTTTGCCTCCCACATAAACGAAGGTGTTCACGATGGCTGTCTTGAACACGGTGTCCCGGGCAATGCGGGCAAAATTTGCAAAGCCTACAAATTTTGGGGTGCCGTAGCCCTTGTAGTCAAACATACAGTACCGTATTGTCCACAGGATGGGGTAGATGGTGAAAACAACAAACATAATCAGGTTGGGCAGAAGCATCAAATAGGATGTCTTCTCCTCCCGGATCCTTCTCCCAAGGCTTTTTTTCCTCGTTTCCATAGTGTTTCCTCCTAACGATTATCTGAAGGCATTTCTGATTATAAGTATACGGTGATTTTTTTGAAACGTAGAGAAATGGATACCCGATTATGTTGAAAAAATTCCGATTCTTGTATCTGCTTCTGCATATTTCCGCTCAGCCGCTTTCCTGCAGGGTGCGGCGATAATCAGTGGGGGTAATATGCCAGTATTTTTTGTAACAGACGGAGAAATACCGGGAATCCGCATAGCCGGTGCGCTCTGCTACCTCATAGATCTTCAGGCTTTCGTCGTCCAAAAGCCGTTGTGCCTCCTTCATTCGCATTTCGGTCAGGTGTTCGGTGAAGGTCTGCCCGGAAGCCTGCTTGAACAGCTGCCGCAGGTAATTGGGGCTGATGTACAATTCCGCTGCTACATCATCCAGCGAAAACTGCAGATCGCTCAGATGTTCTCCCATGATCTCATCGATCCGGGACACCAGTTCCTGCCCGGGATTCTTTTTCTCTTCTGCAGCACGGCACAGGAGAAGAAGATTTTTAAAGCATTCCTGCAATTCCTCCAGAGTTCCGGCCTCCATGATCTCCTGATGGCAGGCCTTATATTCCACGTAGGTGATGGGGTTTTGTCCCCGGCGCTTCTTCAATACGGAAAGGCACATGTCCAGAACTGCCATTTTGATGTATGCTGCATCCACTACTCCATGGGGGTAGAACCAACTCAGAACTCCGTCTACTGCCCCTGCAATGGCCTCCGCATCTCCTCCGGCCACCGTCAGTGCCACTTGCTCTGTCAGATGGGGGTCGATCTCAGGGCAGGCTGTTACCCGCGTCAGCAGCACGTCAGAGATGGTGCGCACCGGCGGAGCCATTTCATAGAAAGAATACTCCGCTGCTTCTTTTGCCTCGTGACCGGATTTTTCCAGCTTGTAGATATTGTCCTTGATCCCTCCCAGAAAAAAGTGGACCGTTTGATTCCATTTGCGCCGGATCGCCACCACCACAGCCGTCAGTTCACGGGTCAGCAAAAGCGCCGCCGCGGCATTGGTCACTTCCTGGTGGATGGAGAACACAATGAAAGACATTTCTTCCACAGAATGGTTCAGAACATAAGCATCCAGCTTTTTTTCAAAGCGCTGGTTCAACAGTGCGGGCAGTTCCTGCCGTATCTCGGGGCCGCCCTGAAACAGTGCGACCAGATAACGGTCGCTTCCGATGCAGAACTGTTGTAACTCTTTCATTTCTTCTGAAGCAAGCTCCCCTGCACTGGCTCGCCACATAAGTTCCCGGATCTTCTGTTCCTGGTGCAGCCGTTGCTGCATCTGCTGCACCCGATCCTGCCACTGTTGTTGACGCTGGGTCAACTCTGCTGCAAAGGCATCCAGCCGTTGGATCAGAAGTTCTGTGTCCAGCGGCTTTAACAGATAATCTGACACCCCCAGCCGCATTCCCTGCACGGCGTATTCAAAATCATCGTAGCCGCTCAGGATCAGGAGCTTTGCATCCGGAAGTTCCTCCTTGATCTTTTCCAGAAACTCCAATCCGTTTACATGAGGCATGGTGATGTCGGTCATAATGCAGTCCGGTAGAAATCGTTCTGCCATTGCCAAGGCTTCTTTGCCGTCGCGAGCCGCCCCTACCACCTGCCACTCCGGGCAGCGTCTGGTAATAAACTGCCTTACCCCCTCCCGGATATTCGGTTCATCATCTGCGATCAAAATCTGAAACATCCCACTCCGTCCTTTCCGGAATATACTTTGGCAGATGAATGACTGCCTCTGTCCATTCTCCTGCACAACTCCTGAGCTCCAAACCATAGTCGCGGCCAAAATAGAGCCTGATCCGCTCGTTGACATTGAAGATGCCGTAACCACCATCGCTGACCGTTACGCCCCGCTTCAGATCTGCATTCAGGATCGTCAGTGTCTCTTGCGAGATTCCCAGCCCGTCATCACGGACACAGAGATAGAACCCCCCTGGTTCTTCGCCTGCTGTAATAAGAATGGTGCCTTTCCGGTCCGATTCCTTGATCCCGTGATAAATAGAATTCTCCGCCAGAGGCTGTATCAGCAATTTGACCGTGTAGAGCTTTTTCAGTTCCTCCGGGATCCGGATCTGATAATCCAATCGATCGCCATACCGCATCTTCTGGATGTCCAGATAACTGCGCACATGGCAGATCTCTTGCTCCAGCGGAATGATCTCCCGCCCCCGGCTGAGGCCGATGCGGAAAAAATTTGCCAGATCACGCACCATCTGGCTGATGTCCTCCGCTCCTGCGGCCTCTGCCTTCCACCGGATGGAGTCCAGCGTGTTATACAAAAAATGCGGGTTGATCTGGGCCTGCAAAGCCTGCAGTTCCGCTCGGCGTTTCAGCCGTTGCTCCAGTTCAATGGCATCATTCTTTTCCTCGAGCTGGTGGCTGTATTGCTTCTCCCTGTCCAGCATCTCATTGCTGCTCCGGAGCATCTGGTTGTAGCTTTTTGTTAGCAATGCGATCTCATCGTTGCCTTCATAGCAGAACTCCTGCCTCACATTCTGACAATTGATCAACTCCCGCAAGGGGGCTGTGAACCAATGGAGCATCAGCAGGCACACCATCCCTGTTACCATGATCAGTGTCCCGCCTTCCACAAGCAGCAGCTGCAGATAGGATCGGGATTCTTCCCGTGCTGTGGTAGATGCCTGCAGACACACGATGGTCCACGGTGTTACCGATACCTTGCGGGCGACACCGTAATACCTTTTTCCGTCTAATCTAACATCCAAAACTGTATTTTCTGCGGCGGTCAGCCGACTCAACAGCTCCGGTTCCCTCATCAACTCTTCCGCTGCGGCATTCACACAGGTCACGGGATTGCCTTCCTGATCCAGCACAAGGATCGCCGATTCCGCTTCGGGAACGATTTTTCGGATCAGTGCCTGAATCTCCTTACAGTCCAGATTTACCACTAAAATGCATTTCCGGGTGGCAGAATACACCTGCGCTGAGGAGATACTGAATCGATAGAGCACTGGTACCACCCATTTCCGGGAGCGGAAGATCTCGTCATTGCGGACGGTGCAGAACTCCAGAAATGAATTTCCTTCCCGGATCTCGGACCACAGCGCAACTTTTTCCAGTGAAAACCCCGGAGTCAACAGGGTGCTGCCGTCCGTAAATGCACCATAATCCGTGTAGAGATACAGATCGCTGATCAGGCTGTCGGACACCTTTTTTGTGGATAGGGGTGCAGCGAGATTGGACATTGCCACGCTGTAGGCTGCCGCATTGGGGTTTGCAAAGTAATTTGCCAAAATGCTGTCCAGCCCCGATTCAGCCTTAAAATAAAGCAGCCGCTCGATGCTCCCGCTAACGCGGGTAGACAGATAGTTCTCTGTCTGTTCCGCTGTCCGCAGAACGGTCTCTTCCATATTCTCCTCGATCGTGTCGTTGATATGGCGGTTCAGGATGATCTGATTCAGGGTGATGGCAACCAGAAAGATCACGGTGATGGTGGCAGTGACCTTCAGAACGATCGAACCATTGTGATGATGCGTGTGATTGTTCATACAGCTTCTTTCTTCTCAGAAGCACCAATAGAGGGACCCGGAGCCGGGTTCCTCTATTGGTGCTTCACATATATGGATCAAATGGGAGCGGAGTTCAGTTTAAGTTCCGATGCACGCAGGCATCTGTTATCAAACGGAAGTGTCCTGATTCTTTGCGGTAAAGTTGGGATAAACGATACGCTTTGCCCCATCGGCAACCGACTTATCATAGGCGTTGTTGTACCGATCGTTCAGCTCGCTGATGGCCTGATCAATGTCCTTTAGACCAAAAATGCACTGAACCGCCACGGTGGAGTAATCCTCGCCCTCGATGGAAATGGCGGGGGGGGTCGGCCAGTTCTGGTCATTTGCCCCAATGGCCAGATCCGGCATGGTCTCAATGGAGGCCGGCGGTTCTGCACCTTCCACGGCGCTCTTGATCATGACAGTGCCGAGACCGGCGGTATAATAGGGCCCCATGACCTCATCGCTGTGGAGGAATTCCATGACCTTCCATGCTTCATCCGGGTGCTTTGTGGAGGCATTGATCGCCTTATCGGAGCCGCCAAACCACAGGTTCTGCACACCGTCCGTATTTCCGGACAGGCTGGGGATCTGACAGCAGTTCCAGTTGATATCCGTGGGAAACTGGCTCTGGTAAACGCCGGGCTCTGCATGGCTCAAGGAGAAATAGAAGGCAATGTTGCCTGCTGCAAACTGGGTGCGCAGGGGGTCAATGTCCAGAGACTCGCTGCCGGGGAATGCCACACCGGTGGAGTACATTTCACGGAACAGCTGCAGGACTTCTCTGTAGCTGCTGAAATCGTACTTGCCGTTCTTGAAGTCAAAGCCATAGCAGGTGCCGCCGCTGACCTGAACCACCGGATCGATGGAACGCATCACTGCGCTCATTGCGGATTTATAGTTGCCGGCAATGCCGTAGATCCCTTCGCCGCTCAGCTGCTTGGTTACCAGCGTAGCATCATCCACCAGCTCCTTCAGGGTCTTGGGAGGAGCAGAAATGCCCACCCGATCCAGCAGATCCTGGTTGTAAAACAGGCGACAGGCAGATGCGGTAAAGGGCAGGGAGTAGATCCCGTCGCCCCAGGAGTTGATGCCCTGCACAAAAGCGCCATCCCAGAAACGTGCCTTGTACTCCTCCGTCATATACGGAGAGAGATCCAGCAGCATCTTCTTTTCGTCCACCTGTACCTCCAGCGGGTCCGTTCCACTGAGCTTGAACACATCCGGTGCAGTGTCGGTGCTGAAGGCGAGATCCAGCATCTGAGAATAGTTGTCGGCATAGACCTGGTAGTCGATATAAATGTTGTCCGAATTGGTCTTGTTGTATTCTTCGATCAGCGGAGTCAGATACGCCTGATCGTGACGGTCCGTGGTCCAGTAAGAGATGGTGATCACGCCGTCATCGCCGCCAGCGGTAGAACTGGCAGCCGCGCTGCTGGAACCGGAGTCCCCACAGGCGGCCAGAGATGCCGTCATGCCAACAACACCCATGACTTTAAGAAAATCGCGCCGGTTGATCTTTTTCTTCATAATATTTCCTCCTCTTTTGAGAACAGAACCTTCTTCTACTGAGAGCATACCAAATCTGCCGGATTTCAGGGAGTAAAATATTCAGTTTTTATGTTCAAAAAATTACTTCAGCCATTGTGAAAATCCAAAAAACGCAGAAACATTGCCCAATCCCATCGGGTAATATCGTGGCCGCCGGTGCGGCGGTGGTATCCAATTCGCCCGGTCAGGTATCCCGAGTCATTGGCAGGCGGCTGGCTGGGCAGAGGAGCATCCCCGAAGAGCTCCCAGGCACAACTGGCGCTCTTTGCACCATTCCACTCTGCATCAGGGTCGCTCCACCGATCCTCAGAGCCGCTGGTTATGTAACACAGCCGTGGTGCCACACAGGCCACCAGCTGGTGCTGATCGAAGGGAAGGGTCTCCTCTTTCCATGCATACTTCTGATAATTTTTGCAGAACCAATGGGGAAATGCTGCCGTGATGGAACCCACCGTCTCACCATGCTTGCCACGGGACACGGCAGCACCAGAGCAGCCGGAATCATTGACGAGGACCCCGCAAACCCTTTCATCCTGTGCCGCACACCAAAGCGCCGCCTTGCCGCCGCGCGAGAAACCACCCACCGAGATTCGGGCCGGGTCGATGCCCGGGTGTTTTACCAGCAGGTCTACCACACAGCTCATCCCAAAGGCCCAGATGTCCAGGGTCCCCCATGCATCGGCAGGTAGTGCATCTGTACTGAGCCCAAAAAGCTTTGCCAGTGGGCCGGGATACTGCGCAGCATCGTCGGGCTGCAATGCACTTGCATAGAAGGTCACGGCTGCCCGGCCCGATTGTACAATCTGTTCAGCAGGCCAGTATTCCTGCTCCGTTTCCTGTTCGATATCAATGAGCGACGGCCCGCCGCTTCCGGCTGGCATATTCCGGAAAAAATTCATGGCCTCTTTGCGCCACGCTTCCGGGGCATTGGCCAGCAGTTTTTCCATCTGATCAGGCCCCATTTTCGGCCCGGGAGAGGCTGTCTTTTCGTGATTGCAAAGGAACAGGACTGCCGGGACCTTCTGCGTTCCCTCCGGACGCACCAGCACCACGGGGAATTCCAGACTTCCCTGCTTCGTTTTCAGACAGATATCCCAGATCTGCCGTATGGCTTTGCATTTTGGCAGATACTCTTCTGACCGCAGGCGTTCGGTCTGTTCATAGGGAACTTCCGGCCGGATGCCGTACTCCTGCGAGCGGAACAACGCGAGCAACGCTTCCCGCCGTGCATTCCAATTCTGCGGAGTCGTATTCTTTTCCAATACCAACGGCAAATTCATCTGATATTCCTCCTAACCGGGGACGGATCATGCCCCTTTTCATCATATCATCCGCAGCAGCATGGCGGGTTGAAAAAATTCAGGAGATGCTTCAAAATACACCGAACCTGATACAGTGATGTCGCTCCGGCCAGCCGAATGACTTATAATGTTTTATATAAACAGATGCCAACGCGGTATCAGGGTACTTTAGTGAGGAATGAACATGAAGCATTTTGAGATCTACAAAAAAGACCCCGCCACCGGCGCTTTGTACCCGGAAGGACAGCGGCGAAAAAAAGGGCTAGCCCGTATCCTGGAGATCGTTGTGCGGGACTTTTGGCAGTTGCTGGGTTCCGGCTTGATCGCCACGGCGGCGGCTCTGCCCTACGGACTCTGTATCATGCTATTCCTGCCATCCAATGCTCTGGGACCGCTGATCCTTTCCTGTGTTGTCACCGGCGCTCTGGCCTCTGTCTTCGGGATGAACCTGCTGGATACCATTTTGCGCTGTCTGCGGGATGAGGCCGGTTTTTGGTCTTTCCAATACAAAAAGTCTCTGAAGAACAACACCCTGCCGGCCGCTTTGTTCGGGGCGGTATTCGGCCCGTTATTTGCTGTGGATCTGGCAGGGTTAAGTCTGGCGGTACGCCGCGGCCAAAGCGTGTTTCAGGTCGAGTTTCTGGTGATATCCATAATCTTCCTGCTGGGCTTTGCGCTGAACCTTGCCATCCAGATCCCCCTGATGCAGCTCCCTGTATCAGCACTGCTCAAAAATGCCTTTCTGCTGTTTCGGGGCAACCTTGGGTGCTCGCTGATGGCTGTTGCCGCATTGATCGGTTATGCTGCACTGTTTGTTCTGCTGCCAGCCACTTTGTCATTCCTGCTCATCGTCTCCAACCTGTGGCTGCCGATGCTGACAGTAGCATTTCTGCTCTATGGCTGTGTTGAAAGAAATTTTAGCATAGAATCACGGATCCTGCAAGGAAATGACCCGGATCCTTTTCTGTAACCAAACAGGCCTGCTCCGCATCACTGTGGGGCAGGCCTGTCTTTTGCTTATGAGACCACCCGGTTTTGGGATCCCGGCCCCAAAAAGAATGCCGGTTCGTGCATTCCCTTCTGCTCTCTGGTAAATTACAGCACGGATGTGATATAATGGAGAAAAACCACTGGGGAACGGCACAAAAGAAGGAGGTTGGCATGATGGGGCAGAGGCAGCGAGAACAGGTTCAAAGAGGCTGTGCGGTGGGTACCGTGGTGCTGCTGGCATGGCTGTGCCGGGTGCTCCCGCTGGAGGGCCTGCCCTCCGGCCTGCAGGAAGCCTGCGGCATCCTCCGGAGCCTGCTGTATCTGAGCCTGTTCGCAGGGTGGGGAATCTCCCTGTATAACCGCACGGTGCATCCGCAGGTGCGGCGGCTGCTGCTGAACGTGGATCTGTTGATGCTGTTCTGGATCCTTGTGCGCACCCTGCGGTTCCAGCTGAACACTTCCCCGGGGATGGATCGGATGCTGTGGTACCTCTACTATGCCCCCATGCTGGGGATACCGGTGCTCTGCGTTCAGCTGGTCCTGACGGTGGACAGATCCGAGCGCTACCGCCTGTCTGCCTGGGCCAGAATGCTGTGGCTGCCCTCGGCGGTGCTGCTGGAGCTGGTGCTGACCAACGACCTGCACCAGCAGGTGTTCCGGCTGCAGCAGCCCTGGAACGAAAACTACCAGTACGGCTGGCTTTTCGGTCTGGTGGTGGGGTGGATCGTGATCTGCATCCTGCTGGCCTTTGGGATCATCGCCCACAAGAGCCGGAACCCCCGGATCCTCCGGCGGCTGCCCCTGCCTGCCATTCCGATGGTGCTGCTGGGGGTATACGCGGTGCTTTACGGCTTCCATTTTCCCCTGATCAAGCAGTTTCTGGGGGATATGACCATCGTTCACTGCCTGATGACGGCGGCTTCGCTGGAAGGCGGCCTGCGCTGCGGCCTGATCCAGTCCAACACCGGCTATGTGGAGCTGCTGCGCGTCACCTCTCTGGCGGTGCAGCTGGTGGACCGGCAGGGCAACGTGTACTGCTGCTCCGAGAACGGCCGCATAGTGGACCGCCGGGAGCTGCAGGCCGCCATGCATGGCACGGTGCAGCTGGACGAGCACACCCTGCTGCGCAGCGCACCGGTGCAGGGCGGCTATGTGATGTGGCAGACAGACATCACCGAGCTGGTGGAAAACATGGAGCGCCTGAAGGAGAACCGCACGGAGCTGGCAGAGCGCAACTATCTGGAACAGCAGAACTACGAGGTGGAGCGCAAGATCAACGCCCTGCGGGAGAAGAACCGCCTGTACGATCTGCTGCAGCGCCAGCTGGCCCCCCAGATCATCCGGATGGATCAGCTTCTGACCCGGTACCGCGCGGCCCCGGAGGCGGACAAGCGGCAGCTGCTGGGGCAGGTGGCAGTGCTGGGTGCTTACCTGAAACGGGGTGCCAACCTGATGTTCCTGGCCCAGCAGCACCGGTATGTGCCCTCGGCGGAGCTCGCCGCCCTCCAGACGGAGCGGGACGGCCTCAGGAAGCGCCAGGACCGCCTCAGCGCCTGGGCGGAGGACCTTGCCACCCTCTCCGCCGCCCGGGGGGCGCTGAACAACGCCGCCCTTCTCGTGAAGACCCGGGAGGACACGGAGAAGGTTTTGAACGACGCCACCAAGGACCTGCGGCAGAGCCTCAACGAGACCATCGCCCAACTGAACGCCCAGATCGAGTCGCCTTGGTTTCCTTGGCTGTAGCGTAAGAAGAATGAGGGTCGAGC
>OLNF01002849.1_pt1 | contig 13057 bp, 10 predicted proteins | sample 1673061 | NCBI WGS metagenome assembly OLNF01 (sample SAMEA3136751, study PRJEB25190) | human gut metagenome | reverse complement strand
GGTGTAATTATGTCCATCTGTCCAAAAAATAAAACTTCTAAAGCAAGAAGAGATAAAAGAAGAGCAAACTGGAAAATGACTGCTCCGAACTTAGTAAAATGCAGCAAATGTGGTGCTTTAATGATGCCGCACAGAGTGTGCAAAGCTTGCGGAAGCTACAACAAAAAAGAAGTTATTGCTATGGATGCTGAATAATTCATAGTATGAGGGGCTGTCGTGTTTAGGCACGGCAGCCTTTTTTCATTTTATAAATTTATAAATGGAGTAGATTTTGTAATAAATTTGTAATAAAATTGCAAGTTTTTCTTGCGATTTTCCAGAAAACAAGTTAATATAAGAGAGAACTTGTTAAAGGAGGATTTTAGTATGAATAATAGATGGTATAAAAAATTATTACTGCTTCTTACGGTAGGATGCATGACTGTTTCTATGACCGGATGCAGTGCAGATTCTGTATTAGATAAATTATTGTCAGTGACTGATCCAAAGCCGGATAAAAAGACAGAGGCAACGAAAGAGGACAGCAGTGATAAAAAAGACAGTGCAGGTGAAAAAGAAGTAGAAGTGGCAAAACCGGAATTTACCACAAACTTAAGTGGAGCGGTGACTTATGCGGTAAATGCCAAAGCTTCTGCACTGACAGTAGAAGCAACTACGACGGATGATGGAAGTATTACTTATCAGTGGTATAAGAGCCAGACCGATACAAATGGCGGTGGAACTTTAATTGATGGGGCGACAGAAGCAAGTTACACTCCGCCAACCGATACCGAAGGGACACTTTATTATTATGTTGTAGCAACCAGTACCATTGGTTCTTCTACAAATGGAGCAACCAGTGATACCGCAGAAGTTATTGTGTCAGCGGATGGAACCATTCCGTCTGAAAGCGAAGACCAGGCAGGTGCAAGTAAGGTACTTGGCAAATGGGTACAGAATAATGATGGCTGGTGGTATGATAACGGGGATGGAACTTATCCGAGAAATGCATGGAAACAGATTGATGGAAAATGGTATGCATTTGATGAAAAAGGTTATATGAGAACCGGATGGTTTAAAGATGGAGACTCCTGGTATTATCTGTTAGACAGCGGAGAGATGGCGAAAGATACGGATATTGAGGGATATCATATTGGTTCAAATGGCAAAATGGAATAAAGGAATAAACAACAGTTCATCGCAGGCACGCTCTCGCTGCTTGTCGCTGGCAGTGGTACGTAAGCGACGAAAATACCGTCGCTAAGTACCAGCCGCTCCAAAGCACCTGCTTATGAATCTGTTGAAAGCAAAGAGTGGCAGGGATGAACGAGATGCAAATGCAGTTGGCATCATTTGTTCCGATGTGCTGTAGTATAAATCTGTTGAAAACAAAAAGTGGCAGGGATGAAGTGAGTTTGGGCGGTCGTAAAAGAGATTATCTTTTACGGCCGTTTCTCTTGCCCTTTTTTTAGATGTCTGGTAAAATTAGGGGCATAGCGTACAGGAGGCGATGAAATGGAGAATCTGATTACAGTGGTAGTCGACGCCATGGGCGGGGATAATGCTCCGCATGAGATTATCAAAGGGGCAGTCGAGGCCGTAAAAGAAAAACAAAACTTAAAGGTACTTCTTGTCGGACAAAAAGAAGTGGTGGAAAAGGAATTAAGCGCTTATGATTATCCGAAGGAGAGAATAGAGGTTATACATGCATCAGAAGTGATTGAGACTGGAGAACCGCCGGTTGCTGCAATCAAGGGAAAGAAAGATTCTTCGATTGTAGTCGGAATGAAACTGGTCAGAAAGGGTGAGGCAGATGCTTTCGTTTCTGCCGGAAGTTCCGGTGCGATTTTGGTTGGCGGAACTACAATTGTAGGTCGAATCAAAGGAATCGAGCGTGCACCGCTTGCACCGATGATTCCAACGAAAAATGGCGCATCACTTTTGATTGACTGCGGAGCAAATGTGGACGCAAGGTCGTCTCATCTTGTGCAGTTTGCACGTATGGGCTCTATTTACATGGAACATGTTGTAGGGGTTAAAAATCCAAGAGTCGGAATTGTGAATATTGGTGTGGAAGAGGAAAAAGGCAATGCCCTGGTAAAGGAGACATATCCACTTTTAAAAGAATGTAAAGACATTAACTTTATCGGAAGCATCGAAGCAAGAGAGATTCCATCTGGTGTTGCAGATGTAATTGTAACCGAAGCCTTTGTAGGCAATGTGATTTTAAAATTATATGAGGGAGTCGGAGCAACTTTGATTTCTAAAGTAAAAGAAGGTATGATGACCACTCTTCGCAGTAAGATTGGAGCTTTGCTTGTAAAACCGGCATTAAAAAGTACATTAAAAAGTTTTGACAGCAGCCAGTACGGTGGAGCACCGCTTCTCGGATTAAGAGGGCTTGTAGTGAAATGTCACGGAAGTTCCAAAGCAAACGAAGTGAAAAACTCGATTATTCAGTGTATTTCCTTTAAAGAACAGGACATTAGTGAAAAGATTCGGGAAAATATTACAGTAGCGGTGAAAAAGACAGAGGAGGAGCAATAAAAAATGGAGTTAGAAAAATTACAGAAGATTATCGCAGAGGTATTAAATGTAGATGCACAGGAAGTGACAATGGATACTACATTCGTAGAGGATTTGGGAGCAGATTCTTTGGATATATTCCAGATTATCATGGGAATTGAAGAAGAATTTGATATTGAAATGCCAAACGAAGATGTAGAACATATTGTGACTGTAGGAGATGCAGTAGAAGAAATTAAAAAAATTGTAGGATAACCAAAAGAGTCAGATGTCTTCAAAAGGGAAAAATTCGGATGAAGACATCTGATTTTCAGATTGAGAAGAAGAAAATTCAGGTCGAACGCAAGAGAGACTTTAGATAAATAAAAAAAGCAGAAGGGAAGTTTGTTAATAGATGAAGAAGTTATTAGAGCTTGAGCAGAGAATTGGCTATAAATTTGAAAATTTTGATTTGCTCGTAAAAGCAATGACGCATAGTTCTTATGCAAATGAACACAGATATGAAAAGAAAGAAAATAATGAGCGTCTGGAATTTTTGGGAGATGCGGTTTTAGAGCTGATTTCCAGTGATTATTTATTTGCAAAGTATCCGGAAACTCCGGAGGGTGTACTGACAAAGAAACGTGCAAGTATGGTATGCGAGCCGACTTTAGCATTATGTGCAAGAGAAATTCCACTGGGAGATTATTTATTACTTGGAAAAGGTGAGGATGCAACAGGCGGAAGAAAAAGAGATTCCATTGTTTCAGATGCTATGGAGGCATTAATCGGTGCAATTTATCTGGACGGTGGTTTTGCTAATGCAAAAGAGTTTATTGACCGGTTTATTTTAAACGATATTGAAAACAAACAGCTCTTTTATGATAGCAAGACTACGCTTCAGGAAATCGTACAGGGAAGTTATGATGATGATGTACGTTATGAACTGGTAAAAGAAGAAGGTCCGGATCACAATAAGAGCTTTTATGTTCATGCTCTGCTTGGAAGTACGGTATTGGGAGAAGGAACAGGCCATACCAAAAAGGCAGCAGAACAGCAGGCTGCATATTGTGCGATTAAAAAACTTAAGAGTAAGGGTGGCCTATGTATTTAAAAAGCATTGAAGTGCAGGGATTTAAGTCCTTTGCAAATAAGATAACATTTGAATTTCATAACGGAATTACCGGAATTGTAGGACCAAACGGAAGTGGAAAAAGTAATGTAGCAGATGCTGTACGCTGGGTGTTGGGAGAGCAGAGTGCAAAACAGCTTCGAGGCGGAAACATGCAGGATGTTATTTTCTCGGGAACAGAAACGAGAAAGCCACTTGGATTTGCTTATGTTGCAATTACTTTAGACAACAGTGACCATAATCTTCCGATTGATTATGAAGAAGTGACGATTGCAAGACGGCTTTATCGTTCCGGCGAGAGTGAATACCTGATGAATGGGGTTTCCTGCCGATTAAAAGATGTCAATGAATTGTTTTATGACACTGGTATCGGAAAAGAAGGGTATTCCATTATCGGGCAGGGACAAATTGATAAAATCTTAAGTGGTAAGCCGGAAGAGCGAAGAGAACTGTTTGACGAAGCAGCAGGAATTGTAAAATTCAAACGAAGAAAAGCGGCATCTTTAAAAAAATTAGAGGAAGAACAGCAGAATCTGACCCGTGTCAATGACATTTTATCGGAGTTGACCAGACAGCTTGCACCGCTTGAAAAACAGTCTGAGACAGCGAAGATATATTTAAAGAAGCGGGAAGAATTAAAAGCGCTTGATGTCCGGATGTTTCTTGCAGAAATGGAACGCATCAATGCTCAGTTAAAAGAGATCGAAGAAAAATCGGAGATTGTCCGTCAGGACCTGGAAAAAACAGGTAAGGATTTTGAGACAACGAAGACCGAATATGAAGCGTTAGAGAAAGAGCTGGAGGCTTTTAATGTAAAAATTGAAGTGTTTCGTGAAGAGTCAACAAAAAAAGCATTGGAGAAGCAGCAGTTAGAGGGGCAGATTAATGTAGCAAAGGAACAGATTTCTTCGGCAAAGCAAAGTGATTTGCAGTATCGTGAGCGTGTGGAGGCTTTAGAGGCAGAGTTAAAACAGAGGGAAGAGAGTGAAAAACTTTATACTGAAGAAAAGGCAGAGCTTGATGCAAAAATCGATGAGATTCGGCAAAAAGAGGAGACTGCGAAGAATTTATTCAGAGATTTTGCTTTTGAAATTCATGAATTAGAAGAACAGTTAGAGGAAGATAAGAGCGAAATTATTGAAATTTTAAATCATCGTGGTTCGACGAAGGGAAAAATGCAACGTTATGATGCGATGATGGAACAGATTTCTCTTAGAAAGACAGAGTTTAATCAGAAATATCTGCGTTTAAAGAGTGAGACTGCAAAGCAGGAAGAAGAAAAGGAGCGCTTTGAGAAAGAACAGCAGGAAATTGATGCTGAGATTTTAGGCCTCACAAAGAAGAGTAATAAAAACGAGGATGAGATTACCAGATATCAGAGTCTGCTTGGAAAGAGTATCAAGGAACAGCAGGTTTTACAGAATGATTATCATAAAGAGGCTTCAAGGTTAGAATCTTTAAGAAATATTACAGAGCGTTACGATGGTTATGGAAACAGTATCCGCCGTGTAATGGAGCAGAAGAAACGTGTTCCGGGGATTCACGGAGTTGTGGCAGATTTAATTAAAGTAGAAAAAAATTATGAAACTGCGATTGAAACCGCTCTTGGAGGAAGCATCCAAAATATTGTTACGGATAACGAAACGACTGCAAAACAGATGATTTCGTTTTTGAAGCAGAATAAATACGGACGGGCAACATTTCTGCCTTTGACCAGTATGGGTGCAGGACGTGGATTTTCGACTCCATCTGCCTTAAAAGAGCCGGGAGTTGTTGGCGTGGCAAGTGAGCTGGTTTCTACGGAAGTTGAATATGAGCGTTTAATTGAATATCTGCTTGGGCGTACGCTTGTCGTGGAAAATATTGATTTTGCAATTGCAATTGCAAGAAAATACAAATACAGTTTGCGTATGGTAACGATTGAAGGAGAGTCTTTAAATCCGGGTGGTTCCATGACCGGTGGTGCATTTAAAAATAACAGCAATCTGCTTGGAAGAAGACGAGAGATAGAAGAGCTTGAGACTAAAGTTGAGAGTTTGAAAAATCAGCTGGAAGCAAAACAAAAAGAGATTGATACTTATCGGGAAAAACGAAATTTCCATCGTGAAGAAGCAGGACGATTAAATGCTGCACTTCAGGAGCAGTCCTTAAAGGATAATACCCTGCGTATGAATCAGAAAGCAATGGAACAGAAGGCAAAAGAGATTGCAAAAGAGTATACAGATTTAAAACGGGATCTTGCAGCACTTGAGAAACAAACGCAGGAGATTGAAGAAAATCGGGAATCTATTCGTGTGGAATTAGAGACGAGTGATAAACGAGAGGCCAAGTTAGAAGAGCGGATTAATCAAAACCAGGAAAAACTGGATGAGAAGAAAAAGCAGGAAAACGCTCATTCAAAGGAATTAGAAGAGCTGCATTTAGAAAATGCAGAACTCAGTTCCAAACAGGGATTTGCAAAAGAAAACCTGGAACGTATCTTAAGCGAGAAAAAGAATTTACAAAGACAGTTGATGGAACTGGCAGTAAATGTCAGTGATGCAAAAGATGAGATAGAGAAAAAAGAAGCCGAGATCGAAAAAATGCAGGAGGCAGTTGAAGCTGCAAAGGCACAGGAAGCGGAAGATGAAGCGAAGCTGCAGGAATACCTTGCCAAAAAAGAGAGTATGAATCAAAGTCATAAGGGCTTCTTTGAAAAGAGAGATGAACTGTCCGGTCGCATGAATCTCTTAGATAAAGATCTCTACCGCCTGGAAAATCAAAAAGAAAAGCTTGAGGAAAATCAGGAGAGTCAGATAGGTTATATGTGGGAAGAATATGAGATGACCTACAGTTCGGCAAAAGAACAGACTTTTGAGGAACCGCTTGAGCGCAGTGAAATCAAAAAGGCACAGGCAGAAGTGCGAAATGAAATTAAAAAGCTTGGAAATGTCAATGTCAATGCGATTGAGGAGTACAAAGAACTTTCCGAGCGTCATACGTTCTTAAATGCCCAGCATGAAGATTTGGTGGAAGCAGAGAAGACCCTGCTTAAGATTATTGATGAACTCGATATCGGAATGAGACACCAGTTTGAAGAAAAATTTGCACAGATTCGTGAAGAATTTGATAAGGCATTTAAAGAACTTTTTGGTGGCGGAAAAGGAACGATTGAGTTAGATGAGGAGGAAGATATCTTAGAGGCGGGAATCCGTATCATCTCTCAGCCGCCGGGAAAGAAGCTGCAAAATATGATGCAGCTTTCCGGTGGAGAAAAGGCACTCACCGCAATTGCACTGTTATTTGCGATTCAGAATTTGAAGCCATCCCCGTTTTGTCTGCTCGATGAAATTGAGGCGGCACTCGATGATTCTAATGTAACAAGATATGCCAGATATCTTCATAAGTTGACAAAGAATACACAATTTATTATTATTACACATAGACGTGGTACGATGACCGCGGCAGACCGCCTTTATGGTATCACAATGCAGGAAAAAGGTGTATCTACCCTTGTTTCTGTCAACCTAATCGAGAATGATTTGGATAAGTAAGAGAAGCAGATGAGAACATACAGAAAAGAGCAGGAGGGAGTTTATGGCAGAAGAAAAGAAAGGGTTTTTTAAACGACTGGTATCCGGTCTTACAAAAACCAGAGAAAATATTGTATCGAGTATTGATTCTATTTTCAGTGGATATTCCAGCATTGACGATGATTTCTATGAAGAAATTGAAGAAATTCTTGTTATGGGAGATTTGGGAATTAATGCAACCAATAATATTATCGAAGATTTAAAGCGACAGGTAGCAGAGAAGAAAATAAAAGACCCGCAGGAGTGTAAAAAACTGCTGATGGACAGCATCAAAGCACAGATGGCAGTCGGAGAGGAGGCTTATGAATTTGAGAACCGCAAATCTGTAGTGCTGGTGATTGGTGTAAATGGAGTTGGAAAGACTACTTCTGTCGGAAAACTGGCAGGAAAATTAAAAGACCAGGGAAAGAAAGTTGTGCTTGCAGCAGCAGATACATTCCGTGCGGCAGCAGGAGAACAGCTGACCCAGTGGGCGAACCGTGCAGGGGTGGAACTGATTGGAGGACAGGCAGGTGCTGACCCGGCATCTGTTGTGTATGATGCGATTGCAGCCGCAAAAGCAAGAAATGCCGACGTACTGCTTTGTGATACCGCAGGACGTCTTCACAATAAGAAAAATCTGATGGATGAGCTTCATAAGATTTACCGCATTATCGAACGGGAATATCCGGAAGCTTATTTGGAAACGTTAGTCGTTCTTGATGGAACGACCGGACAAAATGCCCTGCTTCAGGCGAGACAGTTTAATGAAGTTGCAGATGTAACAGGAATTATCCTGACAAAACTTGACGGAACTGCAAAGGGAGGCATCGCTGTTGCAATCGAGTCAGAGCTGGATATTCCGGTAAAATATATCGGAGTCGGTGAAAGCATTGACGATTTACAGAAATTTAATTCGGATGAATTTGTAAATGCGCTTTTCGATTTCAAAGAAGAATAAAGTTCAAGTGGAACATTCGTGAAACTTGGCAGGCGATTTTAACCAGGAAGCATTGAAGCTTTCGCTTCGTGTGTAGTTCACTCAGTACATATAGTACATGCTGAAAAATTTCAGAATCGCCGAAAAAAACAGTTAGATGAACATCAAAGGAGAATATAGGATTATGCTGACATTAGAAAAATTTGAAGAAGCGTCGGAAATCGTAAAGAAAGTAACCCAGGATACCAAACTGGTTTACAGCGATTATTTCAGCGCACAGACAGGAAATAAAGTATATTTAAAACCAGAGAACATGCAGAAAACAGGTGCTTACAAATTAAGAGGTGCTTATTATAAAATCAGCACTCTTTCACCGGAAGAGAGAGCAAAAGGTTTAATTACAGCTTCTGCCGGAAACCATGCACAGGGTGTTGCTTATGCAGCAAAAGCATTTGGAGTAAAAGCGGTTATCGTTATGCCGACTACCACTCCATTAATTAAAGTAGAAAGAACAAAAAGTTATGGTGCAGAAGTAGTCCTTTACGGAAACGTATATGATGAAGCCTGCGAGCATGCTTATAAATTAGCCGAAGAAAATGGATATACATTCATTCATCCATTTGATGATCCGGCTGTTGCAACCGGACAGGGAACAATCGCAATGGAAATCATCAAAGAGCTTCCGTTAGTAGATTATATCTTAGTTCCAATCGGTGGCGGCGGACTGGCAACAGGTGTTTCCACTTTAGTCAAGCTCTTAAATCCGAATATCAAAGTGATCGGTGTAGAACCGGCAGGTGCAAATTGTATGCAGGAATCTGTACGTCGCGGAGAAGTTACAACACTTGACAGCGTAAATACAATCGCAGATGGTACTGCTGTAAAAACACCGGGAGAAAAAATCTTCCCATACATCCAGAAAAATGTGGATGAAATCATTACCGTCAGCGATGATGAATTAGTTGTTGCTTTCCTTGATATGGTAGAAAATCATAAGATGATTGTAGAAAACTCCGGTCTGCTGACTGTAGCAGCTTTGAAACATCTGCAATTTAAAGATAAAAAAGTAGTTTCTATCTTAAGTGGTGGAAACATGGATGTTATCACAATGTCATCTGTAGTTCAGCTGGGTCTGATTGCAAGAAATCGTATCTTTACTGTATCTGTGCTGCTTCCGGACAAGCCGGGTGAACTGGTACGTGTGGCAAGTGTAATTGCAGATAAGAAAGGTAATGTGATCAAACTTGACCATAACCAGTTTGTAAGTACAAACCGTTCTGCAGCAGTGGAACTGAAGATTACCATTGAGGCATTTGGTACGGAACATAAGAATGAAATTATTGAAGCACTGGAAGAGGAAGGATATCGTCCGAGACAGATTACTGCAAATTTGTAAAACGCAAAGACGCAGCAATTTCGTGCAGGCACGCTCTCGCTACTTGTCGCTGGCAGCGGTACATAAGCGACAAAGTCGCTAAGTACCGGCCGCTCCAAAGTGCCTGCAGAAATTTGCTGCTAAATGAAAATGAGAGGGCAGAGGTATAGGAAAAAAATTGCTCTTTGTTAGAAAATTAGATAGTTAGGAGAAATCGTAATTACAAACGTTAAGTTTTTCAATTTGTCGCTGTTAGAAAAATTGGATAGTTAGGAGAAATCCCTGAGTTTCTGTATGTAACATAGAAGAGATTCAGGGGTTTTCTTATATCTGAAATTGTGCGAAAAGAAAATAATACTTATTCCTATTGAAATAGTAGTGAAATAAAGAGAAATGTGTTAGAATTAGGACGTCGGATGTATTTTGGAATATCTGGCAGGGCAGGAGGTTTGTTATGAGAGAGTTATATTTAGAGTGTTATTCTGGAATCAGTGGAGATATGACAGTTGCAGCTTTATTGGACCTTGGTGTTCCGGGGGAGCATCTGATGAAAGAGTTGGAGAAGCTGCATTTAGATGGATATGAGATAAAGATTTCCAGGACAAAGAAGAATCAGATTACAGCAACAGATTTTGATGTGATTTTGAAAGATGAGCATAAAGAGGAGCATGGTCATGAACATGCTCATACCCACGTAAATGATGAAGATGTGAAGGAATGTCATGAGCAGGAACACAGTCATGAACATACGCATGTTCATAATAGTTATCGTGAGATTAAGGAATTTATTTTGGCTTCAGAGCTCTCGGACAGAGTGAAGGAAATGATTTTAAAGATTTTTCAGGTGATTGCAGAGGCAGAAGCGCAGGTTCATGGTACGGCTGTGGATGAAGTGCATTTTCATGAGGTTGGTGCGGTTGATTCGATTGTAGATATTTCGGCAGCAGCAATCTGTCTGGATTATCTGGGATTTGATTCGATTGTGACGTCTGAAATCTGGGAGGGAAAAGGGCATGTATGGTGTCAGCATGGAAGAATTCCGGTTCCGGCACCGGCAGTACTTGCGATTTTTTCAAAGAGCCAGACAAGACTTCATCTTTCAGGAGTGCAGGGAGAGATGGTGACACCGACAGGAGCGGGAATTGTGGCAGCGCTTTCGGGTGAGAATCAGCTTCCGGATTCTTTTGTAATTGAAAAAATCGGGATTGGAGCAGGAAAGAAAGATTTCCCTCATGCGAATGTGCTTCGTGCGATGATTTTAAATACTGAGAAAGAGAAAAAGGCGGTGCATGAACATAAGCATAAATATAGTCATGAGCAGGAACACAGTCATACACATTGCCATGAGGAGCAGGAAATCGAAAAAAAAAAGACGGCTGTAAATGAGACAAAAGAAGAAATGAAAAATAAAGATGAGCAGAAGGGATTTCACGATGTCCAGACAGAAACGGTATGTGTCATGGAAACAAACGTGGATGATTGCTCGGGAGAACAGCTGGGTTATGCCAGAGAGGTATTGTTAAAAGCTGGTGCGCTGGATGTGTGCTGTATGCCGCTTTATATGAAAAAGGGGCGTCCGGCATATTTGTTTCAGATTATCTGCAGACCGGCAGATGAAGAGGCATTAAAAACAATTTTATTTCGAGAGACAACCAGCATTGGATTTCGCAGATATGAGGAAGAACGACAAAAGTTAGACCGTGAAATGATAAGTGTCACACTTTTGGATGGAAATACCATTCGGATTAAAAAGTGTATGCATCATGATGTGATTTATTATTATCCGGAATATGAGGATGTCAGGAAAACCTGTGAAATGCGTGGTGAAGCATTTCGTATGGTCTATGAAGAGGCAAGAAGTTTGGCTGAGAAAAGTGAGGAGTGATGAGAGGTGGAATTGACGCAAAAAGAAGAACGATTATATGAGATTATGAAGGGGTATGCAAAGAAGGATATCTGTATTGCATTTTCAGGTGGAGCAGACAGCAGCTTGTTATTAAAACTTGCTGTAAAATGTGCAGCACCTGGGGTAAGGGTACATGCAGTTACTTTTGAAACCGTACTGCATCCATCCTGTGATTTGGATATTGCAAAACAGGTTGCAAAAGAAACCGGAGCAATTCATAAAATCATTTTCTTAGATGAATTTGAAGATGAAAGAATTAAAAAGAATCCGAAGAACCGTTGTTATTTGTGCAAAAAAAGTTTGTTTGAAAAGCTGTTGGCTTATGCAGATGAAGCAGGGGCAGAAACCATCTTAGAAGGAACAAATGAGGATGATTTACATGTGTATCGTCCGGGACTTGCAGCAGTCCGGGAACTTGGAGTAAAAAGTCCGCTTGCTGAAGCGCATTTAACCAAGCCGGAAGTACGTGCCCTTGCAAGAAAAGAAGGAATTTCCGTTGCAAATCGTCCGGCAGCTCCCTGTCTTGCGACGCGTCTGCCGTATGGTTCAGAACTTAACTTTGAAGTGCTGAAAAAGATTGATGAGGGCGAACAATATATGAAAAGTCTGGGATTTGAGATTGTGCGTATCCGTCTGCACGGAAATGTAACAAGAATTGAGGTCCCGGTAGCTGAGTTTGGAAAATTTATGGAACAAAGAGAAGCAGTGCTTGCAAAATTAAAAGAACTTGGATTTGTTTATGTGACACTTGATATGGAAGGATTTCGAAGTGGAAGCATGGATGTCGATGCCCACGACGCTTGACGACCACGCAGCAGATGAAAAATCAGGCAAGTAGTGAAGTAGATTGCGAAGATCCGCTTGACTATGCGTTGTATAAGTGTCAAGAAAAAATACTTGACACTTCAAAAATCATGTAGTATGATAAGCAAGGTGATGACAAGTGGAACAATTTGTACAGCAGACTTTATTATACGATTTTTATGGGGAACTCTTAACAGAGCACCAGCGCAGAATCTATGAGGACGTCGTGCTCAATGACTACTCACTTAGTGAAGTGGCAGCAGATTTGGGAATCAGCAGACAGGGCGTGCATGACAACGTCAAACGCTGTAATAAGATTCTTTCAGACTATGAAGAAAAATTGCATCTCGTAGAGAAGTTTGTAAATATTAAGGAAAAAATCCACAGGATTCACGGTCTTGCGAAAAATTGCGAAAGCATCAGCAAGGAAGAACTGGTTTCCGAGGTGGAACACATTTCCCAGGAAATTTTGGAGGAGTTGTAGCAGATGGCATTTGAAAGCTTAACGGATAAACTACAAAATGTATTTAAAAACTTGAGAAAAAAAGGCCGTCTGACGGAAGCCGATGTAAAATCCGCTTTGAAAGAGGTCAAAATGGCGCTTCTCGAAGCCGATGTAAGTTTTAAAGTGGTAAAACAATTTATGAAATCCGTTCAGGAGCGTGCAGTTGGACAGGATGTAATGTCCGGCTTAAATCCGGGACAGATGGTAATTAAGATTGTAAATGAAGAACTCGTAAACCTGATGGGAAGTGAGACAACCGAACTCGCTTTAAAGCCGGCAGGAGAGATTACCGTACTTATGATGGTAGGTCTTCAGGGTGCAGGTAAGACAACAACCACAGCAAAGATCGCCGGAAAGCTG
>OLNF01002845.1_pt1 | contig 13064 bp, 10 predicted proteins | sample 1673061 | NCBI WGS metagenome assembly OLNF01 (sample SAMEA3136751, study PRJEB25190) | human gut metagenome | reverse complement strand
GAAGAATGATGTTCAGAGTGGCCTCTCCCTTGTAGCTGACAGTAAAGTCCACGTAGCCCATACAGGTGATTTCAAGATTCTGGCCTTTCTCCGCACCTTCGAGCTCAAACGCTCCGGCCACGTCGGTCACAGCCCATTTGCCATTGTCCTTGTTAAGAACCATGGCACCTGTGACAGCCTCCCCGTTCTTGTCTGTTACGACACCTTTGACATTGGTCTGGGCAAAAGCCGTAAGGCTGATCGCCATCGCACATAATATACTGATAATCTTATTCTTCATATCTTGTCTGTTTTTATTCTTTTACACAACGTACCGCACCGGCGTGACCGCGTGTGGCCTTGTTGCTGAAGTTGCTGGCTGAAGCGTTGGCATTAAGGTAAAGCGCGGATGGAGAGGCCTCCGCGGTGCTGCTTTCGTACCTTGCGGCCACACCGAAGTCAGTGAGAGCGCAGCCGTTGTTGTAGCTGAGCATACCAGCGATAGGAAGGCTCCACGCCGCTGTCGCGAACTGAAGGGTCTCAGCCTGATATGCCGCCTTGGCGTCAGGATTCTTGCTGTATTTCGTTGACCCTGCCGGAAGTCCTCCGGCCTCCGCGAACGCGCACCACTGTGCTTTGCTTGGAACCTTGTAGCCTGCCGGACACGGGTCAAACATGGTTTTCCGTGCATCCTGCCATCTGTCGTTGTGGTCAGCCGTGAATATCCAGTCCTTAGGACCCGCACCGTCAGGGTATGTGTTGATGAACGGCCTTGGGTTCTTAATGCTGGCCGCGATGGTACCGGTTGCCTCGTCCACCTTGACTTCGGCCTGTTCTTCCGTGAGTTCAGGGGTGGTGGCGATGAAATCGGCTGATGTGTTGCCGGCACCGCGCATAGGGTCTTTTCTTCCCCACTGATAGAGGAAACCACCGCTGCGAGTGTCACCGGCGATGTTAGGACAGGTCGCGCCGAGGTTGCGGTCCATCCAGACTGTCCCTCCCAAGTCAGACACAGCAGGCTCGTCGGTGAACCAAATATGCCATGTCCAGAGGATGGTGTTGTCAGCAGCGTATGCCGCGATGATCGCATTGGCCGGAGTGATGTCGTTCATTGGAGTCTCGAACTCGATGTAGTCTCCGTTCAATGCCACAGCCGGGATAATCTCCGCCGCTGCCGTCGGAGCCGTCATGGTGTTGTAGGTGCACCAAAGAACATCGGCGTGGTCCGGAGTAATAGAGACGGTGATCTCACCATCGCAGCTCTCCGGAAGCGTTCCGTTGCCACGGACAGTAGCCTTGAACTTGTAGTAGCCAGGCTTGCTGACTATGTAGCAATTGGAGGTTCCGTCCGCGCCAAGGTCGGTTCTTTCCTTTGCCGGAGCCGCCTCTTGTGTGATTGTGAGAGTGTAGTCCTGGCCGCCAATGGTGACTGTGACCACTGCTGTCACAGGGGCTTCCTTTGTGTTGGCCGGGAAAGTGACCTCCACTTTGGACTCACCCACGCCCGAGGTCTTGCTCAGAACAAAATCAGGATTGTCGCAGGTGGCGGTCCATTCCTTGTCGCCCAGGACTCTGAACTCAGCGGAGGTGGCCGAGAAACTTACGTTCAGTTCGCTGACATCAACACCAACAGGCACTTTTCCTTTTTGTGTGATATCGAGGGCAAGCGGGGTGACACGGTCACCAATGAATTTGATGCGGGCTTTGCGCGCGTCGATGTTCTCGTTGGCTTTCACATCGATGATGTAGTTGGCTGTCTCCGCGTCGTTTCCTTCGGCGGATATTGTCACGAAGTCGTTCTCGTTCACGACACGGTAATAGACGTTGGCTTTCAACTCCACGTTGATACGGCCTCCCTCTTCACCGATCGTGAACTTCTTTTGGGAAAGCTCCATGTAAGGAGTCTCTTCCTTGCAGGCCGCTATGGCCAGCATGGCCAAAATACCTGCAGTGAGTCGTTTTAGATTCATAACTATCGGATTATTATAAGAATGCGTTTTGTTTCTTGAGTTCAGTCCTGAGGTCTTCAGCGCCCAGTCCGCGCGGGGAGATTCCTCCTTTCAGGGCAAGGGCGGCGGCGACACCTGCAGCATGGCCCATGGCCATCACAGGAGGCATGACACGGACTGCGCCGGCCGCGTCTGAATTGGCCGAGAGGCATCTTCCGGCAAGAAGCAGATTCTCCGCACCCAACGGAAGGAGACAACGGTATGGCACTCCGTACCAAGGAGCGTTGATCGTGGTGTAAACAGAAGAGTTGGAGGTCGCCCCACCTCCATGCACATCAACTGAATTAGATGCAAGAAGGATGCTGTCCTCCGGAACGACACCATTGACCAGATCCTCTGCCTTAAGAATATATTCTCCTTCAATATGGCGTGACTCCCTGATTCCCAATGTCGAAGCGGAGCACATGAGCGTGGCGTTCTCGCAACCGGCCACATACTTGCGGAAGAAGTTCATCAGCTCCTGGACCTGACGCCGCCCTTCGATCTCACCTCCTGTAAGGCTTTCGGAATCTGTCGAATCGATGTTCTTGATGCGGGTGCTGTTGATCACCCACTCGTCCCGGCCGACACTCTTGAACAGGTTCACGCTCTTGCGGTCAATATCCCATTCTCCGTTGGCCTCAGCCTGCGCCACATTCCAGTGTAAGGCACGGTAACTGACATTGTTGACTCTCTTGAACTCTGGCAGATGCTTGTAAACATCGGCCTCAAGCTTCTTGGAATCCACATTGTTTATCCTGAGGAAGAGACTGGCCGGCTGGATCTTGCCGTCTCTCTCCTTGCACCCCATCGAGAACGGAGATCCGGCGCTGACAGCGACATCCCCGTCACCGGTCGCATCGATGACCATGCGGGCGTGTATCTTTCTCAGACCCTGCTTCTGAAGCACGACAGCTCCGGCCGCAGCGTTGCCATTCATTATTGTCTCCACGAAATTTGTGTGGTAGAGTATCTTCACTCCGGCCTCTCCGCACATGGTCTCAAGGATGACTTTCAGCCCCTCGGGGTCGAAAGGAGTGACGTGGTCGTGTCCGGCCTTTATCCAGGCGGTGTAAGGGCTTTCCCATCTGACATGTTCCGGATGTATCGCCCAGTTCTTCTCGACCAGTCTGTCGACAATCTCGCCGAAAATACCCTTGATGATCATTTGTTCACCGTAACGGTCGTAGCAGGTCATGAAAGGCCCCACGAGGCCTTTTGTGGCCATGCCTCCCAAGCAGTTTCCGTTGTCAATGATGATGGTCTTGACTCCCATTCTGGCGGCGGCGACGGCCGCGCAGGAGCCTGCGGGACCTCCTCCTACCACGAGCAAATCCGTTTCGTAAGCGTCGGGAATATTCTTCATTCCGGCAAGATCAGAGGCTTCGTTTCCGCATGCGGTCATCACCGGCGAAAGCGTGGCCGCTGCGGCGATGATGCCGCTGTTTTTCAGAAAATCTCTTCTGTTCATTATTCAAACGTTTAGATTACCTTATGTGTTTTATGCCCTAAAGTTTTATTACATATATCGGCGGATCCTTTTCCGTCCGCTTGGGATTGTTGTTGCAGTTTACATAGAGGCGGCCGTCCCTAAGGACGAGGTCTTCAATCTCGCACGGAATCCGCGCGTTCATATTCCATGTCGCGTCGATTTTGCCGCTGTCGGTGTCATAGATGCTGATGACGGATGGCCTGTGCGGGTCGTAGTCGCCTATTCCGAAGCCGTAGTAAATCTTTCCGTCGTTCATGCAGCCGGCTTGGGTAAACCAAGCATTGAATGGGAATATCACCTGGCCGAGGATGTCATCGACACCGAGTTTAACATTCGTCCCCTCCTTGAGCGAAGGGATGCGGAACTTGGTGGCGATGTAGCTGTTTTCGGCCGGATCCGGAGTCACCTTGAAGGTTGTGCGTTTGACCGCGGAGAACACCCAGAGGAATCCTCTTTCCCGGTCAACGAGCCAGCTCGGGGCTCCGAATATGGGCATGTAGCCCTTTGAGTCCCAGCTTGTTCCATCAAGTTCTATCGTCTGGACTATCTCGGAAGAGTAAACTCCTCTCCGGTACTTGATCCGCTCGACATAACACAACCACTCGATTTCGCTGCCGACCTTGCCGTTGCTGATGTACAATAATGGAAAACGAGATCCCTTGGCCCGGCGTGGCCCGAATTCCACATTGTTGACATGGTTGTCCGCCCTTGAGGAAGCCAGCTCGAAACCGGCCACTGGATCAGCGCCGTCCGGGGCTTCCTTGAATTCATACACGTTGACGTGTCCGCCGTCTTCGCAGGAGAAGATCCGATTGCCGTAGATTTCCATTCCCTGCTGAGGCCTTACACGCCCTCTTTTGCTCATGAACAGGCCGCAGTCAATGTTCTGGGCGAAAGCCGCCGTGCAGCAAAGGAGTGCCGCTATTGTGAATAACTTACTTCTCATCTTTTTTATGTCCGATAATTCTGTATGCCGCGTAACCGCCGTCAATAATGCAGATCACAGCGATGAAACATATTACTATATTCTTGACTTCCATTGTTTTCGCATCGCCGGTGAGCAGCAGCCCCAAAAGCAGGGCCGCAATGGCGAGCAGTGTCAGGCAAAAGCAGTTGGCCGCCATGCAGGAATATGCCTTGACGCTTTTCCTCGCGCGCTCGTCAGGTTCCCTGTCAGCGTGAGGGTCTGTATATTCGCAGGTCGCCTCATACCCTTTGTCCGTTATGCCTTTCGCCTTGGACCAAAGTTCCATTCCAGCCAGAATCACCACTGGCAGGACACAGCCGGAGATGGATTCTATCATGCTTTGGCTCATCACCGAAGCTGGTACGGCAAGTTTTGCCGTGATGCCGATGGCCCATGTCACCAGCATGGCGGATATGAGTTGGTTGCCGGTGAGCCTTCTGGAGAAAAGTCCCCAGATTGACGGGATGTAAAGCGGGCACATTATCATGGTCAGCAGGGTGACGACCACTTTTTCGGCTCCGCCGGCGAACGGTATGAGCATCGACAGTCCGATGATCACCAGTCCGAAAACCACTGTGAATGTGCGCCCGACCTTTATGAGCGTCCGTTCGTCCGCGTTCCTGTTTTTATCCTTGTGCTTCCAGATGTCGTAGGTGAAGACGTTGGCATAGACGTTCAGTATGCCGGAGACATTGCTGAGCGTGGCCGAGAGCATGGCCGCCAGCATCATGCCCACCATTCCGCTCATCAGCACCAGCTTGCTCATATTCACATAGGCGTGCTCTCCGTTGTAGGTCATCGTGGCGGCATCGACATCCATCGCCATGCCAGGTTCCATCACGCGGTAGATCATTGTGGGGAGATACCAGATGACAGGGGTCAGGAAATACAGCAGGCCGATGAGGTAGGTGCTCTTGCGCGCGTCTTTTCTTGTAGGCACACTGATGTAGCGCTGCACGAACGGCCAGTCGCCGCCTATCATTCCCACGTTGAGGAACACCCAGAGCAGGAGCCAGCCCCAAGTGTACGTTTCTGACGAACCCGAGAAGAAACCGGGAATCCGTGAGGCGCTGTCAATGAAATTCCCGACTCCGCCGACCGCATGGAACGAAAGCGGAATAAGGAACACGACAACGGAAAGCAGTACTCCGAACTGGATCACATCGGTCATCAGTACCGCCAGGAATCCGCCCATGACGGTGTAGATCAACGCGATGGCCCCGAGGATAAGCAAAGCCCACCAGATGCCTAGATAGCCGGCGGCACTGTCACCGGGCATTCCGGTCGAGGCCAGTAAACTCCCGTCCGGAACCTTTATCAGGGTGCACATGACGACCGCGACGGCGTAGAGGGCGACAGCGGTGTGCACAGCCCTGGCAACGATGCCGGAGATCGTATAGAAACTTACTGTTCCATGTCCGAAACGTACTGTCAGAAATTCGCCGGGCGACTTGATCCTCAGGCTTCTCCATTTCCCTGAAATCCATTTTCCTACGATGAAAGAGGCAAGCCCCAGACAGTTGGCGACCACGATGGCGACGAGACCGGATTTATAGGCGACACCTCCCCAGACCACGAATGTGCTCGCGGAGAAGATCGTCATGTACGAGGATATTCCCGAAAGCCACCACGACGAGTTCCTTCCGGCAAGGAACATGTCCTCGGAGCTTCTTATCTTCCTGGACATTATCACGCTGACAGCGATAAGTCCAATGAAGTATGCCAATATGACCAGATAGTCAAGTGTTCCCATTTGCCATTAGTAGTGTTATTCTCTGTGGTTTTCTTCTATATGCATGCCCCCATCTCGCGGAGACGTGATGTAAGGGCTTGGATATTCACCTCTTGCACATCCTTTCCTGCCGATGAACATTGCGCGGCGGCAACCCCTGCCGCCTGTCCCATGTCCATGCAGCTCGCCTGAACACGAATCGAAGCGAAGGCGGTCTTGTCGGCGCTTATGCAACGTCCGGCGACAATAAGGTTCGGGAAATCATCCGCTATCAAAGATCTATACGGCACGTAAGCCGGTTCCTTGAGGAACGTTATGTTCTGTTTCTCTCCGTTCGCCACATGTATGTCGATAGGATGCGCGCCTCTTGAGACACTGTCCTCGAAACGTGTCGCGTCAAGATATTCATCGCCCGTAAGGACGTGAACACCCTTTATACGTCTTGTCTCCCTGACCCCGGCCTGGGTGGAGACAGCAAGCAAATAGCTGTCCCTGAACTCTTCCACATTCTCTTTGAGTATTGCCGCCATGCGGAAAGCGTCTTCTCTGAGCCGACACTCGGCATGGGAATATTCACGGTTGTCACAGGCGTTGCCGGCCGTCCTCGTGATGTTCACCGTGACAACGCCCGGCCGCAAGGTCGAGCAGAACCATGGGCCACCGAATTCAGGAATATTCAGTCTGTCCTTTTTTGCCAGAAGCTTTTCCCTCACCGGAATGCAGTGGCAGTTTACCCCTTGGCGGTTGTGGTGGATGGCCTCTCGCATCATAGGTGTGTCAAGATTCACTCCACCCATTATGAAATATGACGTGAGCGGCTGCAGCGCACATCCTTCCGACTCCAGCATCGGCACTCCGGCCATTGCGGCAAGATCCGCGTCACCGGTGCAGTCAATGAATATCCTGGCTCCAAGGGCCTCCGCCCCGTTCTTGTTGTCGATGATGACGTGCGTCACACGGTTCCCGTCCTTCACGCATCCTCTCAGGTATGAGTGCATGAATATGTCGACACCGGCCTCCAGGACCATTCTCTGTGCGATCAGCTTGTAGTGTTCCGGTTCAAAGGCCACGTTGGCCAGCGGGCTTTCGATCTCCGCCCCTCCACAGTCCTTGAGCCGGTTGACGAATTCCCACGGAATGCCACCGGTGACTTGTCCGCCGTTGTACGAGAACACACTTATCGGGTTTACGAAGCCGGCGGTGGCCATCCCTCCAAAGAATCCATATTGCTCAATGATCGCCGTTCTCGCACCTTCTCTGGCCGAAGCTGTCGCCGCGATGAATCCGGCGGGGCCTCCTCCGCAGACAACCACGTCATAATTTCCGACCACGGGCACGTCCTGGGTCATTTCTATTTTGGCTTCAGCGTTCATTCTTGTGACATTTGTCATTTGAACCGATTCAAACACGGTGCAAATATAGGCAAATCTTGAATCGTTTCAAAACTTTTTGACGAAAATATTATTAAATTTGCATAGCTGTTGTCTATGTCGGCATCGCTGATAAATTAAAAGAAATGGAGAAAATCACCATAAAGGACATAGCCCGCGAGGCGGGTGTATCAGTCGGGCTCGTGTCCATGACCCTCAACGGAAGAAACGGTGTCAATCCGAAAACCAGAGAGGAGATCATGAAAGTGGTCAAACGATTGAACTATACGCCGAACAAAGCGGCCTCCGCTCTTCGCATAGGCTACAAGAAAACCATTGGGGTAATCACACCAGACCTCGCGAACCACTATTTCTCCGACATATCCAGACACATAGAGAACATCGCCTACGACAATGGCTATACGGTCTTGTTCGGGAGTTCAGACGACAGGATCGACAAAATCGGGAAACTGATTGACGTCTTCCACGCTGACGGGGTGAAGGGAATTCTGTTGAGTCCGTGCGATGGATGCGAGGATGAATTGCGTAAAGCGATGTCCCTTGGCATGAAGGTAGTGCTGATGAACCGAGATCTTCCAGATCTTGAGAATGTCGGCAGAGTGCTTCTGGACAACGACATGGCCATACGCATGGGCATCAACCATCTCTTGGAGAACGGGTACAGGCATCTTGAAATGATCTCAAACGACGTAAAGCTTTCCACCCTTAACATGAGGGAAAGAAGCTACAAGAAAATCATGGCCGAAATGGGATTCGGGGACATAACAAGAGTCAATTTCGTTGACGAGAAAGACACCGAAGCCCTGGACAAATGCGTAAAGGAAGCCTCGGAGCGTGGTACAGACGCTATTTTTGTACCGAGAGGTTACCTTGCCCTACACACCAGCAAAGCGATAAAGCGTCTGGGCATGAGAATCCCGGAAGACATAGCCATCATCGGATTCGATGGCGGTGAGACCTACCGCATCGCATCTCCGACCATCACCCAGTTGAGCCAAAACACCCGAGAAACCGCCGAGGACGCGTTCAACATGCTGATCACCATGATGCGGGACAACGTCCCAGGCATGGACATCCACCTCATCCCGAAACTTGAGGAAGGAGAATCCACCAAAAGGCGTAAAATAAATTCCCTCAACGAATGACGGTCTCAAACGAAATCATCATCAGTTAAGGGAATAAATCACAAAACGCCCCTCATTGAGGGGAAAGTCAATGCTTACGCCAGACGGTTGGTGGCGTAGGCGATTCGGCCGAGGGTCTCGGGCTTGCCTATGCGGACGATTATGTCGGCGATGCCCAGACCGCTGGCGGCACCGGCGAGGGCTAAACGGGTGGCGTTCATCACCTTGCCCATCGGCCATTCATTGCCACGGATGTAATCCTCAAGAGCCTTCTCGAAGGCGGGAACTGTCCATTCTCCGGCATATTCATCAATGAAGGAAGCGACCTTGGCGACATATTCTGCGTTCTCAGGCTTCCAGAATTTGTCAACGTCCTTGGCAAGGAACGGCGCGGTGGCGGCATCGTCATAGACCTTCGCGCGAGGATCGGCCTGACGGCGAGGATCGTTGCTCTGAGGCTCCACGGCAGCGCCGGCCTTGATCCCGTACTTCTCAAAATCCTCAGGGGAAACGAAAAGATACGAAGCTATCGTCCAGAAATCCTTCACGAACGTGGCTCTCTCCTTGGTGAAGGAGATGACGTTCTGGACGTAACCTTTTGTGAATATATGCTTGCTCAGATCAGCACCCAAGGCATTTACCTCAGCACCTGCGGCCTTGGCGCGATGAGGGCATTCGACAACCTTCATTCCGTGCTCCTCAAGAATCGGCACGAAAAGCTCGGTGAGTTCATCGTCAGATTTCAGGCGAAGATATTCCTTGTTATACCAGCGGGCTTTCTCCGGGTTGAAGCGGGCGCCGGACTTGACGATGCGGTCAAGGGAGAATGCCTTGATGAGCTCGTCCATCGTGAACATCTCACGGTCGTCGCCAGGGTTCCAGCCGAGGAACGCAAGCAGGTTCACGAAAGCCTCCGGGAAGTAACCGTCCTCACGGTAGCCTCTGGAGACCTCCCCTTGGGCGTTCACCCATTTGAGAGGGAAGACAGGGAAACCGAGCTTGTCGCCGTCACGCTTGCTCAGTTTGCCCTTCCCGTCCGGCTTCAAAAGCAGTGACAGATGAGCGAAGCGAGGCATCGTGTCCTCCCAGCCGAAAGCCTTGTAGAGCATATAGTGGAGCGGCAGGGACGGAAGCCATTCCTCTCCACGGATGACCTCGGTGATCTCCATCAGGTGATCGTCCACGATGTTGGCAAGATGGTAGGTAGGCAGTTCATCGGCCCTCTTCCAGAGCACCTTGTCGTCGAGGGTGTCGGTGTTCACTTCGATGTGACCTCGGATCAGATCATCCATCTTGACAACCGTGTCGGTCGGCATCTTGAAGCGTACGGTCCAGTCGGAAGTCTCCTCAAGCAGCCGCTTGACCTCATCCTCAGGGAGGGTCAGCGAGTTGCGCATCGTCATCCTTGTCACCTGATTGTAGATAAATGTCTTACCTGCGGCTTCAGCCTCGGCGCGGGCCTTTTCCAAAGCCTCGGAGGAGTCGAAAGCATAGTAGGCGTAGCCGTTCTCGATCAGCTGCTCGGCATACTTACGGTATATTCCGCGCCTCTGACTCTGGCGGTAAGGAGCGTGAGGATGACGCTCGGAAGGTGTCTCGACCACCTTGCCGTCAGTGTCCACGCCTTCGTCCGGAATGATGCCGCACCAGTTAAGAGCCTCGATGATATATTCCTCGGCCCCGGGAACGAACCTGTGGGAGTCAGTGTCCTCGATCCTGATGATGAAATCACCTCCGCGCTGCTTGGCATAGAGGTAGTTATAGAGAGCCGTGCGGACTCCGCCCATATGCAGCGGACCGGTCGGCGACGGCGCGAATCTTACTCTCGTCTTACGTTCCATAATTAAAGTTTCGATGCGACAGCCTTGCGCAAATCATTGGCATTCTTGATGACATCCGGTGCCAGGTTTCCGTCAACAATCAGATAGGCGACAGGAAGGCCACGACTTATGTTGTACAGTACCGCAGCCTGAGAAGCGGCACCCAAACCATCACAGACATTGATCCAAGGCAGGTTCTGGCTCTTAACGGCACTCGCCCAGACACCCTTGTCGGTGTCAAGGGACACTGAGTATATCTCCAGCCCCTTCGGGTGATATTCCTTGTAAAGCGGCATCAGCACGTCCTGGTTGAACATCTTCTGCGCGGCGTCGGCGGCCTGCCAGAAATAGACTAGCACAGCCTTCGAAGCGACCTCGCTGAGTTTCACCTTGGTACCGTCAACCGAAGGAAGGTTCAAATCAGGGTATGAAGACTCCCGCGCATTCTGAACCCTCTGGCTGAGATTGAATATGTTGAATCTCTTCTCGGCCTCTTTCTTGAGAGCCTCCAAATACTTGGACTCCGGATAGACAGTCATCAGAGAATCGTGAACATTCTGAAACAGAATGGCATCGGTCGCCTGGCTGAAGATCGGGAAGCTCTCGTTGACCTTCTGGTACAGCACCGGAATGGAAGTCAATGACTTGGAGTTCGTCATAATGTACTTGACGCAGCCACGGTAATATTCAATGTAATCCTTTGAAGCTGCGGCGTTGTCACCAGCGGCGGCATCAGCGGAAAACTTGTCAATAAACGCGGCGAAATCCTCCTCGACCTGACGCAGTTTCTCGCTCTCCTCCGAACCTTCGACGGAATATTTCCCAAGGGTGTCGGAAGCGACCTTCACCTTGTCCCCCTTCTGGAGAAGTAGCGACGCGATCTTGGTGTCCCCTTTGAAAAGGTAAACGAACTGCGGCTGCCCCTTAAGCACATCAATCTTGCAGGAATATGCTCCCGAAGCGTCCGTCTTGAGGGTGTCCAAGGTCACCAGCGTGCTTCCGGACAGCTGTTTCACAACGACTTGGGTGTCAGGCGCACCGGCAAGCGTACCCTTGACCTGAACCTTGTCCGAGCACGAAGAGGCGGCGGCCAGAACGGCTGCCGCGAGAAGTAGGTTTCTACAATTTTTCATATTCATTGAATATAGCTTCGGCGATCGCTTTGTTTTCCTCAGGCGAGATCTCCAAGCGTTTTTTCTTGATGTCCATATCGGCCTCGGTCTGGAGCGGAACCAGATGAATGTGAGTGTGAGGCACTTCCATTCCGAGCACGCAGACTCCCACACGCTGGCAAGGCACGGCGGCCTTGATGGCGATCGCCACCTTGCGGGCAAACGCCCACAGCCCTTCGTAGGTCTTCTCGTCCAGATGGAAGATGTAGTCATCCTCAACGTTCTTAGGAATGACAAGAGTATGCCCTTTCGCAAGAGGGCTTATGTCCAGAAAGGCATAGAACTCATCGTTCTCGGCCACCTTGAATGAAGGAATCTCCCCTTTTGCGATTTTCGTGAATATCGTAGCCATCGTCTTAGAGTGTGATGTCGAGGATTTTGAACTTGATGATTCCGGAAGGCACCTTGGCGTCCACAATCTCACCCTTCGAGTGCCCGATCAGAGCCTTTGCGATAGGCGTTGTGGAAGCGAGCTTCCCGTGGGCGAAATCGGCTTCGGTCTCGCCGACGATGGTGAACTCCATCACCTGTTTGGCGGCGATGTTCTCCACTTTTACCTTGTTCATTATCTGCACCTTGTCCGTGCCGATCTTGGACTCGTCGATAACCTTCGCGTTTGCCACGAGGTCCTTGAGCTTCGCAATCTTCACCTCCAGCAGCCCCTGAGCGTCACGGGCAGCGTCATATTCAGCATTCTCGGAAAGGTCACCCTTTTCCCTTGCCTCCCCGATCGCGGCGGAGATCACCGGACGCTGCGCCAACGCGTCGGCGAGGTCCTTCTTCAGCTTATCCAACCCTTCTTGGGTCATATAATGAATTTCAGCCATAATGAAACCAGTTATTATTTTTACTTTGTCTTCATCAAAGAAAACGGACCGCCCAGCCCGGCTCTTCGTCACAGGCCACGCAACAATCTGTTTTCCAATGTTCTTTCCTGTCCACAAGCGGGCAATCACGTGCAGACAAACAATTTACTAAAATAAACAAGCGGCCATTGCCCTCCGCCCTCCCCTTTCGGGGCCATAATATTAAAACGGAGTCCCGCCCTTTTCCGGCGGAACCCTTCCTGTTTCTGCAAATATAGTAAATTTTCTTTCAAATAGCGAATATCGCTTTTATTGATCTTGCTATTGATCCCGCCCGAGTCCGGTCCGTCAAGGTGCGTCATTCCTCGATGAGCGCATATCCCCCCTTTTCCGCGCCTGTCGAGGCACATTTGAACTCCGACAAGCGCAAAAAGAGGCGTTATCGCGCCTGTCGGGGTTCATAAAACTATCCGGCAATCACATCGTGGAGTTTGCAGCACGTTTTTCCATGCGGAATTTTGCGAAAATCGCACTAATCGTTGTATTTGCCTGAAAAAGGTTGACTCACAAAAAGAGTCAATCATTATGACGCC
>OLNF01002844.1_pt1 | contig 13064 bp, 9 predicted proteins | sample 1673061 | NCBI WGS metagenome assembly OLNF01 (sample SAMEA3136751, study PRJEB25190) | human gut metagenome | reverse complement strand
GCTACAATGTACAGTCTGTTGTAGATGCAAAGAATCATTTTGTTGTAGATATTTCTGGTCATGGGTGCTAGAATGGATAGCAGAATATAGAAAATATAATGGCAGCCGAAGCTGCAGGAGGATATAAAATGAGGATCATTGCCGGAGATTATAAAGGCAGAAGACTGCAGTCGCCGCAGGATTATTCCATTCGGCCGACTACAGATAAAGTGAAGGAAGCACTATTCAGTATTTTGACGGAGAAGATCTGGGGCAGCCGTGTGCTGGATCTGTTTGCCGGGACAGGAAATCTGGGGATCGAGGCGCTTAGCCGGGGCGCGGAGACATGCGTCTTTGCAGACAGCTCCAGAGAAAGCCTGAGACTGATCAGAGAAAACATCGCTCACTGCAAAGCGGAAGAAGGCGTACGGAATGGTGAATTTTGCCAAGCAGTCGTTCTTCAGCTGCTTTTCCGCCACCTTCTTGCCATTCAGCAGCAGCGCAACCTTCGCCGCGCGCGCGTAGACCTCAATGTGCGCCTTCTTGCCCTCGCAGCCAGCCCAGCTCCACGACGGCATGGCGTCCGTCATCTTCCATGCCGACGGCGAATGCTTCTCGCCGGAGAACATGACCGGGCGAACCGCGATATACGGCCCGATTTCCTGCTCCAGCGCGACGCGGGTGTACAGCGCTTCGCCCAGCGGACGGCCGTTCAGGTCGATTCGCCCCGAACCAGCCGTCGTCCAGCCCAGCCCGCTGAACTGCGTCGCATACGCCTTGTATTCCCACGACCCAACGCCGACTTCACCCAGATAGTCCATCCCCGCCCAGACGAAATCGCCCACCAGACGCGGGTTCTTCTTCGCCTGCTCGCGGAAGCGGTACGCATCGTTGCAGAACGTCTCGCTGCCCAGAATCAGCCGGTTCGGATACTTCTTCAGGTCGTGCTTGTAGCGGTAGATGCCGTAGTTGTAGCCCGCAATGTCCATGTTGGCAAACGCGTCGCGCGTGCGCACGTCACAGCCGTGCAAAGTCGCGCCGCGCTTCATGAATTCGTCGCCCATCAGACCCGCGAGGTCGTTGAAGAACTTGCTGCCAACGGCCTTCTTCTTCTGCGGCTGCACCCCGGCGGCGCGCAGCTTCTCCGCCTTTTCGGCTTCCTTCTTCGCCTTCTCGTCGCTGTACACGCCGAAGCCGATGGAGGACAGGAAGTTGAAGAAGATGTTGATGCCGCAGGTGACGGGGCGGGTATTATCCAGCGAATGCAGGTAGTCCGTCAGCTCGCGGGTGAGCTGGATGCCCTTCTTCTGCGCCGTTTCGCTGACCTCGTTGCCCGTGGAGTACAGGATGACGCACGGGTGGTTGTAGTCCTTGTCCACCATGTCGGCGATGTCCTGCTTCCACCACTTGTCAAAGTACGGCACATAGTCGTATTCCGTTTTGTGGATGTACCAGTGGTCGATGTACTCGTCCATCATCAGCATACCGAGGCGGTCGCACGCATCCAGCAATGCCTTCGAGCACGGATTGTGCGCGCTGCGGACGGCGTTGTAGCCGTTTTCCTTCAGCAGGCGGACGCGGCGCTCCTCGCCCTGCGCATAGCAGCGCGCGCCGAGGATGCCCTGGTCGTGATGGATGCACGCGCCCTGCACAATGACGCGCTCGCCGTTGAGCAGAATGCCCTTTTTGCCCCACGAAAGGGTGCGGATACCGAAGGTCTGCAAGTCCTCGTCGCTGCCGAAGCGGACGCGGCAGGTGTAGAGGTTCGGGTGCTCCACGTCCCACAGTTTTGCGTTGGGGACAGTCAGCGTCAGGGTGACTTCGCCCGTCGTATCCGCGGCGGCGGATGCAACCTGCTTTTCGCCCGCAAGCACATCCACCGACACGCGCCCCGCGCCGACGGTGCGCACGGCGACTTCCACCGTCGCGGGATTGATGGACACCGTGCGGATGCGAACGCCGTTCAGGGCGATATGCTGCTGCTTGTCCGCCGTCCACAGCACCACCGGGCGATAGATGCCCGCGCCGGAATACCAGCGGCTGTTGGGCTGATCGCTGTTGCGGGCAATCACGCGCAGCTCGTTTTCCTCGTCAAAGCGGACGCGGTCGGTCAAATCCGCATAAAAATTCGTGTAGCCGTACGGGCGCTCGGCAATCTTCTCGCCGTTCAGGTACACCTCCGCCAGATGGTACACACCCTCAAATTCCAGCATCAGCGTCTTGTTGCGCAGGGACTTATCCGGCGTAAAGCGGCGGATATACTCGTAGTCGCGCCCCTCGTACCAGCCGCCGTTGATGCCGTTTGCGGACAGCTCCGTGCGGGGTTCCGCCTGCATGGCGTCGTGCGGGATGGTGACGGGGACGAAGTTTTCCTGGCTGTCCAAATGGCGGAAGAGCCAGCCTGTGTTCCAAGCGGTTGCTTTCATCGGGAAAATCATCCTTCCTAATAAATTGTTTTATACGATTTCCAGATGAAAATGCGCCAAGATGCGCCGCGAATTTTTCATTCTGGCTAACGTGAATGAAACGCAGCGTAGCAGCGCTACGCTAAGTGGAATGAGCGGACGCCAGAAGGGAAAAGGCGCAAGCAGATGGCGCAGGTGAATCTGGAAATCGTATTATACTATTTCCAAATGAAAATACGGTGTCGTGTTCTCATTTGGAAATAGTATTTTCTGCACGAAAACCCCACCCGAAGCAGGGCGCTCCGGGTGGGGCGGAATACAGGCCTATCCCGCATTCCGAAACGATGGGATTATTCCTTGCACGAGAACGCCTTGACCGTCACGGTCACGAAGGAAATCAGGTACAGCGCCACGCCAGCCAGCGAGCAGTACAGCGCCACATCCTCCGTTGCGGGGCGGTTGACGGGGATGAACCACACGTCCGCCGCCAGCTTCACGCGGTCCATCGCGAAGAAGGAGATGCAGCCGATTAGCGCAAAGCCAGTCAGCACAATCACGATGTCCTTCAAGGCGGAGGGCTTCTTCATCTTGTCTGCCGCGAAGAGCAGCACAATGGCGGCGACCGTCAGCACGACGGGCCAGATGTTCATCGCCTTGCCAGCCATAAAGCCGGTCAGCGACGTTAGTAGATAAATCACCAGGGCGGCAAGCGCCGTCACCGTGGCGAAAATGCTCGTCTTTTTCATGCCTTTCTGCCTCCCTTGGAAGTTGCCTTGCTCACGACCCAGAACACGAGGCTCAGCGCCGCCAGCGCACCAAAGGCGTATTCGCAGGCGGTGTACGCCACGCGCCACGGGGTCATGACTTCAACCGTGCTGACAACGGTGGTGGACTTCACGCCGTTGAGCATCGCGGAGTTCGCCAGCGCGTACAGGGCATTGTGGATGTCGTTCTTAATCGCCAGCAGCATCGCACGGTCGCCGGAGAGCGCTTCCGCGTTCCAGTAATCGACGCTCGCGCCGAAGCCGCAGAAGTTGGTCGTGCCCGCCAGCAGGGATTCCTTCGGCGCAGCCTTGAGCGAAACGCCGGTGAAGTCCGTCACGTTGTAGCCGTGGAAGCCCCATTCACCCTGCAGGATGTTGACCATCGTCGCCACGTTTGCGCTCGCGGCCACCGCGCCGTGGCGGTTGTAGGAGGTCATCACGCCGCGCGCACCGGAGGTATAGGTGTTGTCCTTCGTCGCGTCGCCCTCAAAGGAAGCGGGCTTGCCGTTGCCTTCAAACGCCTGCTGCAGGTTGCGCAGCTCCAGCTCACGCGCCTTCTGTTCGTTCATGAACACGGCGACGCCGGAACGGTTGATTTCCTGATCGTTGAAGCCCATGTGCTTGATGTTGACGAGCGTGCCCTTGCTCTGCGCGCCCTGCACCACCGCGCTGCCGACATAGCCGGACAGAATCGGGTCTTCGGAGTAGTATTCCACGCCGCGGGCGTTGTACGCGTGACGGTGGATGTTCATGCCCGGGCCAATCATAATCGGCAGATCCAGCACGAGGGTAGATTCGCCGAGGATGATTTCGCCGTTTTCAAACGCCAGTTCCTTGTTCCAAGCGTAGGCGAGGTTCACAGGAGAGGGCGCAACGCGCGTGCCGGAGGTGTAATCCGCCGCATCCGCGTAGGGCACGCCCTGATAGCCGCCTTCGTTCAGGTAGTGGGAGTCAGAGCCGCCGGGGCCGTCGTCCGCAGCCTTCTGCGGCATGTTGACGGAAGCGATGCCCTGAATGTTATGGAACGCATTGGCGGAGAAATCAAGGAATTCCGCGACCGTAACCTTGTTGACCAGCTCTTCCCAGCGCGGGTCATCGTAAGGCGCGTTCTTCATGTCGTTGATGGTGAGCGTAGACGTGGTGTCGCCAAAGACAAGGTCGGACACGTCGTCATCGGTCTTGAGGGTATACAGGTCGTTGTTCAGCAGGCGGGAAACCGTCGCGTTCGCGGTCAGACCGGAATAGGTCTTGGGGAACGTGCCGTTCCAGTCGGCGCGGCTCAGGTAGGTCACCGTGCCGGGCTCAAAGGCGTTGTAATCCATGGCGTAGTCGCCTTCGGTCAGCTGGTTGGTGATGGCCGTGCCGTTCTTGCCCACGGCGAAGGTGGTCTTGTCCACATCGCCCGTCCACGTCCACTTGTAGGTCTTTGCCGCGTTGCCGTCAGCGGTCATGCCGTCCGCGACGGTCTTGCCCTGCGCCGCAAGCACGTTGTTCAGCGCGTCATGCGCGTCCGTGCCGATGGCGAAGTAGTAGTCGCCGGGGTCGACGATGTAGGTCTTGGCGCCATTGGCGTCGTAGGAGGCGAGGTTCGCCAGATCAACCTTCATGGTGATGGTCTGGGAGGCGCCGGGCTGCAGCGTAGAAGTCTTTTCAAAATCCATCAGCTGCACGGCGGCCTTTTCCACGCCGTTCTGGCGGTCATAGTCGGTGTAAGGCACGCTTGCGTACACTTCCACGACGCTCTTGCCCGCCACGTCGCCGGTGTTCTTCACAGTCACGGTGACGGTCGCGGTCTTCTTGTCATCCGCAATGGTCACGCTGTCCAGCGTCTGCTCGAAGGTGGTGTAGGACAGACCGTAGCCGAAGGGATAAACGACTTCGTTAGCGTAATCCCATGTGCCGTCCTCGGTGGCGACGGTGCCGTCAGCGTTGGCGTAGGTGCCAGCCTTGGCTTCCGCGCCGCCGTTGCCCAGCACAATATCGGCATAGCGGGTTTCGTAGTAGCGATAGCCGGCGTAGATGCCTTCCGCCTCAATCAGGTAGGAGTTGACATTCGCGTCCGCCGCGAAGTCCGCCGCGTTCGTCCACGGGATGTTGCCGTAGTTCGCCATAGCGGGCGCAAGGGCGCTGTTCTTCGCCATCACGTCGCCAAGGTGCGCGGAGGGAGAGACGGTGCCGTTGAGCACGTCCGCCACGCCATAGAAGCCGTACGCGCCGGGGAAGCCAATCCAGACAATCGCGTCGATGTCCGGGTCGTCCTTCAGGTTGGCGATTTCCATCGGGTTCGTGGCGTTGACCAGCACGATGACCTTGTCGAAGTTCGCCTTCGCCTCGTTAATCATCGCCATTTCCTCGTCCGAGAGGGAGAGGATGTTGCCGGTAACGGTGCTGACGCCTTCCGCCAGACCGTCCTTGCCGGGATAGTAGCCATTGCCGGCTTCGCTGCCGGGGCGGCCGACGACGACGATTGCCGCGTCGCTGTATTCCGCGTAGTCCTTGCGGAAATCAGCGTTCAGGGCGGTCAGCTCGTCCAGCGTCAGTTCGCGCGGGTCATTGTACGCGGTAATCTCGGCATATTCCGGGATGATGCCGCCGCCGAAACGGGGCTTCGTCCACGTCTTATCCGCAAAATACTTCGCATACGCCGCCTGCACGGACGGGTTCAGCTGGAAGCCGCGCTCGGTGAAGCAGTCGAAAATCTGCACGGTCGCGTTGCCGTCGGTAATCGAGCCGCCGGAGGAGCCGTACACGGGCGCGTAGCTGCGCACGCCCAGCATGGTGATTTTCGCATCCTTGCTCAGCGGAAGCGCATTGCCATCATTCTTGAGCAGGGCAACCGTTTCCTGCGATTCGCGGATGGCAAACTCCTTCAAGCCCTCGAAGGCTTCCTTGGCCGTCTTAAACTTGGAGACGTACGACCACGCCTCGCCGGTTTCGTCAACTTCGGTCACCGTCAGCTGACTGCGCGTGTTGAAAAACGCATCAACGGATGTACGATACGTCTCCAGAATAGAACCAGCCATCAGCGAGATGGCCAGCAGCAGGGAAAACACAAGCGTTAATCCCCGCCAGAGAGAAGAACGTTTGAACATGGATATCCTCCTTTTACGGAAAACGAATGGAGCAGGGGAACACAAAAGCACCCATCCAAGCGAATTAGACAGGCTGCCCCTGTATTCCAAACTCGGCGTAGATCCCCCTTCGATCACCCGCCGCCTATGTAAATAGTAACACAAAAACAAACGTTTTTGCCATGCCCTTTTTTGCTTGTTTCGTGAATGTTGAATCATTGCTTGACGTATGTTGCGAATCAGTTGATTTTTGTGAATTTCGCTCGAAGGATAACGGATTTTCCGCCGCCAAATATTTCGATGCGCCCGTGCAAATCTTCTTGCAGGGTTCATTTTTCTGTGTTATAATTCTATCATATTATATTATCCGGAAAGGAGCGCGCACCCCTCCATGAAAAAATCGCCCAAATCCGCCAAATTCTTCGCTTCCCACTGGTCAGCCTTCCTCCAGCAGTTCAAGAACCTCCACCTCCGCGGGGATCGCTTCGTCATGCTGACCGTTGCGGGTTTAATCAACGCGTTCGGCGTCAGCGTTTTCCTTTATCCCGTCAATCTTTATGACTCCGGCATTTCCGGTACGGCGATGCTGCTGGCGCAAATCACCCCCGATTGGTGCAGCCTGTCGCTGATTTTGCTGCTGCTCAACGTGCCGCTGTTCCTCTTCGGGCTGAAGCGGCAGGGCGTACAGTTCACCATTTACGCCGTGTATTCCGTGTTCATTTACTCCCTCGGCGCATGGCTGATTCAGGGGCCTTTGCCGCTTGACGTCAGCATTTCCTCGCCGCTGGCCGGGACAGACCTGCTGCTCTGTGCGCTCTTCGGCGGATTGATTTCGGGCGTCGGCAGTGGGCTTGCCATCCGCGGCGGCGGCGCGATGGACGGCATGGAGGTCATGGCGGTCATTTTCGCCCGCAAGCTCGGCATGACCGTCGGCACATTCGTCATGAGCTACAACGTCGTGCTGTACATCCTCGCCGGACTGCTCCGTTCCAGCTGGATTCTCCCCCTGTATTCCATTATCGCCTACGCCGTCGGGCTGAAAGTCGTCGATTTTGTAATCGAGGGCATCGACCGCAGCAAAGCGGCGCTGATTGTCACCCGCAACCCGGACGCCATCTGCCGCGCGTTAGGCGAAGCGTTTGGCACAGGCATGACGTGCATCCCGGCGCAGGGCGGTTTTTCGCACGAGGAAATGACGATTGTGTACTTCGTCGTCAACCGCTTCCAAATCAGCCGGATGAAGGACATTGTGCATGACCTTGATGATCGCGCGTACATCACCATCAGCGAGGTAGCGGACGTGTTCAAGCTCAATCAGGACAAGCTGTCGCAGAAGGTGGATAATCAGCCGCTGCTGCCGAGGCGGAGGAAATGAAGCCGCCCTTATCCCCCGGCTGGGGGATTTTGATGTGCTTGTTCGCTGCTTGCACGTTATTTTGCAACGATATGGATTATGTTGCAGGGGATTTCGCTCCTGCGGGAGCGACCAAAGGGCTTTCCGCTCGCCCTTTGGAAACCTTCGGTGCACATCCTTGTTTATTGCGCTTTATCGGAAGTTTTTTAGTTCGTGTACCTTTCTTTCCACTTTCATTCCCCACAAGCGCGCGGCGCACAAGTCCTCATCGACCTGTGCGCCGCGTTTCCCTATTCTCCTCACTTTTCCCTGACCCAATAATACTCGAACCTTTCCCCATGGTGTCCCATCACCGGCTTGTCGCTCCGCACGAATCCGCATTCCGTCAGCGTCGCCACACGCGCAACCGCATACGGCGCGGCTTTCGTCATCAGCGTGCGGCAGTTTAGCAGCGCGTACGCATCGGGCAGAAGCGCGTCCATCACTGCCGCCAGCACGTCCGACTTCTCCCACGCGCTGCCGACATCCACGCGCAGGATGCCCATGCCGCTGTACGGGTCGTCCGGCGACTCCTCGCGGCGGCAAAGCTCCACCGTGCCAATGACCTCGCTGCGCAATGCAATCGCCCAGCGCACAAACCAGCCCTGCTCCCACGACGTGCGCCAGAAGTCCATCGCACGGCGCATCTTCTCCGGCGTGTCGTAATAGAAAATGTCACCGTGGCAGTTGTCGCTGTTGAAGAACGGCAGCGCCAGCGGGTCGCCGTAGACGCGCAGAAGCGCCGCTTCATCCGCCGCCGTCACCGGGCGCAGGCGGATTTCGCCCTTCTCCATCGTCGGGATGGATTCGTATACATTCATGCCTTTTTCTCCTTCCGGATGCCCAACACCAGATAGCGAATCCCCGGAATCCGGCGGATAATCTCCGACAGTCCCAGCGTCGCGCCGAAGCCAATCACCAGCGTGAGCAAATACATCAGCGCTGCCGGAAGCGTCGTCCGCTCGGTCAGCAGGAGCGCCGTCAGCAGCAGCACCGGGTAATGCACAACATACAGCGCGTAACTCCGCTGGGTGAAGAAGCGCGACACCGCTGTCTCCTGATGGAGATAATGGCGCGCATTGCCCAGCACCGCCAGCACCACCGCCCACAGGTACACATTCGCCCACAGGCTTTGCAGGTACGCCGCGTCGGTGAAATTCTGCCCGTTCGTCCACACGCCGTACGCCACCGCGCCGATGACCGCCGCCGCCAGCGTCCCCCAGCGCATCCGCTCCACGCGCGCCATCACCGCTTCGTGCGCGAACACCGCGTACCCCAGCAGGAACGCCGTCAGGTAAATGCCGATGCGGTAGGTGGTGATGACGGGCATGTTGCCAACCTGCGCCGCGCCCCAAATCAGCAGCGCAAAGGCGCAAATCAGCCATGACGGGCACTTTTCGCCGATGCGGAAAAGGCGGTCGTTCCGGTCGATTCTGCGAATCAGCACCAAAATCGCGCTGAACAAAAACAGCAGCTGCACAAACCACAGCGGCCCGATGCCCGACAGCACCGAAATCGGGTACAGCAAGGGCTTCGGGATGGTATCCACCGCGCCGCCCATGCGGATATTGAGATACCCCGTCACCCAGTGCAGCACGAACAGCCCCAAGGTTGACGGCACAAGCAGCTTCCGCGCCCGATTGCGCAGAAACGCGCGATTCCCCTGCTGGACAAGTGCGAGCCGGGCGCACATGCCCGCCACGACGAACAGCAGCACCATGAACCACGGGTACACCGTGCCGGAAATGGTATCCAGAAACGGCAGGTTTCGCGCATTCGGCACACCGCCGAAGATGCCGACCCCGTTGAAGAGGTAACAGACGTGGTAAACAATGACCAGCAGAACCGTCATCCAGCGAATATGGTCAAGATACGCATAGCGGCGCATGGGGATTTTCCTCCTTTATGATAGCATGAATCCGTATTTTTGTGAAGGCGAACACGCACATTTATTCGTCATTGCTCATTGCTCGTTCTTCTGAAATCTGCTCTTGATGCCCTCGAAGCCGTCGGTCAGCATCCGGCTGATGAGCGCGTCGTCCCAATTCTGCTGCCCGGACGCGCACAGCACCGCAATGCCGTGGACGTACGCCCACATTTCGATGTGCAGGAGCGTTGCGTCCTCGCGGGTGAGGGATAGTTTCGCCATCAGGAAGTCCACCAGCACGGCGATGTTCTCCGCGTCGCCGCTGTGATCCTCCCGGCGGCGGTCGCGCATGTAGAGCAGGTGGAAGAGGTTCGGCTCGTTTCGGGCGAAGCGGATGTACGCCGTGCCGACGGCTTTGTAGGGCGGATCGGCAGAATCGCGGACAAAATCAGCGCTGTAAGCACGGTATTGAGCGTCCGCGGCATCAATTGTGGCGGCAAGCAGGTCGTCCATGCCCGAAAAGGCGCTGAAAATCACCTTAGAGGACGAATGCAGGGTATCGGCAATGGCGCGGGCAGTGACGGCATCGAATCCGCGCTCGCGGGTGATGGCAAGGGCAGCGGCGACGATTTGCTCGCGGGTGAATCGGCAGGCGGGCGGCATGGGGCATCTCCTTTCGGCAACATGTGTTGCGCAACGTGTGTTGCTATTGTAGCAAACAAAATCCCCTGTGTCAAGGGCAAGTTTGCAATTTGTTCATGGATTTTCAGCAAAGCGTCACATTTCCTTCATCCTGACGTCATGCAGGTCGGGTAGAATCAATACTGTCAGGCGGGAAGCACAGAAAGGAGGCGCTTATGAAGCTGCTGATGGAACCAATGCTTGTCGCGGCCATCCTGATGAAGGAATTGCCGGATAAACAAGTGGGTTCCGCCGAATCCTCGAAGGACGCTTCTGCTGCACCAGAAGTTCCAGCGCACGACACGGCGGAATAAGGATTTCAGCGGACGCGGCGCATCGCCCTCTGCGCCCTGCATGACATGGTTTTCACTCCTTTTCTCCTCCTTTTTCCTTTCCCTTTCCTTCCTTGGGGCGCGGAGTCAGCAACCTCCCGCACCCCGGAAACAGCCCGAATTTCAGCAGATTCGGGCTGTTTTCTGTTGGGGGATTTTTGTGGTCGCTGGCGCGGCGGGGTTGGGTTTTATGCGACTTGACTTTTATCGTTGCGAGGGTTTCGCTCCTGCGGGAGCGACAAGGGGGCAATGAAAACAGACGAAGTCTGCGCTCGCCCCCTTGACCCCTTCGGGCTGCACACTTTCATGCTTGTCTTTTATTGTTACTTGAGGGCGCGTCTGCGGACGCGCTTCATTGCTAATTTTCCCCTGTTCCCCTTCACAGAAAAAAGCAAACGTGGTATGATAATCAGACAAACAGGCAAGGGAGGATTGGCGGATGGACGAGACGCGCGGGAAGTTCGTGCTGAAAGCGCCGTATCAGCCAAGCGGGGATCAGCCGCAGGCGATTGAGGCGCTGACAAAGGGCGTCAACGCGGGCATGAAGGGGCAAGTGCTGCTGGGCGTGACCGGGTCGGGCAAAACGTTCACCATGGCAAGCGTGATTGCGCAGGTGCAGCGTCCAACGCTGGTGATTGCGCACAACAAAACGCTGGCGGCGCAGCTCTGCTCGGAGTTCCGGGCATTCTTCCCCGACAGCGCGGTGGAATATTTCGTATCCTATTATGATTACTATCAGCCGGAAGCGTATATCGCGTCGTCGGACACCTACATCGAGAAGGACGCCGCCATCAACGAGGAAATCGACCGCCTCCGCCACAGCGCGACGGCGGCGCTTCGGGAGCGGCGGGACGTGATTATCGTCGCGTCAGTCAGCTGCATCTACTCCATGGGCGACCCCAGCGAGTACGAGGGGCAGATGGTGTCCCTTCGGCCGGGCATGGCGATTGGGCGCGACGACCTCATCCGCCAGCTGATTGCCATCCAGTACGACCGCAACGACGTGGAGTTTGAGCGCGGGACGTTCCGCGTGCGCGGCGACGTGCTGGAAATCATCCCCGCGGGCGGCAAGGAGCATGGCCTGCGGATTGAGTTCTTCGGCGACGAAATCGAGTCCATCAGCGAGTTCGAGGTCGTATCCGGGCACACGCTGGCGTCGCTGGAGCACGCAAGCGTCTATCCCGCGACGCACTACGCGACTGACCAGACGAATCTGCCGGAGAAAATCGCCGTCATCGAGCGCGATTTGAAGGAGCAGGTCGACAAGTTCACAAAGAAAGGCAAGCTGCTGGAGGCGGAGCGAATCGCCCAGCGGACGAATTACGACATCGAGATGATGCGTGAAATCGGCTATTGCAGCGGCATCGAGAATTATTCGCGCTACTTCGATGGCAGAAAGCCCGGCGACGCGCCCTATTCCCTGCTGGACTACTTTCCCAAGGGCTTTTTGTGCTTCATCGACGAGAGCCACGTCACCGTGCCGCAGATTCGCGCCATGTACAACGGCGACCGCGCGCGCAAGGAGCAGCTTGTCGAATATGGTTTCCGGCTGCCGTCGGCGTTTGACAATCGTCCGCTGCTGTTCGAGGAATTTGAGCAGCGCATCGGGCAGACGATTTTCGTCTCCGCAACGCCCGGCCCGTATGAAATCAGCCACGCATCCCAGATTGTGGAACAGATTATCCGCCCGACCGGGCTGCTTGACCCCAAAATCATCCTCCGCAAGGCGACCGGTCAGGTGGATGACCTCGTGGGCGAAATCCACCAGGTCGTGGCGAAAAAACAGCGCGTGCTGGTGACGACGCTCACCAAGCGGATGGCGGAGAGCCTGACGGAGTACCTGCAAAGCATGGACATCCGCGTCCGCTACCTGCACAGCGACGTGACGACGATGGATCGCATGGCGCTGATTCGCGGGCTGCGGCTCGGCGAATACGACGTGCTGGTGGGCATCAACCTCCTGCGCGAGGGGCTGGACTTGCCCGAAGTGTCGCTCGTCGCGATTCTCGACGCGGACAAGGAAGGTTTCCTGCGCTCGGAAACGTCGCTCGTGCAGACCATCGGGCGCGCCGCGCGAAATGTCGATGGTCGGGTGATTATGTACGCCGATGTGATGACGGACAGCCTGATGCGCGCCATCAGCGAAACCAACCGCCGCCGCGCGATTCAGGAGGAGTACAACCGCGTGCACGGCATCACGCCGGAGTCGGTGCGCAACGCGGTGCATCAGGTGCTGGAGATTACGAAGAAGGCGGAAGAAAGCGCGCCCGCCGCGATGAGCGAGGACGAGCGGAACGCGCTGATGAAGCAGGTGGAAGACCAGATGCTGTCGGCGGCGAAGGCGCTGGACTTCGAGCAGGCGGCGAAGCTCCGCGACCAGCTGCTGGAACTCAAGGGGGAAAAGCCCCAAGCGGAGCAGATTCAAAAGAAGCGGAGAAGGACGCGCGAAAGCACCAGACACCACTAAGTTTGGAAGCGTAACCAAGCCGGGCAGCCCCAAAAAGGGTCAAGGGACAATGTCCCTTGCAGGGTGCAGGGACAGCGTCCCTGCTGGGGTTTGGGGCAACGCCCC
>OLNF01002841.1_pt1 | contig 13081 bp, 10 predicted proteins | sample 1673061 | NCBI WGS metagenome assembly OLNF01 (sample SAMEA3136751, study PRJEB25190) | human gut metagenome | reverse complement strand
CGTATTCCAGTTGCCTGGCCAGTATTCGAAATGGTAACCGTCATCAGCCCAGTCGGTTCCGTCAGCCTTGAGCACCACGCCATCCTTATAGAGCTGGAGATAGTTGCCGCTGAACGAGTTGGCGTCTGACTGTATGGTCTGGTTATGCCATCCGTGATTTCCTCTCGCGTCATCGAATGTGAAGAGCATTCCTCTGTCATCCTGATACATGAATGAGGACTGGCCTGTTCCGGATTCCGTGGTCACCTTGATTTTTCCAGGAAGCGCACCCTCCGGAATGACCACATCGAATGAACTGAATGTGAGGTTGGAAATCTTGGTCGCCTCAGCACCGGTGAATTCCACGGTCATAGGCTCGTAGAAGTAATTTCCCTTGACAGTCACCGTCTCGCCCGGTTTTGCGTATTCGAATGACATTGAGTTTATTACAGGAACCGGTGGCAGCACCTTGAAGTCGAAGGTCGTGGTGTCCTTTGCATTGTTCACCATGTATATCTTGTCTGTCTGCTTGACCGATGCCGTGCTTACCGCCCAGCTCGTTTAATTTCCTGATGATATCGGAAAGCTTCATTTTTTCGCCGTTGATGGCGGTAGCCAGACCCTGAGCAACACCGTTGATGGCAGCGGCGATGTGGGCGTACAGCTCCTCGCGAGAAGGCAGGGAAGCGATGGCCTCCACCTCTTCTGCGCTGACGGCAGCACCCTCCATCAAGCCACCCTTGATCTGCAGGTTCTCGTTGGTCTTAGCGAATTCCTTGACGGCCTTAGCGGCAGCAGCCACGTCGGAGCCGGCAAACACGAATGCGCTGGGGCCATGCAGCATGTCGTCGAGCGTCGGCAGCTCGGACTCAGCCAGGGCGATGCGCATAACGGTGTTCTTGTACACCTTCATGGCTGCGCCGGCCTCGCGAACAGCGCCACGCAGAGCCTCGACTTCCTTCACGGTCAGACCGCAGGCGTCGACAACCCAGACAGCACCGGCACCCTCGAGATCTTCCTTGATCGCGGTGAGCATCGATTGATTCTTTGCGTTCGGCATGTATTACACCTCCTTCTTCCTCAAACTCGGGTTCCGCCCCATGCGGGTGGAGTCGCGCTTGAGAAAAAGAACGACCCCTGCCGTCCTCAGACACAGGGGTCGTTGAAGTGCGATACTTAACAACCACCTCGGCGGGCCGCTTTTGCGATTGAACCTTTCGGTGCCTGCTGTCTTTGGCAGCGGAACTGCTTTGCGTTACGCCTTCACGGTATCGACTGTTTCCGCGGACTTGTCGTCCGTCTTCGCAGCATCGCCCGAAGAAGGCTTATCTATAGTAGCAGAATTCTTCGAGGTGTCAATTTCCTGCACCGAATTTGTGGTGTCGCCCTTCACATATTTGAACGTGATGGTGTCGCCTTCCTTGTAGCCCACGATGCCCAGCTGCCCCGGGATGGCGAAGTCGAAGATGCCGTCCACGCCGTCAAGCGTTACGTAGAAGTGCGAGTTGCCGTCCATGACCGCCTGCGTCATGCTGCGGATGACGCCCGTGGCCTCCTCCATGTTCGCTTCGGCCGCATCCGTGGACAGCGCGCCGCTGGTTGCCAACATGGCCTGGTACGACTTCTGCGTTTCCGCAACCGTGTCGCCCGTAGCAACGTTCTGATAATGCTGGATGTCCACCATCGCAAACTTCTTCACGGTGCCCGCGTTGTCCTTCAGCGCCATGAAGTACGTCGGCTGCTCGGAAACGTTGATCAGGATGGGGAACGTTGCGGAGTAACGCAGGTTCTGCACCGCGCCCTCGGCCGACTGCATGGCCGATTCCTCGGTAGCGCCCGCCACCGGATAGTAGTGGGATTCCGCCGTGCGCTGGTTCACCAGCACGAAGCCCACGATGGAGTTGTCCGCCGTTGCCGACGTCACGCCCGTGTACACCCACACGTCATCATCCTTGGCGATGTAGTTGTAGCCCACGTTGCCATCGGTGCCCGGCGTGGTCTGCACCACGTTCTTCTGGCCCAGCCAACTGTTCAGCCAGCCGTCCTGGTACTTGCCCGACCAGTTGTACTGCTGGATAAGCAGCTCGGCCGGATAGGCGCGGTCGACCCATTGGGGCACATCGTCGATGGCCAGGTCCGTGCACTCGCCCGTGGTGGCGTTCACCATGACCACGCGCTCGATGGTGGTGCCGCCGAACAGGCCGATGGTACGCGTCTGCACCGGGCAAATCCACCAGGGCTGGCCGTCCTCGTCGATTTCGAACGACTTCTCATCGAACATGTAGAAGGGGTACTTCAGCTGCACGTAACGGTCGATGTTGCGGGCCAAAGGCTCGGAACGCGAATAGAAGATGGCGCGGTCACCCAGCTTCACGATCTGCGCATCCTGCGTGGTCATGTCTACCAGCGCATACGCCGGGATGCCCTCGGCTCGGTTCGTCAGCCACTTGAACAGGTCGGCATAGCCCAGCGGGCTCACGCGCACGGGCGTGCCCTGGTAGTTGATCTGGCTATACGTGCCCGCAATCTCGAACTGGCTGACGTACTCGGGAATGTTGCCCATGGCGCGATTGCCCAGAAGCGCGGCCGAATCGCGGTCGATGATGGGAATCTCGGAGTAGTCGACCTGCTGGATATCCTGCGCGAAGTCGGCGTCCTGCGTTTGCAGCACGTTGGCGTATTTGGCGGCGTTGCCCGGGAAAATGGACAGCGACGCCACGGCGCCCAGCACGCCCACCAGCGCGATGACCACCGGTACCCACGATGCAACCTTGAACGCCTTGGCCTTCGTGCGGCTGGGATCAACCTTGCTGTTGCCCGTTTCGTACGTGCGCGATTTTGCGCGCCAGAACACAAACAGCGGCAGCAGCACGAACACGGCCACGAACAGCCACGTGTCGGTGCTATGGATATTGATGGGCGGATGGAACCACCAGTAGGCAACCAGCAGCACCACAATCAGCAGAATGGCAAGGATGACCAGCGCTTTCTTGCTCATTTGGCCCATTTTGTCACCGAACGAGAAATCGGCGTCGCCGCCTTTGCCGCCCGAGCCGCCATGGCCACCGAAGCCCGCGAACGGGTTTCCCGCGCCGCCGCCGAACGGGCTTGCGCCGCCTTGCTGCGACCCTCCTTCGCTGCCGGCGGTCGGACCGCTCTGCGGCCCACCGAATCCCGCGCCCATGTCGAAGCCCGACTGTTTAAGGGCATCGATGAGCGACTCAAAACCGGATGTCTGTTTCACGGCATCCCTTTCTTCTCTTGAAGTTTGCGATTCTCCCCATCATACACGAAAGCGTCCAGCTTCCGGAAAAGCTGAACGCTTTCGTTACCTTATAGTGACGCCGGGGCAACGTCGGGCGCAACGCCTCGAGCATCAACGCGCTTTCGCGCTTGCACAGCCGAAGCCTTTTGGCCAAGCGCGCACGCCGCTTCAGCAATCGCGTCGCAGCGGGGCAAAGCCGGGCACGAACGCTGCCGCGCCGCTTACACCCCGCGCCGCCCCAGCGCGCAACCGTTATTTCGCCAGCTGGCGCAGCACGTACCGCAGGATGCCGCCGTTCTCGAAGTACTTGCCCTCCGTCGGCGTGTCCACGCGCACCGTTGCCTTGAACGCCACCGCAGACCCGTCGGCCTTCTTCGCCGTCACGTCCACCACACGCGGCTCAGGCAGGCCGTGCGAGAAGTCCACGGTGCCCACCGTGTACTGCTCGGAGCCATCAAGCCCCAGGCTCTCGGCGCTTTCGCCCTCCGCGAACTGCAGCGGCATGATGCCCATGCCAATGAGGTTCGAGCGATGGATGCGCTCGAAGCTTTCGGCGAACGCCGCGCGGATGCCCAGAAGCATCGGGCCCTTCGCCGCCCAGTCGCGCGAGCTGCCGCTGCCGTACATCTTGCCGGCAACCACCACCAGGGGCACGCCGGCCTGCTCGTAATCCATAGCCGCATCGAACAGGGGCGTGACCTGGCCATTCAGGAAGTCGCGCGTCCAGCCGCCCTTCTTGCCCTCCGCCAGCTTGTTCGCCAGCTTCACGTTGGCGAACGTGCCGCGCATCATCACCTCGTGGTTGCCGCGGCGCGCGCCGTACGTGTTGAAGTCGGCAGGCACCACGCCACGCTCTTCCAGGTACTTCGCCGCCGGGGAATCGGGCGCGATGCTGCCAGCTGGCGAGATGTGGTCGGTGGTGATGAAGTCGCCCAGGAATGCCAGCGCGCGGGCGTCGGCAATCGGCGCCGCCGGCTCGGGCTCGGCGCCCATGCCGTCGAAGTACGGCGCACGGCGCACGTACGTGGAGTCCGCATCCCACGCGAACGTGTCGGACGGCTCGCTGCCCAGCTGCTGCCACGCCGCGTCGCCGTCGTACAGGCCACGCGAGCCTTCCTCGTACAGCTCCTGCGTGGCGAACTTCGCCAGAAGCTCGGCAACTTCCTCATTCGTCGGCCAGATGTCGGCCAGGTGCACCGGCGTGCCATCGGCACGTTTGCCCAGCTCGGCGGTGGTCAGGTCAACGTCCATGGTGCCCGCCAGCGAATATGCGATAACCGTTGCCGGCGCGCCCAGGTAGTTCTGCGACACATCGGGGGAAATGCGGCCCTCGAAGTTGCGGTTGCCCGAAAGCACGCTGGCAAGCTCCAGGTCATCGGCAATGTCGTGCAGCTGCGGCAGCACGGGGCCGGAGTTGCCGATGCAGCTCATGCAACCGAAGCCGCACGTGTAAAAGCCCAGTTGGCGCAGGCCGTCAAGCAGCCCCGCGCGCTCAAGCAGAAGCTCGGTGGCACGGCTGCCCGGCGCCAGGATGCACTTCACCCACGGCTTGGGAGCAAGGCCCGCCTCGGCTGCCTTCTTCGCCACCAAACCCGCCGTCAGCATCATGGACGGGTCCGTTGCCGTGGTGCAGCTGGTCACCGCGGCAATGGCCAGCGCGCCGTGGCTCAGCTCGCACGTCTGGCCGTTTACGTCAACGGTAACCTTCTTGCCCAGGTCAAGGCCACGATCGGCGCAAATGCCGCGGAAACGCTCCTGCGCCTCGTCAAGCCAAATGCGGTCGTGCGGGCGCGACGGGCCGGCAATGCTGCGCTTCACGCTGCCCAGGTCAAGCTCCAGCACGTCGGCGTACACGCGCTCGGGCGCGGCCGGGTCGTTCCAGAAGCCCTGCGCCTTCGCGTACTGCTCGACCAGCGCCACCTGCTCTTCGCTGCGGCCAGTCAGGCGCAGATACGCCAGCGTCTGCTCGTCAACGGGGAACAGCGTGCACGTGCTGCCGTATTCCGGCGTCATGTTCGAGATGCACGTGCGCTGCGTGGCGTTCAGACTGTCAAGGCCGGGGCCGAAGCACTCGACGAAGCAGCCGACCACTCCCTTCTCTCGCAGCATCTTCGCGAACGTCAGCGCCACGTCCATGGCGGCCACGCCTTCGGCAAGCTTGCCGGTCAGGCGCACGCCCACCACCTTCGGCACCAGCGTGGTGATCGGCTGGCCCAGCGCCGCGGCCTCGGCCTCGATGCCACCGACGCCCCAGCCCAGCACGCCGATGCCGTTGGCCGTAGGCGTGTGGCTGTCCGTGCCCACCAGCGTATCGAAGTACACGGTGGGATTCTCGCCCGCAGGCGTTTTCACGCCGGCGGCTTCCGACGTCATGGCCACGCGCGCGAACTGCTCGATGTTCAGCTGATGGCAGATGCCCGCTCCCGGCGGCACGATGCGCACGTTCTCGAACGACTCCTGAGCCCATTTCAGGAAGTTGTAGCGCTCGCCGTTGCGCTGAAACTCCAGCTCCATGTTCTTCTCCATGGCGCACGAGCAACCCGCCACATCAGCGATAACGGAGTGGTCGATAACCAAATCGCACGGGATTTGCGGATTGATCTTCGCAGGGTCGCCGCCCAGGCTCGCGCATGCCTCGCGCATAACGGCGAAGTCCACGAACACCGGCACGCCCGTGAAGTCCTGGAACAGCACGCGCGCGGGGCTGAACTCCACCTCGCTGCCAACCTCGCCGGCACAACCGGCTTCAATCACGCGTTTCGCCAGGTCAGCAGCCGCTTCCGGCGTTTCAGCGTTGCGCAGCACGTTCTCTAGCAGCACCTTCAGCGCATACGGCAGCTTCTCAGAGCCGGCAATCTGCTCGATTGGATAATACGTGTACGCGGCATCCCCCACGGAAAGGGTAGCGGCGAACTTCTCGTTCTTCATATCGTCCCCCTTGAAGCGCCGATGCGCTTCCATCGTGTCGTTGCAAAATAGGGAAGGGCCGGGATGAATCCAAAAAGCGAAGTCGAGAATCGCACCGGTTGAGCAGATCGCATCGGGGCACGGCCTTCACCGGCCAAGCTTCGCCCCTTGCGCCCTATTAGCCCGAAACCCGTCCTCGCGACCAGGATTGCTTCTGCAGCCCCGTCCCTTCAAACGAAAGAGGGAAGGCCGCGCCCCAAACGGCGGGCAGCCTTCCCTCGCCTATATCCTTACGCCTGCGCCTTGATGGCCGCCACAAGCGCGTCGGTGAACTCGGTGCAGCTTGCGGCCGGGGCGCTGCTGCCCGTTGCCTTGCGGATGTCGCCCGTCAGCACGGTGCCGTCGGCGTACACCGCGCGCACGCCGCGGCGGATGCGCTCGGCAATTTCCAGTTCGCCCAGGTGGTCAAGCATCATGGCTGCCGACATGATCTCTGCCGTGGGGTTGGCCTTGTTCTGGCCCGCGATGTCGGGCGCGGAACCGTGCACGGCCTCGAACACGGCATATTCCTTGCCGATGTTCGCGCCCGGGGCAATACCCAGGCCGCCCACCAGGCCCGCTGCCAGGTCGCTGGCAATGTCGCCGTACAGGTTCGGGAACACCACCACGTCGAACTGCGCCGGGTCGATGACCATGTTCATGCAGAACGCGTCGATGATGCGGTCGTCGAACTCAACCTTGCCCTCGTACTCCTTGGCCACTTCGCGCGCCACGCGCAGGAACAAGCCATCGGAATACTTCATGATATTGGCCTTGTGAGCAGCCGTAACCTTCTTACGGCCATGCTTGACCGCGTAGTCGAACGCATAGCGCACGATGTTCTGCGTAGCCGTGATGGAGATGGGCTTGATAGAGATGCCCGAGTCGGGGCGAATGACGCCCGCGCCTTCGTCAGCGCAGAACTGGATGAGCTTGCCCGCAGCCTCGGATCCCTCTTCGAACTCCACGCCCGCGTACAGGTCCTCTGAGTTTTCGCGCACGATGGTCAGGTCCACGTCGTCGTATCGCCCACCGGCACCCGGCAGCGAAACCACGGGGCGCAGGCACACGTACAGATCAAGCGTTTTGCGCAGCGCAACGTTCACGCTGCGAAAACCCGTTCCCACCGGCGTGGTGCACGGGCCCTTGATGGCAACCTTATTGCGTTTGACGGCCTCAACCGTCTCATCAGGCAACGGCGTGCCCGTCTTCTCGGCGCATGCCGCGCCCGCTTCAGCAACTTCCCACGCGATATCCGCGCCAGCCGCCTCGACGACGCGCTGCATAGCCGCCGACGTCTCAAGGCCAATACCGTCGCCCGGAATCAGCGTAACCGTATGCTGTGCCATTGCCACTCCTTCCAGCAGCCATATTCGAGCCGGCTAAAACCGACCCCTGCTTGCATTCGAACTAACCCCCGCAGACACTTGCGGACGGTTCGAAACAAACAGGCTGCGCCGAAAAGCGGTGCAGCCTGAGGTTTCCAAGGTTATTTTCCTTGCGCGTTGTCAATGATGGTTTGCGCCTTGCGTTTCAGCGCGCCCTTGCCATTATGCGCATCGAACGACGTTCTCTCAACGAGCTGTTCCTTAACGTGCTCCGAAAGCTTGCCAGTGGCGAATTCGGCAACGGCGTTCAGCATGTCGTTGAACTCCACGTCGCCGTGATAGCACTGGATGGCCTCGTCGATAAGCGGCCACACGTGCTCGGAACGCTTTTCGGTAGTTGCACCATATGCGCAGAAGAAGCGCATGGCGGCCAGGCGGACAAAGCCGCTTTCCTCGTCGAACAGCGCCGTTTCCGCACCGGGCAGCGCCTTGTCCGTGCAGCGCGATTCCTGCGCAACCAGCGCAGTCAGCACGTCCAAACACTCCCAACGCGTCTGGGCCTCGGGGCGGTTAAGCGCGTCGATGACGTCCCCTGCGCAGGGCACCAGCAAAGCCGGGCTTACCTTCGCGATGAACGCAAGCGAGCTTGCCGCGTTTTGGCGGTTGCGGCGGGAAGAATCGCCCAGCTGCGCAACCAGCTTCTTGAATTTGTCTTCGTTTTTCAGCGCCTCGCGCGCCACGAATTCGTTAACATCCATGCTACCGGCCATGGCCTATCCTCCATTTACCTAGTATATTCCAAAATCATTATACCTGGTCATATGCACAACACGGGAACTTCCCGCAGAATTAACACGGCAGCAAACTAGGTATTGAAGGAATTCACCCGCGCGCCCGCAAGCAACCGGCCGCAAACCCTGTCGCGCAAAGCTCGCCCGCGCGCCTGCGCTCAATCGCCCGGCTCAAGCCCGGCGCCGTCTTCGCCGCGCACCCCATCGGCCCCAATGCCCATAAGCTCGCTCAGCTTCACCTCGGGAAGCACGAACATGTACGCCACCGACACCAACGCCACGGAAACAAGCGCCACCGCCATCCCGGCGTTCGGCATGGTGAACAGCAGCGCGCCAAACGGTCCCGCCACGGCCCAACCTGCCAGCTGGCCCGCCGTCATCATGCCCCAGCTTACGCAGAACAGCCCCGCTGCGTCCGCACGTCGAGCGGCCATGGCGCGGGCAACGATGATGAAGAACAGGATGTTGAACGCACCCTGCTGCAGCAGCGCCACGAACACCGCAAGCGGCCCCATCTGCCCGAATAGAGGCGAGAGCGCTAAAAACGCTGCCATCGCCAGCATGACGACGCGATATGCCGCAGCAATGCCATCGGTTAAAAAGCGCAGGCACAGATCCACGAACACCGCAGCAACAAGCCCTGCCGCAATAAACGACGCCTGCCCCAGGGTGTCGAAATACTGCCCCGTTGCCGACAGGGCCATCGCGCGCGCCGCTCTGTCGGCGAACGCGTTCGCAAAGCTAACCAGCAGCCCGCACAAACCCAGCCCGCTCGCCATGCGCAGCATGTGTTTCACCTGTTCGGGAACTGCGACAACAGCGCGAACGGCGCCGTCATCCTCGCGGCAAGCCCGTCCAGCAGCGTCAGCATTCCCCTTCGCGCACTGCGTGTCGCATTCGCCGCTCATTGTCATCGGCACCGCGGCAGCCACAACAGGCAGCACCGCGCACGCCGCAAACAGATCATCGGCACGCCCAACTCCGTGCAAGGCGCCGAAATCTGCAAGGGCCCGCGCTTCAACACCGGCGCGCTGCTTGATCAAGGCGGCGGCTACTGGCCTCCCACCTCGATATTCGATTCCATCGACCCGGCACTTACCGGCTCGTTCCAGGTAACGCTGAAAGACGGCTCCGCCCACACTGTCCGCCCCGTGTGGACCTACCTGCTCGATTCCGTGAAGGAATGCACGTGCGAATGGGCGGCCAACATCACCGACGTTAACGCGGAGCTTATCCGCAAGGCCTGCCTGGCTTGGGCCACGCGCCCCGAAGTTCAGCGCTGGGGCAACGGAGGCATCCACTTCCAGCTTGCAACCGCCCAGGTTGGCGACGTGGTGCAGTGCATCCGCACGCTGCTGCACCTGTGCCACCTCACCGGCAACGTCGACACGCCCGCCGGCAACCGCGGCCCCACCCGTGCCCCTTCGCTGGGCGTAGAAGGCGCCGGCCCACGTGGCCCTTACTGGGAAGTCACCGACATGACGAATGGCTGCCCGATTACGACATCAGAAAGGTGGCGTAACGCACCGTGTCCCATTACGCGATCATGACCGACCTCAACCCCTGCGTCGGTTGCCTATCCTGCTCGGTGGCGTGCAAAACCGTGAGCAACGTGCCTATCGGCAGCTTCTGGATCAAGGTGCTGCGCGTCGGCCCGAATAAATGTGGCGATTACCAGGGAAAACGCCCGAATATCGAAACGTATTTCCTGCCCATGCAATACCAGCATTGCAAAGACCCCGAATGCGTGAAGGTATGTCTCACCGAGGCTTCGCACATCGCAACCGACGGTACCATCCAAATTGACAAGTCGAAGTGCATCGGCTGCCAGTTCTGCGTCATGGCCTGCCCTTATAACGTGCGCTATCTCAACGAGGACGAACGCATTGCCGAGAAATGCACGCTCTGCACGCAGAAAACCGCCCAGGGTGAGCTTCCCCAATGCGTCGCGCAATGCGGCGGGCGCGCCCGCTTCTTCGGCGACCTGGATGAAGGCATCGACAACTTCGAATGCCCCGCGAACCCCACGAAGCAAGGCAAAGGCGTTTCGTACGACGACGTGCACAACGCGCGCCAGAAATACAGCGACATCGCCAAACCCTACGATGCTTCCGATGTGCATCACCTGCCGAACGTGGGCAACAACCCGAAGTTCCTCTACGTGCTGCGCGGCCGCACCTGGCAAGAAAAGGAGTAACCCATGGAATTGCAGTGGCCCCCATTCTGTTCACCACGTTCATTTCCGCAAGTGTCGGGCTTTTCGCCGCTCTCGACGCAATGCGCTCGCAATCTGCTGCAAAGTGCAGCAGCGTCCTTGTACTTGCTTCAAGCGAGCTTAGCGCGCTTACCACCATTTGCTATGCAATCGCCATGTCTACCTGCGAAAACACGTTCGTCTCCGTGGAATATCGCTACGATCCCACCCATCCGACGCACGCACTCGTCGATGCCGCCAACTATTCGGCATTCTCCGGCGGGTCGCTGTCGTTGACAGTAGCCGCAATCGTACTCGCCCTCGCAGCATTCGCCTGCGCATTTTCGGGCAAGAAGTCCGCGAAATGGAATATTGCGGGCTGGCTCATCGCAGCATGCTCGTGCGCAAGCGCCATCCTGCTTCGTATGGTCTTCTACACCACCGGTGGCAGCGTCTTCGCCTTCTAGCCTCAGCCCAGGCCCAAGAAGCCAATCTGCAGAGGTGCGTCCCGCCTATCGCTACATCCCAGAAGGGAGGGACGCACCCCAAGCCTCAACAATCATTTAACGATCAAAGGCACCCGCCCTTGGGGCGGGTGCCCCCAACAACCTCAGCAATCGATTTAACTCCAGGTCGAACGCTTGCTCGCTCCACGTTGCTCAATCATCCGCAATTACCAATTGTCAAATGGCCTTTTATCGCGCCACCTGCTCCCCACCCCCCCTTGCAAACACGCAGGTGGCTCGACAAAAGGTCATTTCCAAACACCAATACTTCAAGCAACCCCGCACTCCTGTTATGGCAATTAACGCAAAAAAGGCCCGCACAACCGTGCGGGCCTTTCGACAACTACAACCAGCAAACAAGCTCAAGCTCTTAAAATAGCATCCCTTAGACGACGTCACTAGGCGCGCAAATCAACACCCAATTCGTCTTTCACCAGGTCGAATGCGGCGTCAATCGCCTTGTCCATGTCGTAATACTTATAGCCGCCCAAGCGACCAGCAAACACCACGTCGCCCTCTTGCTTGGCTAGCTTCTCGTATTCCGCATACAGCTTGGAGTTGCGCCCGTCATTAATTGGGTAATACGGCTCATCGCCGGGCTTCCAGTCGGCCGGATACTCACGGGTAATCACCGAAACCGGAGACTCCTGCTTCTCAAAATGCTTGTGCTCGATGATACGAGTGTAAGGCACTTCGCGCTCAGTGTAGTTCACCACAGCGTTGCCCTGCCAATTCTCGCACTCAACCGTCTCAGTTTCGAAACGAAGGCTGCGATACTCAAGCGTGCCCAACTTGAAGTCGAAGTACTCGTCGATGGGACCGCAGTAAATCGTGCGGTCGGCGATATCGGGGTTCTGTTCTTTAAACTCGCGATATTCCGTAGACAGCTGAATCTCCGCGTCGCCGAACATGCGCTGGACCATCGCCGTATAGCCGCCCATAGGGATGCCCTGCCAACGATCGTTGAAGTAGTTGTTATCGTACGTCAGACGCACGGGGAGGCGCTTGATGATATCAGCGGGAAGCTCGGTGCAGCTGCGACCCCACTGCTTCTCGGTATAGCCCTTGACCAGCTTCACATACACGTCGCGACCGATAAGCGAGAGCGCCTGCTCCTCAAGGTTGGCCGGCTCCCCATCGCCAATAAGCTCAGCAGCTTCGGCTTTCTGGCGCTCGATAATCTCGACGGCCTCGGCAGGAGTCCGGATGCCCCACATCTTCGAAAAGGTATTCATGTTGAAGGGCAAGTTGTAGAGCTCATCCTTGTACACAGCCACGGGGCTGTTCACGTAGTTATTAAACTCAGCGAATTGGTTCACATAATCCCAAACGGGACGAAGCGAGGTATGGAAGATATGCGCGCCATAACGATGCACATTGATACCCTCAACCTCTTCCGTGTAAATGTTACCCGCGATATGGTCGCGACGATCAATAATAAGGCAAGACTTACCGAGCTTAGCAGCTTCATGAACAAACACAGCGGAAGAAATGCCCGCGCCGACAACCAGATAATCATAATGGGACTGCTTCATGCTATTCCCTTCAACGGCTTACAAATATCAATACCGAAATGTTACCAGATAGCCAAATGTCAAGCCGCACCCCAAACCATATACCACCGACACAACAGAGACCAACTGGAGAAAACGAGTCATCCAGCCAAATTAGGAAGTAAAGCAGGGAAACGGCAGCAGAGAAACCGCTTCACGATCAATCAGCGGATCCGGAAAGCAAAAGATACTCCATACTTACCGGATGAATGAGAGGAAGACGCGAAGCAATGTGCGCCACGATGAAACAAGGAGAGAGACAGCCACCCACCGCCGCGAAGCGCGCAAGTTCGCAGCCTGTCAAGAGGCACGGCGCTCCGCGGCTTCGCGTTTCGCATTCCAACGGCGTCCACAAATCGCATTCTGGCACCGTCCCTTGTCGATGTAGAGAGCAGCCGAAAGAGCATGCGCTCCCCCTGAACGAGGAAAGGCCCCGCATGCAGGAAACGGCCCCCCGAACGCAGAACAGGCCGCGCGCAGCATGCCCCCCCCCCGAGCGCGGAAGGGGACCTGTGAGCA
>OLNF01002838.1_pt1 | contig 13090 bp, 12 predicted proteins | sample 1673061 | NCBI WGS metagenome assembly OLNF01 (sample SAMEA3136751, study PRJEB25190) | human gut metagenome | reverse complement strand
CGAGGATGCCATTCCCGAGTCGCGCGAAAACGCAACCCCGAATTCGCTTAGCGGCGAAATGGCGAATTCGCCCAACGATGTGGCGGCCGCGTCCTCCGCACATGCCACGCCGACAACGTTGTCGGCGCGCATCGCGGCAAGCTTCCCCGAAGTCGGCAACGACGATCGCGGGCCCGCCTTCGGACGCTTCGGCTTCTGCGACGCCGTCGACAAGCTGCACGCGGCGCAAAATCCGCTGTACGTGCTAGCCAAGCGCAAATTCGACATCGCCCTGGCGTGCCACGGCGACTGGTGCAACACGGCAAACGCAAGCCGTAGCGACCTCATCAGGGATTTCTTCGCGCAAGACCCCGTCAAAATCAAGCAGGGGCTGCGTCAGGCAGACGGCATCCTCAGCTACGTGGAACGGCTGGGCTGCGCGCTGGTTCCCGAACAGCTTGCTAGCCTGCCCCGGTACCGCGCGCGGCGCGTGCGGCAGCTCAGCTGCGGGCAAATGCTGCTGGTTGCCCAATGGGAGCACGAAAGCTGGCGCGCGCTGCACGAGCAGCTGGGCTTTCGCTACGCCGAGCGCAACGCGGACGGCACGCGACCCGCCGGGGCCAACGAGTACCTGTTGACCTGGGCAAACCTGTGCGAAACGCCCGAGACGGACGCGGCGCCCCTACCTGCCGGCGCCCCACGCGACGCCGCGCTCGCAAAGCTGTGGGACACGCGCGCCCGCAACGACATCGCGTTCGCCTGCGGCATCGTCGCCAAGCTGCAATCCATCGGCCTCGCCGTCATCAACGAAACCTACCGCCCGCCCAGCAGATAGGCATAGCGAGCGTCAGGTTTTTTCTCGGTTTCCTCACTTTTTGCAACTTTTTCGAAGTAGCGGGGCAATTTGAAACCATCGTGCGCGGTTCTTTGCATCAGCTACGCTGGATATGCTTCGTTCACTACTGAAATTGCATCGTTCGTAGCACAGTTCAAGAATTAAAGCTGCGGAAATCCTGCCTTTCCTTCCCCGCTTGCCCCTTTACTCCAAAAAACGTGCAGTTTTTGCTAACAATCGCAGTTTTCGCAACGTTCGGCACACGATCGCGATAGAGGTCCCCATCGCAACGACTTGCGACAAGCCGTCAAGCCAACCGCCTCTTGCGCTACCGGCAAACGTCAGTTGCGCTGGCCCGCTAGCCATTCGCGTACGTGACGCGAGGGCGAGTAGGCGCCTGGGCGCCACAGCTGCTCGCCGGCAGCGCTGATCAGCACACGCGGCGCGCCAAGGCGCGGGCCGGCGGAGAAGAAAAACGCGCCCGGCACCTGCGGCCCAACTTCGCTAAAGCGCAGGTCACTGGGGTTGCAGCCCAAACGTTGCGCTGCCGCAGCGCGCATGGCCTCGCTGGGAGCAACCGCGGACTCGACCGCGCCGCGGGCCGCGTGCTCAACCGCGTCCTGCTGGCTTTGCGCCGCCTCAGCCTTCATGGCCCCATCCAAAACGGCAGCCCGCTCCTCGGGCTTGTCGTTGGGCAATTTCGTGTTCATCGCTGCATCCTTCCTTGCTCGTTTTCCTAGGTTATCGCACATTCACGTGATAGCGAATGGCCGGGTTTTCCTGCACGTAGTCGCGCAGCAGGCCGACCTCGCCGCACTGGCTGTCAAGCACGTACACGTGCCCCGTCTCGCTGGTGGCCAGGTTCACCCAGTGGCCGGTTTCGCCATCGGGCGGCCACTCCATGGCGCACATGCCGTGCCAGCCCGGACCTTGAGAACGCGCGAACTGTTCCAGCTGGTCAGGCGCGCAATCCGCAAAACGCATGTCGCACGCCTCCTCCATCCCGCCAACGGTGCCGATGTTGCGCCAATCGGCCTGCGCCTGCGGGTCGATGCCCGACAGCCGCTCCCACGTGGCGAACGCGCAACCGCCGCAATTGCGCGCGTACACGTTGTCCACGTTGGGGTCGAAGTTCGGGTTCACACCATCGATGAGGCTTTCGTATTCGGAAACTTCTTTGCCGACGACCAGCTGCTCGCGCGCCTCGACAAGCTCGTCGTACGTCATGGCGTCGAGCGCTTCGTCGATCGAGCCGGGCGGCGGCGCAGCGGACGGCGTTTCATCGAACTCACTCAGCGACTGCGCCGCTTGGCTCGCCGTCTCATCGGGAACGCTGAGCACCTGGCTTGCCGGCGCTACCTCTTGCCCGCCGGGGTCGAACGCACCGGGGTCCAGCCCGCTTTCGCCGCTCGAAAGCTCATCGGGAAAGTCAAGACCGGCGGCCGCATCGAACGCAACCAGGCCGGCAACGCACCACGCGCCAACTTCGATATCGGCCGCACCCGTCTCGTCAGCCTCTCCATCCGTCTCGTCCGCGTCGTCGAATTCTGACATCGCACGCTCCTTCCTTGTCCGCAAATAGCTCTAAGGAAGGCAAATTCGCAGGCCAGACGATTGCTTTCGCCATCTCGCATCTCTTCTGTCTTCAGCGAATCACCTTCCGGCGCCCATTGTGTCGACCGGCAACGCGCCCCATTGCGCAACGGCACGCGAACGCGAAGGCAACAATGCAGACACGGAAGCAAGAGAGCGAAAGGCGAACCATGAGCAGCGAAAACAGCATGTCGAACCCCGTTGTTGAGCGCGAGGCGCTTGGCATCAGCGCGCAAACGCCCCTGGTGCAGGGCGACATTGTCAGCGGGCGCGTGGTGGAGGTGGTGGCGCAGCAGTCGATTCAAAACGCGTCTGGGAAGTGGGTGGCGCTAGTGGCCGACGGCAAGCCCTACGAGTTCGGCACGCAGACGCACAAAACCACCCTGTTCGTCGAGCCCATCAACGCGTTCGGCAACGACTTGGCCGCGCAACAGCGCGCGCTGGTGGTGTTCGGCGACATCAGCGGCAGCGTGGCGAAGGGCCACATCGTGCAAGCGAAGGTCAAGGAACGCGGCGGGGCGCTGGTGGTGCAGCAGCTGAACAACCTCACCACGCATTCGTCGATTCAGCCGGCAGCGCAAGCGAACGGCACGACGATCCTTGTCGTTGGCGCCGTGCTGCTGTTGGCGCTGGCGTTCATCGCCTGGCAAGCATTCGGGTTCGTGGCAAGCGGCGGACTTGCTTCGGCACTTGTTGGCCTTATCAGAAGTCTGTTCGATGCCTTCGGGCCAGCGCTCCTTTCGATAGGCCTGTTGTTTTTGCTGGTCAGAAGCTTCGTTAAGTAGCCACCTGATCAACCCTGAAAGTAAAGGAGTTCCCCATGTTCGGAAGCAAGCTTGGAAGGTTGAACCCGCTTGAGGGCGGCCAGGTCGTGCGCACGTCATCGCCTGTGTTCGCCGTGCGAGCCCACACCCTGCCAACAGGCGCCCAGCCGTCCGCGCCCTGTGCCCCCGCACCCGCGCTCTGCGGCCGCGCGCCCACGCTCCGCGAAACCGCGCCCGCCCTTGCGCGCGACGCTTCGCCGCAATCGGGCGAGCGCATCGCCCTTGGGCACAGCGACAACGGCCCGTGTGCAATCGACGTGCGCGTGCTGGCAAGCCACCTGTGCGTGACGGGCCAGCCCGGCATGGGCAAAACGACGGCCATGGTGCGGTTGATTGCCCAGCTGGTGAGCTACGGCATCAGCGTAGTGGTGCTCGAACCCGCAAAAGTGGAATATGCCGATGCGCTGCGCCGTGCAGGCGTACCCGCAACCACGCTCGGCTTCGACGGCGAAACCGGCACCGCCACGCTGCAAACGAACCCGTTTCTAGTGGACGAACGCGTGCTGCCGCGCGTGTGGATCCAAGATGCGTGCACGTGCCTGAAAGACGTTTACGGGTTGAAAGAGCAACCGCTGCCGCTGCACTTGCGCGCGCTCACCGAGCGCCTGTACCGCCTTCGCCACATCGACGCCAACCGTTTCGCCGGCTCAAACACCGATTGGCCAACCGTGCGGGACTTCCTTACGCAAATTCAGCCGTACCTGAAAGAGGAAACGTGCCTGAGCGCCAAGCTGACGCAGGACCTTGCCGGCGCGCTAACCAGCCGCGGACGGGCGCTGTGCCAAAACCCGGCGTTCACCGTCAAGCACGGGCTGGCCGCAAACGACCTGCTCAGCTTCGGGGCGCACGCAAAAGTCCTGCAGCTTTCCGACCTTGGGCCCAGCGACGGCGCGTTTGTTGGCATGCTGCTGTTGCTGCGCGTCATGCGCGCAAGCCGCAGCCTTGGCGCGCGTCCACTGCACACGGTGTTCGTGGTGGAAGAGGCGCATTCGCTGCTGATCGACCAGATGAGCGGGCAGCCCACCACGTTCGCGCGCCTGTACGAAAGCGCGCTGGCGGAACTGCGCGCGGCGGGAATCGGGTTCGCCACCGTCGACCAGCGACCGGCGCTGCTGCCGGCCGGCGTGCTGTCGAACAGCGTGACGAAGCTTGCCCTTGCCAGCACGCACGGCGACGACCGCAACGCCATCGCAAAAGCCCTCGCGCTCAGCGAGCCCCAAGAGCAACGCTTCGGCAGCCTGAGCACCGGCGAAGCGTTGCTGCAAACCGCCGGCGCCCCCGCGCGTTTTGTGAGGCTGGGAGTTTAATCAAGCGGTCGTACACCGGCCTTTCACCCCTCGTTTCAGCCAATCAATCGAAGCGATGCCGCCCAAGTCCGCCCACAACCGCCTCCTTCGCCCCAATGCTGGCTTTGGCACGATTTCGGACTTTCCGAGCCTTGCGACATTCGAGACGCGTTTTGGCACGATTTTGAACTTTCCGAAGCTCTTCGCCCCCCGTTTCGGCCGCAGAAGCCCTGTTTTGGCATGAATCGGAACTTTCCGAAGCTCATGAGATGTTTCAAGGCTCGGAAAGTTCGAAATCGTGCCAAAAAGCGACGGGGGGTTGTTCGCCACCTAGTCGCTGATGCGGATGGTTACGCCTTCGTAGGCGGGGATTTCGATCACGTCGTAGGGGCTGAGCGCGAACGCGGCGCCTTCCGGCGCCAGCGGCAGGTCGGGCTGGCGGGAGAAGCGGCGGGCGCGATCGAGACGGCGAGCACTGGCGTCGTCGAGGCGCGACAGGCTGAACTGCGTTGGCGCGGCGCCCGTGTCGACGATGGCACCGTTCTTGCCGTCCAGGCACGCCACGCTGAAACGGTGACCGTTGCGCTCGTCAAGGAAAAACGCCAGGTGCCTGCTGCTGATGGCGCGCAGGTGCTTCGCCGCCTCCTCGTCGAGGTCGGCGCCGACGGGCCGGCACTCAAGCGTGATGCGCTTCTCGAACTCGACGAAGCGGTCGAACGCGTCGGACAGGCACGACTTCAGCAGCGGCAGCGTTTTCTCGCTGTCCGATTCGGACCACGCAAGCACGCCGCACGCAAGAAAGTCCATGATTGCGGGCGTGAACAGGCGCTTTCCCGCCGGGCCAAGCGGGGGCGGCACCGACGCCGCAACGCAAGTGCGCACCTGCGTAAGCAGCTGGTTGCGCGAAACGTCGAGCATGCGGTCGCGCGCGAGCACCTTGACGGCGCCGACGCCGACAACAACCGCCTGGGCAATTTTCGCGGCATCGTAGTCGACGAACCCGAAATCGTCCTCGCGTCGCAGCTGCGTCAGGCGCACCGCGCCAGCGCTCCATCCCACGCGCTTCGCAAGCGCGTGCAAGCAGTCCAGCTCCTGGGCCTCAAGAGCGGCGACGATGCTGCCGCTGCCCTGGAACAGCCTTTTGCGCAACGCGGTTTTCGACGGCGCGTCTTCAGGCGCAGCCGCCACTTCTGCGCTAGCGCAAAAACGCTGCACGGCGCGCTCGAAGCCGTCGCGCAACCGCGCGAAATCAAGGCTCGCCTCGCCGCCAGCCGGAAAACACTCCTCGCGCACCAAGCGCTTCACCAGCGGAACCCAACGCTGCGCATCCGCACCGAACGAGGCATCTATCCCCTGTTCAACGAAGCATTCCGCGTACGACGCGCCCTCGTCGCCTTCGCCCTCTCCTGCGCTCGCGCCGACTCCCACGCCGAAATATACGCGCGCAGCCCCCGAAAGCGCGCGGCGCAGCCCATCCCACTTCGAGCTGTCGTAGCGCCGGCCCACGATGCACAGCAACGCTCCGCCGACCACATCCGCCTCGACCGCCGGAAACTCGACAGCCTTGCTGGCACTGAACGCAGTGCCGGCAAGCGCATGGTTAACGCTGATTGTAACGGGCGGCGCGCCAACGCCTAAGGCAACGTCGCCGCTCATCCCGCGCGGCACGCAATCCGTGGCTTCCACGGTGCCCTCGCCAAGCGAGCCCTCGCCCGCAAAGGCAAACGGCAGCTCCTGGCAGTTGACGATGCCCACCACCGGCGCCAAGTACACGCCGAACGCCAGGTTCGCCTTGCGTTTGAGCGCCTCGGGGAACAACGCGGCGTCGAACGACCGGTATAAATCGGCAACCGGCAACTCCACAAGCAGATCGCGCGCCTCAGCGGCGCCGCCGCGCAGATCGTTCACCACGCAATCGGGAACGAACGGCCCGCCCGGCCGAGCGGCAGCCTCGACCAGCGCAACGTAACGCGCCCGATTCTCAACCATCAGCGCCCGGAAACGTTCGCCGCGCATGGCTTCGATGCCCTCGTCGTTGCGCACAATCTCGTCGATAAGCGCATTGATGGGCTCGGCCGCCAGCGCCTCTTCGCCCTCGCCTTCGCCCCACGCCTCGCCCGGACAGCAGCCCCACCAGCGTTCCGTGTCGAAAAAGCGGCTGCCGAACAGGTTCGGCGCGAACGCGGCGTCAAGCGCCACCGGCTTCGCGCCGGGACCGCGATTGCCCGAAAACGGCTGCCAAACCTTGCAGCAATCCTGCTTCGCAACCCAAATGGGAACAAGCCGGCGAAACGCCCGCAGCATAAACGTGTTGTCGCCGATTTCCGCCTGGCGCTTCGCCTGCGCGCGCAGCTCGTCGTAGAACAGCAGCTCGTCCTCCATGGCCGCGGCAATCGCGACGGCCTCTTCGCGCTGCTGCGGCGCGAACGACGCGTCGGCAAGCAGCGCGTCAAGTTGCTCCTCGATGACCTCGGCAAGCGGCTTCGCGTAGTGCGCGTCCACATTGCGCTTCGAGCGCGGCAGGAACGTTTCGCCTGATGAGAAGTGCTTCAGCGGATCCTTCCCCGTCAGGAAATTGCCGCTCATGCCCACGGCGTCAAGATGCGCGCACAGCTGCTCGACGATGGGATTGTGCGTCGGGTTGGGGTAATGGCGGAAGTACGTGGTGTTGGCCAGCACGCGCTGCAGGCGCATCTCGCGCAGCGCGTCGCCGGCAGGAAAGCCCGCGCCCTTCGCAAGCGCGCAGCCGCCGGCGCGCTCGGTGGGGCAAGCGTCCACCCAACCCGCCAGCGCCTTCGCAACCGCCTTCAACGAACGCTCACCCATGCGCGCACCTTTCCCTTTCCCCGCCGCTTGCCATCATTTTCCACCATTTCACCTGTGAGCGAATGTCAGAATAGCAATTCCCGAACAAACGGGGCTATCTGGCCTTACGCGGCTGCGCGGCCGTCGCGCTATTAGCCAATACTCACAACCGCTCCAAACAACAGGCCAGCCCACATGAAAGCACAGACACAAACGACAGGAATCGCCGAAAGCAGAGCCAATCAGCATTCCATCCATTAGCCTTATCTTTCTAGCCATTTCTAGCCATTTGCTAACCATAATGAACAGAAGAAGCCATTTTGCACTTCTTGGCAAATCATCAGGAGATAACGCGAAAAGAAGTGCAGGCGCTCCTTGATGTCGGGCGGTCGACGGCTAGACGAGTCGTAAAGGAAATCGATGCGCGGATGGCGCGCGGCGAAAGCGGCCACGGCGGCCCGCACCTCCCACCCGTCGAAGGGCCTGGCGGCGGGCGACCCGCCAAGATGGCGGCCTGCATGATCGAGTCCGTGGCCATCGAGCCGGCGCCGCTTCGCCAGGTGTACGGCAGCCAGGCGCTGGCCGCAACCATCGAGCGCCTGGAGAAGCGCGTGGCGGACTACCACACGCAAACGGCGCTGACCGCGTCCGCCGATTACCCGGCGGGAGAGTAACCGTGGCCTACGAAGCACGCATCACCGGCGCCGCCAAGGCGTTCCGCGAGAAGATGTTCCCCGGCTACGTGTCGGATTTCCTGCGCACCGACCCCGAGGTCATCGAGCGCTTCGACAACTTCGCGTTCGACGAGGTGGTTGCGCAAGTGAACCTTGACGACGAGACCCGCTACCTGGGATGGCTGGCCACGCTTTTAGGTTGCCAGGGCATCGACGAGTACCGCGCCATGCTGCCCGCTGCGCTAAGCTGCGGCAACGCGAGCTGGTCACGTTCTGCTACATCGCGGCGCAAGGTGGTTGCGACGCGCAGGCAAAGGCGCACGTCGCCGCCAACCTCTCGGTGGGCAACACCAAAGAGCTGCTTGTTGCCGCTGTGTCCAGCGACCTGCCCTTCATCGGCTACCCCCGCACACTCAACGCCCTCGCAGCCATCGAAGACGCAAGCAAGTAGAGAAGCGAAGGTCAAAGCGCCCGCAGGGAGCAACGAAAGGCTCACAGCAAAACGAGCTACCTCCCGTCAGGTTTAGCAAAAATCGCTCATGTATGTGATTTAATTGCTCTCCGCCACCTATAACGACAAGAGGATCTTACATATCCCCAGGTCACAGACTCGCCGCTATTTTCGTTAACCCGTCAAATTGGGTTAAATCACATACATGAGCGCTTTTTGTTGCCCAAGGAGCCCAATCTGACAAGGAAACACGAAAAGGGACGGATCGTTTGTCGCGTTTGCCAGACCCGACAAGGGGACAGGTCGTTGTCAGCTCGGTGGTTTCCTGTCGGTTATGCGGAGCGACGAAGGGCGAGGGCGGAGGCGTCGTCGGGGGTGAGGCCCTCTACGGCGCGGGTGAGGACGCGTTCGGCCAGGTCAGCGGCTTGTTCACCTTCCGCCGCGCGGGCGATTGCGCCCACATTCGCGTAGCGCCAGCAGCCATCCGTGGCCACCAGCAGAGCGGCGTTCGGCGGCAGGTCGGCCGAGCCCGACGCAGAGCGCTTCGGGCATCCCAGGTAGTTCGTCAGCTTGCCGTCCGCGCTGTCTAGCTGCGACAACAGCTTCGCCTTGCCGTCGTGCAGGCCGAACACGGCCACGTCGCCTTTGCTGGCCCACTCAACGTGGTTGCCGCGCACGCGCAAGCTCACACCCGCCGCGCCGCCATGGCGATGCACCACGTGCCGCTCCAAGTTGCCCGCCGCCTGCGACGCCAGGTCAAGCGCGGCGCGGGCGGACAAACCCTCCTCAAGCGCGTCGAGCCCCACGCGCGCCGACGCCGCCGCATACAGCGCGCCGTGCGCCCGACCGCCCATCCCGTCCACCACCATCGCGCATTCGCCGGAATCCGACACCAGCACCACGTCCTGATTCTCCCGATGCGCCCGACGCAACGACGCCGCCATAACCTCCATCCCATCAGGCGTTTTCGCTGCCGTGCTTTCAATCCACATGCCTCTCGGACGCTCAATTGCCGCCTTCATTGGGCCGCCTCCCTTCCTTGCAACGCTGATGAACGCTGCCGCTTGAGCACGCGAATGAACGCATAAGCAGAGCGAATCTGCCCGTCATGCGCGCCTTTGCCACCTCGCCTGCTCATGCGGCAGCGCACCGCTTCTCATCAAAATGGCGAACAGGGGCAGCAAGCAAAGCGATTTCCCTTGCGGCCCTGTTCGCCCGCCTTCGTTCCCGTGAGCCATCGCCATTTGACCTCGCGAAACATGCGGCGCCCCAACCCGATGAAGCGGGCGGGGGCGCCGCGAGGCTCTTACGCAGCCACCTGGCCGCAAGCGGGGCCGGCGTGCATGCCGCCGACAGCAGCGGCATCAACGGCCGAGGCAAGCGCAGGCGCATCGGCCACCGACGCATCGGCGGCATCGGCAACCCCAGCAGCCCCGACGCCAGCCCCGACCCCGGCGCCCGCGAACGCGACCTGCGACGTGCGCGCCAGCGCGGAAAGCTGCTGCGAGAAGCGGGTACGGCTGTCGGTGATGGCCGTGGTGAAGCGGATGAAGTCGTTCTGGAATTCGCCCGAAAGCGTCAACAGGCCTTGATACAGGCTCTCACCTGCGCCTTCGCACGCGCAGAACGCCTCGCTCTTCGCCAGGTCCGCAAGCTGGCCCGCCGCCTGAACGCGGGCGTCCACGTCGTCCAAGTCGGCCTGCAGGCGTCCGTACAATCTTATTGCCGCGTATTCCGCACGCTCGGCACGCAGCGCGCTGTACTGCTTCCAGTACGACGCGATGGCCTCGCCCGCCGACAGCGCCAGCATCACCAGCACCAAGAACACGCCCTTGAGCACCGCCGTGGCCTCGCCCGATTCGAACACGGTGCTGGCTACGTCGGACGCGAAGCGCAGCCCGGCGATGATGAGCGCGATCGACGCCGCCGCGCCCAACGCCGCGACGCACGCTTTGCGCGAGCCCATGGCGAAGTTGTTCGCGCCCACGCGCGGAAGCACCCACAGCGTGGCGGCGCAGCCAAGCGAGATGACGATGGCGATGATGTTCGACACCAGCATCGCCTGACCCTCTTCGCTGCCCGACACGATCTCGGTCACAGCTCCGTCGAACAGGCTGTCGACGTCGAGCGCCTTGCACACCGCCGTGTAGTCCAAGCAGGCATTCGCCAGCACCAACAGCGCGATGACCAGCACCAATCCAATTCCCTTGCGCGTTTTCATCGGGTTACCTCCTTGCCTTGCGTCGCGTTCTTCACGCGCTCGGGCTTACCAAACGTCAGCTCCGCCAGACGGTTGTCGCAGCGCTCAAGCTGGGCTGCCAGCGACGCGCGGTGCGTGGCCTCAAGCTCGGTGCGGTAGCGGATGAGCCCCGCGTCCACCTGCGCCACATAGGCGCCCAGCTGGCCAAGCAGCGTGCGCGGATACTGGTCGATGCCGCTTTCGTGAAACGCCGGATGCGCGGCCGCGGCTCCGACCAGGCGTTTCGCCGTGGCCTCGAAGTCGGGAGCCGGCGGCGTGTCAAACGCCACGCCCAAGCGCTCATCGGCACACAGGTCGCTGGCGCTGGGGATGCGCGCCTCGCCCGCCGCGCTCGACACGCGCGGGAACTGTGGGGCGCCATCGTTCTTGCGGCCGAATAGGCCCTTCATGCTGAAAGCCATCAGCGTACTCCTTCCTCACGTGCGTCAACGGAAACGCCCGCACCGGCAGCAGCATCTGCCACGGCGACGGCAACATCGGCAGCGTCGCCAGCAGAGCCGAGCTTGCCAACACCCTCGTCGGCTCTTTTGCCAGCTCCAACGTCCGCGTCGCCCGCGCTGCCTTCGTCAGCCAACTCCGCCAGCTCGGACAACTCGATGTCCGGGAGCTTCTCGAGCACGCCGGGAAGCATGTACGGGCGGTTCAAGCCGGCGCGCTTGTGCGACCAGCGCAGGTGGGAAAGCGCCTGTTCACGGAAGTGGTTCTGGCAGTACGCCATGTTGCGCTCCATGCTTTCGGCCAGCAGCGCCTGGATGCGGCGGGCGCGGTTGAGCAGCGCCGTCAGCTCATCGCGGCGCGCCTCGGCCGCCGCAAGCGCCGCCTTCTTGCGAGCGCGAACGACGTCGCTGTCGTGGCTGGCCACCGCGCTGCGATCGGCCTCGGACAGCCCATCGGTGGCGCTCAAGTCCACCTCGGGCTCCTGCTTCGCCGCCTCCTCGGAACGCGCCACCTCGCCGCCCACCGACGCGCATAGCTGCTCGGCCGCGTCGACGGCGATGGTGGCCACGTGCAGCGTGGACGAGTAGTCCTCCACCTGGGATTTCACGTGCGAACGGCAGCGGCTCTCCAGCACCTGCAGGTACGGCGAGTCGCACACGCCGTTTTCGTCCTGCTTCACCTGACTTGCCCACAGAAGCGCCATCATGCGCTGCGCGCGGATGCGCGGGTTGAACGTTTCGGGGAAGATTTTCACGCGCTGGCCAAGCTCGACCTGGCGCTGCTCGCACCATTCGCACGCGTTGACCAAGTCGGCTTCCGTCTTGAACGCGACGGGCTTTTCGACCACGCGACGCGCCTCGGCTTTTCCTTTCATGCTGGTCTCCTTTGCCATCGGTAACCTGACGGCTTACACCCTAGCGACCGCATTTCACCCCCATTGCGCAACGAAAGCGAAGCCGCCCCGCCCCGGCGTGTTTGGAGCAGCCCTGCGCCGGCAGGCCTTCGCCATCCACCACCGCTTTCGCCCGCGCGCACCCGATGGCAGCCGGGAACATCAGGCGATATCCGCGAACAACGGGCGGCAGCCTATCACGCCCCGAAAGCCCGACAAACAACCCGGACGGCTGTCGGGCTTTAGGGGCGATGAAAGCTGCAACCATCAACGGCCACGTACTACGCAGGTCGCCTGCGAACAGCACGCCAAACGCGTCGCGCGCCTGGAGCCGCACCCCCCCCTCACGCGTCCGTCACGCCTTTCCGCCTACAAACCCACTGACAGCATTCAGGAACACGGAATTATGGCCACTGTTGGACAGTTTTTCGCGTTCCTGAATATTTGGCGACAGGTCGCGACCACTAGGATTCGGCGCATCTTGGTGGCAGCTGGATTACACGTCTATGACCTGGTGTTTCGTCAATAGCCACAAGCTGTTACCTCGCAGCAAAAGCAAGCACGCCTCAAGGCCATTCAGCTTCTCCAATTTCTGACCCCGATTCGTTCAGCTTCTCCAAAAAGTGGCAAACAGTGGCCATTTTCGCGAAAAGCTGAGCACACGTGGTAAAGCCGGGCGCAGTCCGCCCGGTAAGCAAAGCAACAAGGAGAACCTCGCGCCGAAAACCTGGCGAGCAACCCGTCGTTTTGCGGGCCCGCCTCGCCCCCCTACCTAGCGAACAACCTGCCCCTTTGCCGGCTCGCCCCCTTTCCGGCAACCGCCCTGTCGCTTTCCGGCCCGCCCCCCGGCAACCGCCCTGTCGTTTTCCGGCTTGCCCCTTGTCCGGCGAACATCCTGCCCCTTTGCCGGGTTAGACTCCCCATGCATAGCAAAAATCGCTCATGTATGTGATTTAGCTCGATTTGGCAGGGCAAAGAAAACCGCAGCACGTCTGCGACCTGGTGAAACGCAAGATGTTCTTATCGTTCTAGACAGCAGAGCGCAATTAAATC
>OLNF01002829.1_pt1 | contig 13123 bp, 10 predicted proteins | sample 1673061 | NCBI WGS metagenome assembly OLNF01 (sample SAMEA3136751, study PRJEB25190) | human gut metagenome | reverse complement strand
CGGGCGCGTAAGGAACGCGCGCCCGGCATACCCCGCGGTATGATGCGGGGCAAGTCGCCTTCGGCGCCAAATGCCTGCGGGCATTCCGGGGCGCAGCTCTGACATGCCACCGGCATGTCATTCACTCCTGCGCCCCCGCTTCGCGGCCCCTTGATACAATCAAGGGGAGCCTTTAGTCGCTACGATGGGTTCAATTCTGGTGGTGCTCGTCGCAGCAGTCGATGGCGAGGACGGTGCAGAGCGCGGCCATCGCGTCCGCCGGATCGGCGATCTCGAGGCGATAGCGGTCGTGGAACGCGGGCCACGCCTTTTCCATGCGGGCGACGGTCTGGCTGCCCTTCGTGATGGCGTAGTCGACGCCGAAGAAATCACCCTCGACCTCCCAGCCGAGTGAATCGATGGAATAGCTGCGGGAAAAGAGCGAGAAATGACGATCCAGCTCCAGCGTGCCGTCCGCCGTCTCCAGCTCGAAGGAGCAGGGGACCGAGAATGGGACGTGATGTACCGTGGCGCAGAGGCGGCCCTGCGCGTCCCGGACGCGGAGCGTTTTGCCCCACGTCAGGAACTCGCGGTCGACCTGAAAGCAGACGTTGTCCTGCTCGTCCCAGATGTCAAAATGGTCGAAGGAGAAAAGCTCCTCCTGCAAATAATAGATCATTGCGTCTGCCCCCACTGGCCGGAGAAGATCTTGGCGATCGGCGAATCGGAGGAGACGACGAGCGTCTTGTTCCCACCGACGAGCGCCTTCTGCGCCATGTCGAGCGCGCGCATGAATTCGTAGAAATCGGCCTCCTCCGGCGTGTCATAGACCTCGGAGAGGATGCGCATATACTCGGCCTCGCCCGCGGCTTTCAGCTTTTCGGACTGCGAATTGGCCTCGGAGATCGTGATGTCGACGGTCTTATCGGCCTCGTTGCGGATGCGCTTGGCCTCAGCGTTGCCCTGCGCCTCGTAGGAGGCGGCGATGTTGCCGCGCTCGGAGATCATGCGCTCGTAAACGGCGGCCTTGTTCTCGTCTGGCAGGTCGATGCGCTTGGTCTCGATGGCGAGGACTTCGATGCCATAATCGCGGAACTCGGTCGTGTCGTTGACGTGCTCGGTGATGCGCGCGGCCAGCTCGCCGTCGCGGCCGGAGATGACGTCCTCCTGCTTCATTGAACTGATGACGGTCTTCAGGCTGTTGTAGACGGCCTGGTCGAGCCGCGCCTCCGCGCCGGAGACGCTCCCGGAGAGGGTCTGGATGAATTTCAGCGGATCGACGATGCGCCAGAGGACAAAACTGTCGGCGACCATGGATTTTTTATCCGACGTGATGACGTCGCTCGCGGCGAGGTCATAGAGCATCTCGGTCTTGGGCAGGGTGCTCGTCGACTGGACGAAGGGCGTCTTGAGAGACAGGCCCGGCTGGTCGATCACGCGGACGACCTTGCCGAACTGCTTGACGATGGTATATTCGTTGGGCCGCGTGGTCACGAGCGAGCCGAGCAGCACAACGGCAATGAGGACGCCCAGCAGAATGGGCAGGACGATCTTTACGGTCTTTTTCACTGTGCGTCACCTCCCATATTGACGGTGGCATACGATTCGAGCGGCAGCGAGGTCTGCACGCCTGTCGCGTCGTCCACGATATAGAGCTTCATGTCGGGCAGGATGTCCTCCATGGCCTCGTAGAACAGGCGCTGCTTGGTGATGAGCGGATATTTCTGATACTCGTTGAACAGCTCCGTGAAGCGCGCGGCCTGACCGGTGGCTTCATTGATCTTGCTCTCCTGATAGGCTTCCGCCTGCTTGACGATCTCGTCGGCGTCGGCCTCCGCTGCGGGGATGACCTCATTGGCGTATTTTTTCGCATTGTTCACGGCGGTATCGGCGGCCTGCTTGGCCGTCTCGACGGCGGTGAACGCCTGCTGCACCTCTGCCGTGGGCGGCTCCGCGTCCTGAATTGTGATGTTCGTCACCTGCAATCCAAGATCTTCGGTCTCCAGACGGGCCGTGACCTTCTGCTTGATCTCGGACTGGATCTCGCTCTTGCCGGTGGTGATGACGCTGTCGACGTTGTAGAGGCCGATCGTGTCGCGGATATAGCTCTGGCAGAGCATCTTCAGGATGCCGACGGGGTCGGACGAGTTATAGAGATATTTGATGGGGTCGGTGATGCGGTATTCGACGTAGAAGTCGACATTGACGAAGTTGTAGTCGTAGGTGATCATCAGAGATTCTTCCTCGATCGACTCGTTGCTCCCCACGCGGTAGCCGAGTGGGAAGGACTGGATCGATTTGGAGACCTTATGCACCTTCTGAATGAGTGGGATCTTCGGCTGTAAGCCCGAGGCCGAGACGGTCGTCGGTTTGCCGAACGTGGTGAGGACAGCATATTGATCCTCTTTCAGCGTGTAGAACGAGTCCATCACAAGGATGGCCGCGAGGATGAGCACCGGAATGATCCAGAGCCATCTGGCGTTCATGCGCTTCTTGGGCCGCCGGGGCGGCGGGGGATTCTGGTTATAGCCGTTTTCATAGTTGTTGTATTCGTCCATCATTTGCTCCTTTCGCATTTGCGGCTGTGTTTTGTTCTTCAGACGTCCGGCCGGGCAAAAAAGTTCCATGATCCTATCATAGCAAATTCCCGCCGGATGTGCTATACTGGTGTCCACATGAATTTTATGAGGGGGTATTCCCATGACCGATAAAGAGACCGGCGAGCTTCGCCGCCGTTATAAGCCCGACCGCACGAACATCACCGCTGTCTACGGCTGCTATGTGTCCGGCAGCGGGGAAATTCTGTCCGAGTTCCGCCAGCCCGTGGCCCTGATGAGCGAGGAGGACAAGGAAAAATATCTCGCGCTGCTGAAAAAGGTTCTCTCCGGCGCGGCGGATAAAAACCGGCTCGATCTTGCGTTCCGCACGGCGCAGGTCGCCGATTCCGACGAGCACCGGCTGCTGATGAAGCTCCGCGATTCGGAGCTTCAGGATGAGGAAGCGCGGGCACAGCTGTTTCAGACGATCATCGGCGCGGTGCATTTTGAGGAGAATTATCTGATCCTGCTCGCGCACGAGAAATACGACGTGCCGTTCAAGGCAAAGGACGGCGCGATGCTGGACGACAGCGACCATGTCTATTCCTACTTTGTCTGCGCCATCTGCCCGGTCAAGGCCGGGAAGGAGACGCTCAGCTACGAGACCGAGGATAAAGCCTTCCACATCCGCACGCCGGGCTATGCCGCAGCGATGCCGGAGCTGGGATTCCTGTTTCCGGCGTTCGACGGGCGGCAGACCAATCTCTATAACTGCCTCTATTATACCCGCAGCGCGGGCGACAATCACCCGGAACTCATTGAAGCGCTGTTCCACATCACGCCGCCCCTGCCCGCCGACGAGCAGAAGGGCAGCTTTGACGCGCTGCTGAGCCAGACGCTGGGCGAGGAGTGCAGCATGGAGGTCGTGCAGGCGGTGCAGACCGATCTGCGCGAGCGCATCGAGGTCCACAAGGAGACGAAGTCGGACGAGCCGCTCGTCGTCTCCGGGCCGGAGGTGCGCGCGGTGCTGGAAAACGCGGGCGTCTCTGAGGAGAAGCTCGCGGGATTTCAGGTGAAGTTTGAGGAGACGTTCGGCGATGACGCGGCGCTCTCGCCGCGCAATCTGGTCGACAGCAAGCGGATGCAGCTCAAGACGCCCGACGTCATCATCCATGTCGCGCCTGACCGGGGCGACCTCGTTGAGACGCGGACGCTCGGCGGCGTGAAGTACATCATGGTCCGCGCCGAGGACGGCGTGGAGCTGAACGGCGTCGATATTCAGATCGACGGGAACTGATACAGCCGGGGCGTGCCGCGAGAGTCGGACGCCCCGGCTGTCCGTTCTGGAGCCTACGGCGTCTTTCGGCGGAACAGGAGAACAGCGTGGAGAAGCATGAGCACCAGAAACAAGGCGCTGGCGTAGCCGAAGAGCGGGTAGAGCGTGCCGATCAGGCTGCCGAAGCCGAAGAGGCTGGCGAGATAGGCCAGCAGGACGGTCAGGACGGTGAAGGCGGCCTTCCGCGCCCGGAGCGGCGCGAGCTTTACGCAGCAGTAGTTCACGAATGCGACTGCGTTTGAAAGCGCTGAGCCGAACATCCCAGCAAACAGCAGCAGCGCATAGACATACATCGGCACAGCGCCAAGCCCCGCCGCGGCGGCAAGCATCGGAAGCTCATGGGATTGCGCCGCGGGCCAGACCGCGAGGCAGGTCATCACGCTCAGCGCGATGACCAGAAGCATCCCGGAGCCGAGGCCGGCATAGACCGTCGACCGTTTGCGGATGTGCGCGCCGAACGGGCCGAGGATCGCGATCGTGGAGAGGATGTTATAGCAGGCGTAGTTCACCGCGCTCGGGAACCAGCCGCCAAGCAAGGCGTTTCCGCCCGTCTCTGCGGCGGGCAGAGCCGGGAGTCCGCCGTTCCGGACAACCGCTGCTGCGCCGAAGGCGAGCGTCGCCAGCACGAGCAGCGGCACCGAGACGGAAAATGCCGACACCACGCTCTGCAAGCCCGCCAGCGCGCAGAGCAATACCAGCGCTGCGAAGAGCAGGCTGCCAAGCCAGTGCGGGATCGCGAAGATCTGCTCCAGCAGCGCACCGACACCCGCGCACATGATCGTCACGAGTGCGAAGAGGAACAGGCTCTCCAGCACCATGACCAGCGCGTGCAGCCACGGCGCGCGCCACGGCACGACCAGTTCGTCCGCGCCGGTCAGGCCCGTGCGCTGCGCCATGCGCAGACAGAGCACGCCGAAGATGTATAAGATCGCGACCGCAGCGAGCAGACCCAGATAGCCCTTCGCACCGTAGACCACGAAATATTGCCGCAGCTCCTGCCCGGAGACATAGCCCGCGCCGAGAAAACATCCGGCGAACAGCAGCCCGAGGCGGAACACATTCAATTTCTTCATAGGTTTCTCTTTTTCGCAAAAACCCGCCGCCTGTAAAACAGACGGCGGGTCTGATGTTCTTTCTGAATTACAGCGAATTCACGCCGCGCGGGATAAATTGCCCGATCTTGCCGGTCTGAACCTCGCCGTGGTCGACGGCGAGCTGGCCGCGCAGATAGACCTGCTCGATGACGCCCTGCGTGCGGAAGCCCTCGAACGGGGTATAATCGACGTTCGCAATCTGGTCGGACGCGGTGATGAGTCCAGTTTTGGTCGGATCGATGACGACGATGTCGGCGTCGCTGCCCGCTGCGAGGATGCCCTTGCGCGGGAACGCGCCGTAGAGCTTTGCCGGATTTTCGGCCAGAACCTCAGCCATCTTCTCTGCCGGGATGCGGCCCTTGGCCACGCCCTCCGAGTAGAGCAGGATGCCGCGCGTCTCCACGCCGGGCAGGCCGCCGGGGATCTTCGTGAAGTCGCCCTTTCCGGCATCCTTCTGCGTCAGGGTGAAGCTGCAATGGTCGGTGGAGACGGTCTGGATCGTGCCGTCGGCCAGCGCGGCCCAAAGGGCCTCCTGATCGGCCTGTTTGCGCAGCGGCGGTGCGCAGACGAAGCGGGCAGAGTCGGAATAGTCCGGCTGGTCATAGCGGCTGTCGTCGAGCAGGAGGTAGTGCGGGCAGGTCTCGACGTAGACCTTTTGGCCGCGCGCTCTTGCGGCGGCGACCTCGGAAAGCGACTCCTTCGTGCTCAGGTGGACGATCACGACTGGCACGTCCGCGACCTCGGCGATGCGCAGCAGATGCGCCACGGCCTCGGCCTCGAGCGGATTCGGGCGGCAGCGCGGATGCGCCGACGGCCCAACGTCGCCCGCGGCCTTGTGCTGCTCGATGAGCGCGTCGATCACGCCCGCGTTCTCGCAGTGGACGCCGGCGATGCCGCCGTATTTTTTGAGCTCTTCGAGGGCGTAGAACAGATCCTTGTCGCCGATCATCATGGCCGGATAGGTCATGTACATCTTGAACGACGAGACGCCCTGCTCAAACATTTTCGGAATTTCAGATTTGATGGTTTCGTTCCAGTCGTCGATGGTCATGTGGAAGCTGTAATCGCAGCTCGAGCGGCCGTCGGCCTTTTTGTGCCAGAGGTCGAGTCCGTATTGCAGCGTCTCGCCCTTGTTCGGGCAGGCAAAGTCGACGACCATCGTCGTGCCGCCGCGCAGGGCGCTGCGCGTGCCGGTGTCGAAGTTGTCGGCGGTCGTGGTATTGCAGACGTCGAGGTCGAAGTGCGTATGCGCGTCGATGAAGCCGGGGAAAAGCAGCTTGCCCTCCATCGGGACAACTGTGGCCTCTGCGTCTGTGAGATCCGGACCGACGCGGACGATCTTCTCGTCCTCGATCAGCAGATCGGCGATCTTCGAACCGGCGGCGGAAACGACCGTTCCGCCCTTGAGCAGCAGTTTCATAGATTCAGCTCCCTTTCTGAAAGTCAATGTTTCGGGTGCAGCAGTTTCTCAATAAAATTTGTTTTCTTCATGGCGTAATAGAGCGGGATGCCGAGCACATAGAGTACGGCAGCTTCGCCCGCGCCGACCTCGCCGCCGAAGACGAGCAGGCCGTTCCAGAACTGTTCAGACGGCATATAGAGCCACGAGAGCATCGCGCCGACCATCACGGCGTTGACCAGGATCGTGGGAAGCGGCGCGAGCCACGGCTTTTTGATGCGCGTTGTGAGCAGGCAGGCCAGCAGCGTTGCGGCTGTGCCGATGACGATGTCGAGCACGGAGACCGTGGAAAACAGATTCGCGATCAGGCAGCCGATGGTCAGGCCGATGGTCAGATGCGGCTCGAACAGGAGCAGCATCATCAGCGCCTCAGAGATGCGGAACTGGATATTTCCGTAGGCAAACGAGGCGGTCAGGATGGTGATGGCCGCGTAGAGACCGGCGACAATGCCGTTCAGCGCGATCTGGCGGGTGTTCAGTTTTTTCATGGGTCAGGGTTCCTCCGGAAATGGATATTTTTGTACCCATCATTATAATGAGGAACCGGAGAAAAAACAAGAACATTCCCGCACAATTCATTCCGCGAAACCGTCAGAAGATTTGGTCGCCAGCCACAAATTTTGCCGTAATGTTGCGGTCATCCGCCAGATAGACGGCGCGCTCCACGCGGTCGCGCACGGAAAGGGGCTGCGGATGGTCGAGCGACGCATCGTCGAGCACGACCGCGTCCAGCTCGTAGCCCGCGGCGAACGTGCCGACCTTGCCGAAAAATTCGCCGCCGCCCATCGTCGCGATGTAAAACGCCTGATCGAACGTCAGCGGCGCGACGTCCTGATCGCAGAGCCGCCAGCGGAGCTTCGAGGCCTGAATGGCATGTGCCATGGCACGGAGCAGGTTTTCATGGCTGCCTCCGGCAACATCTGTGGCAAGACCCACGTGCAGCCCGTGCTTCAGATACCGGCTGATGGGCGCGACGCCGGAGGAGAGGTTCATGTTTGATTCCGGCGAGTGCGCCACAAAGACGCCGTTTTGCAGCATCCGCTCCTCCTCGGCCTCGCTGGAGTGGACGCAGTGCGCCATGATACAGGGATAGCCGCCGCCGAACAGGCCAAACTGGTCATAGGCGTCGCCGTAGAACTTGCTCTTGGGGCAAAGCTCGCGAATCCAGTCGATCTCGCTGTAGTTTTCGGACAGATGGCTCTGCACCGGCAGATCGTATTGTTCGCGCAGGCGCGCAAGGCCGAACATCAGATCGTCCGTGCAGGAGGGGATGAAGCGCGGCGTGAGGATGGGCTTCGTCCGCTGGAAGGCGTGTTTGGTATCGAGAATCCAGCGTTCGGTGTCGCGCAGGGAATGGTTCGTTGACAGCTCGCGCAGATAGGGCGGACAGTTGCGGTTCATGTTGACCTTGCCGACGTAGGTGACGAGGCCGGAGGCCTCCAACTTTTCCATCAGCAGCCGCGTGGCGGGCACATGGATCGTGGCGAAGATGGCCGCGCGCGTCGTGGTGCTGCGGCGCAGATGGTCCACAAAGCTGGTGTACGCGCGATCGGCGTATTCGAGATCGGCGTATTTGGATTCTTCCGGGAACGTATAGGTGTTGAGCCACTCGAGCAGCTCGAGATCCATGCCGAGTCCGCGGAACGCGAACTGTGGCGCGTGGACGTGCAGGTCGGTCATGCCCGGAATAATGAGCTTGCCGGTATAGTCCAGCAGCGGCAGCGCGGCATACTGCGCCGGAAGCGCGGAGAATACGCCCGCGATGCGGCCGTTTTCACAGACAAGATAGCCGTCGTCCATGGTCTGCATGGTGTTTGCGTCGGTGCTGAAGCAGAGACTGCCCTTCAATACAAAATCTTTCAAGATGAACCTTGCTCCTTTGCACGATAACGGCGGCGCGGAGCACCGCCTTTTTGTTTATCATACCATATTTCGGGCCGGTTGGCGCGGGTGAGTTCCTCGTCATAGTGTACGAATTCTGACCGGGCGTTTTCGGTGAACATTACCAAACTGTGAAAAATGCTAAAAATTTTTTAGGCTCCTTTTGGGCTTTTGTTGAAAAATGCTTGAAAGAATCCGAAAAAACACATTGATTTTTAGAAAAAAGTACTGTAAAATAGAGACACGGATTTGACGATGGCGAAAGCCGGAACGGTCCGTGCGGGCAGCGGTCTGCTGCCTGAAAAATTTTTAGGAGGAACCAAAAGAATGAAAAAGATCATCGCTTTGCTCCTGGCGCTCGTGATGGTATTCGCGCTGGTGGCCTGCTCGTCCAAGACCACGGATGACACCGCCAAGGACGACACCACGACCCCCGCCGACACGACCGAAACCACCGACAACACCGACAACACCGGCGATACCGCTGACACCGCCGATACCGCCGAAGAAGGCAAGACCATCAAGGTCGGCCTCGTCCTCATCGGCGATGAGAACGACCAGGGCTACACCTACAACTTCATGCGCGGCAAGGAAGCTGCCGACGAGAAGCTGAAGGCCGAAGGCATCAACGTCGAATGGGTCATCAAGTGGAACCTCATCGAGGGCGACCCCGTTGCCGTTGCCAACGAAGAGCTGGTCGAGGATGGCTGCGAGATCATCTTCAACAACTCTTACGGCCACGAGCCTGCCATGCTGACCGTTGCGGCCGAGTATCCGGACGTGCAGTTCGTCGGCATGACCAACCAGGGCAGCCGCTATGACGATCTGGCCAACACGCACAACGCATTCGCCAACATCTATGAAGGCCGCTATGTCGCGGGTGTTGCCGCGGGCCTGAAGATGCAGCAGCTCATCGACGACGGCGAGATCACCGAGGATCAGGCTGTCATCGGCTACGTCGGCGCGTACTCCTTCGCGGAGGTCGTTTCCGGCTTCACCGCTTACTATCTGGGCGCGCGCAGCGTCTGCCCGAGCGCGACCATGAAGGTTCAGTTCGTCGGCTCCTGGTCTGACGCCACCGCAGAAGCGGACGCCGCCAAGGCGCTGATCGACCTCGGCTGCATCGTCATCTCCCAGCACTCCGATAACACCACCCCGGCGACCGCTGCTCAGGCTGGCGGCGTGTACCACACCGGCTATAACAACGACATGACCACCATCGCGCCCGAGGCCTCCATCATCGGCACCCGCATCGACTGGACGAACTACTTTGTCCATGCCATCGAGTGCGTTGTCAACGGCACCGAGCTCGAGCAGGACTGGTGCAAGGGCATGTCGGACGACGAAGTTGTCATGACTCCGCTGAACGAGGCCATCGCGGCCCCCGGCACTGCTGAAAAGCTGGCCGAGGTCGAAGAAGGCATCAAGAACGGCACCATCCAGGTCTTCGACACCTCCACGTTCACAGTCGATGGCAAGACCGTTGACCATGCGTTCGCGGTCGATACTGACGGCGACTTCGTGGCCGACAGCGAAGAGGCTGTGTTCGACGGCGCGTTCCACGAATCCTACTTCCAGTCCGCTCCGTACTTCACGCTCCGTATCGACGGCATCGAGTGGATCAACGAGGCGTACTAATTCTCAGTTTCCAATCAAAAAGAGCTGCCCATTCGGGCAGCTCTTTTTTTGTATCAAGAAAACCCCGCCGCTGCGGCGATCAGGGGGGAGAAGCCTTGAAACTCCCCCAGTCAGCTCCACTGACAGCCCCCTCTTGATAGAGGGGCCTTTGTGCGGATGCCTCCGCCCGCTGCTTTTGCCCCGGCATTCTGAAAAATATACAATATTTTTGCTATTTATATCAGAAAATGGATCCCGCCCAGCACGATTATTCGTTAATACATATATGTGTATTATGCAGTTGCGGATTTTGTGCATGCTGCATAAAATTTAACGAAAGAAGGAAAAGACATGACACGAACGATCTCACCCCGTGGAAACAGACTCCTGCGGCGGCTCGCTGCGCTGCTGCTTGTGCTGGCGATGATCCTGAGCGGGAGCGTCTGCGCCGTCTCTGCGGCAACGCTGCCGTTTGAGGATGTGTCCATGTTCAGCTGGTATTATTCCGACGTGAAAAATGCCCATGAACAGGGACTCGTCGACGGCGTGACGCCCACACGCTTCAGCCCCACGGGCACATTGACCATTGCGCAGGCCATCAAACTGGCCGCCGCGCTGCACCAGAAGGCGCAGACCGGCGCTGTCACGCTGAAAAACGGCAGCCCGTGGTACAGCACCTATGTATCCTATGCGGTTGCAAATGGGATCATTGAGCCGGAATATGCGTCCTATAAGCCCGCGCTGATGAACAGCCCCATCAGCCGCGCGGAGTTTGTCCATATTTTCTATGACGCGATGCCCAGCGGGAGCTATGCCGCGCGGAACACCGTGCAGGACAACGCCATCCCCGACGTCTCGTCCTCGGATCTCTATGCGGATGAGATCTATACGTTCTATCGCGCCGGCATCCTGACCGGTTCCAACTCTAACGGTGATTTCAATTCCAATTCCAGCATCCAGCGCAGCGAGGTCGCGGCGATCCTCATCCGCATGTTCGATGCCTCCGCCCGCCGGAACATCACGCTCACGAAAAACACCACGACCACCATCTCCGGCGCACAGGGCCCCGCCGGCCCGGTTGGCCCGCAAGGCCCCGTTGGCCCGACTGGCCCTCAGGGGCCCGAAGGCCCGCAAGGCCCGCAGGGCGACAAGGGTGACAAGGGCGACAGCACCTATGTCGGCTACGACGGCTATCTCTGGACGGGCCGTGTGCGCTCCGCCTACAAGCTCGTCGACACCACGGCCCCGAACGATCCCGAAAACACCATCGGTCTGTTCGGAAATGAGTATTTCCAGTCCCACAGCATCGATCTTTCCGCGCGTCAGGCTGCGCTGATGCACCACTATCTGCCGTATACCGGCAAAACCGGCTATTCCGGTGTTACCCTTACAAAGCTGGCCATCGCAGCTGCCGCACCCGGCATGATGACCATCGGTGTGGCCAACGTCAGCGATGTGCTCGCGGCCCGCGCCGCCGGCACGACCGTGACGCTCTCCGACCCGCAGACTGTCACGCTCACGGCGGGGTTGAATGATCTGACGCTCGCGCCGCTTGCCGTCGGCGAGAACCAGACGATCGTATTCGGCGCGCCCGGCGACACCGCTGCACTGCTCTCGTTCGAGGAGCTGCCCACGGCCGACGATCTCGGCACTGTCGCCACGCTCGGCGCGGCGGCCTCCGGCCCGGCTGATATCACGAACGGCCTCACGGACAAGCTGGCCATCCGGACGACAGTCACGATCTCCAAGGAAGTGGAACTGACGACGGACATACACGCCGCCTACGCGGCGGGCGCGGCGCATAAGATCTCTGTGACAGGCGACTATGTGCCGTTTGCGTTCTACCAGAACACCAGGTTCTCGGGCAAGACGATTACGCGGTTAGAGCTGTTTGTCCGGCAGGTCAACGCCATTGACGCCAACCAGGCCTTTACCGTCCACCGGGTAAAGGCGGCTCCGGTGTACAGCAAGCAGCCCACGACGATCGTGGAAAGCTATACGCTCAAGCTCCCGCTGGAGCAGCTGAACGGCTGCAATCCGAGCGCGGTCAACAAATGGATCTCGCTGGATGTGAATATCCCGGTTGGCGAGGACGAGACGCTTGCGTTTGCGGGCAAGAACGATGCAGTCCTTTTTGACTATTTCCAGAGCGCGGATCCTGCCAACAACCTGTTCACAAACAAGGTCGCGACGACACCGACCAAGCCCTCCACGAACGAAGTGCTTGCCATCGCGGTCTACACGACGGAGACGCGCGCTTACGCGGAGCATCTCGCCGCGCTGGACAGCGCCGAAACGCAGCTTGCGGAGGATACCGCGCTCCGCGCCGCGCTGAAGGGCAAAAAGCTCTCCATTCTCGGCGACAGCATCAGCACCTATGTGGATTACTGCAACAACACAAGCTATAACTCCACCATCGGCGGCAACTGCGTGTTTTACAGCCCGAACCGTTCAGACCGGCCTGATCTGAAGGATATCGCCGTGACGGACACCTATTGGATGCAGCTCATTGACGAGTACGACATGGATCTTTGCGTCAACAATTCGTCCTCCGGTTCGCGTGTCATCGGCAAGGGCAATGTCAGCGGCAGCACAAGAGATCAGGCGTATGACACGCGCGCCTGCCAGCTCCATAACGACCATACCGGCGAACAGCCCGACATCATCTCCATCTACATCGGCTTCAACGACCATGGCGCGGCGGCGCCGCAGGGCCGCATCACGACCGGCAGCTATGAGGCCGTGAACTTCGACACCCTGATCACGGTGCAGGACGGCAAGTATGTCTACGCTACGCCTACCACGGTGGCCGAGGGATATGCCGTGATGCTCCATAAGATCAAGACGACCTATCCGAACGCCAAGCTCCTGATGATGAACATCCCGCACGTGGCCTGGCAGGACAAAGTCGCAGAACGCGGTGTCGAGCTGCCCAAATACAACGAACTGATCGCAAAAATGGCCGCGCATTACGGCGTGACGCTGGTCGATCTCTATTCCACGGAGATCAGCGGCGACAGCACGAGCAACCGCGCCGCCTATGCCCTCGGCGATGAGATCCATCCCAACTGCGCCGGACACGACGTCATGACCAGGGCTCTGGCCGACGCGCTGAAAACCGTCTATCTTCCGTAATATCTCAAAAAAGGGCTGCCCGGAAGGTTGCTCCCGATAAGAAAACATCGTGAGGAAAGAGAGAACGGTATAGCTTCGGCTGTAC
>OLNF01002826.1_pt1 | contig 13147 bp, 7 predicted proteins | sample 1673061 | NCBI WGS metagenome assembly OLNF01 (sample SAMEA3136751, study PRJEB25190) | human gut metagenome | reverse complement strand
GATAAACGCTGAAGGCATCTAAGCGTGAAGCCCCCCTCAAGATAAGATATCCCATCATAAGAGTAAGACCCCTTGAAGACTACAAGGTTGATAGGCTTGGAGTGTAATCGTGGCAACACGTTCAGCTGACAAGTACTAATAGGTCGAGGGCTTATCCTTAGAGGTTTTGAGAACGGAAAGATGATTTGTTAAGAGGTTAGATATAAGATCTTTGTATGAAGTTCTGAAGGTACAGAAAGAAAAGACCGATGAGGTCTTTTTTTTGTGCCATTTAAGTTGACAGTACGTAGTGAATTTTATAAAATAATATTAAGTATTTTTAAAATATGAAATGATATGATTTGGGGTGTTTATATTGAAATATATATTCTTTGGGAGTTTGGTTATCTTATTGATTCCCCTCTTATTTTGTATATATACAGTACAACGGATAGAAAAAAACGCTTTACGGAATTCGGTGTTTGGATTACTGCTTTCACAGACAGGAATGGTTATGCTGTATGGTATGGCGTTGATGACAGTCGATGAGAAGCTGGCATTGTTTTTTTATGCACTTTTTTATTTTTGTGTAGATTTTATGACGTTGTTGCTGTTTATTTATAGTCGTGTATATGCTGACACCTATTGGCATAAAGTATGGATGCGTCCGGTAACGTATATCCTGTTGCTTACAGATGCGATTGTGTTATTTTCAAATCTTAGAGTGCAGAATGTATTCCATGTGGCTCCGATGACAGACCAGTTCGGTAATGTTTATTATGGTGTAAAAAGCTATGGTATCTTGTATGGGGTTCATACATTGATTTGTTATGCATTTGCTGCGGCATGTCTGATTGTTCTGCTTGTCCGCAGGTCAAAATGCCCAAGAATTTTTCAAGTAAATTATTCTTCGATCATTATTACGCTTATATTGACCGCAATTGCAAATATTATGTTTTTCAAGTTTGAATTCATTTACGATTTTTCATTGATCGGATATACCGCATTATGTTGTGCAATCACTTATTTTACATTCTTTCATATTCCGGCGGGCCTTGTAGAAAAAATGCTGGCCTTGTTTATTAAGACTATCGATGACGGAGTTGTCTGTTATGATGTAAAAGGGAAATGCATTCATGCAAATGAACAGGCAAAGAAGATTCTTCATGTGTCTGAGCTTTCTGCACTTGATAAAAAGTTGCAGGGCTGGCTGAATGGAAAAAATCTTTGGGATATTCATGATATTGCATGGAAAGAACAATTTCGAATAGATGGAAAAGTACATTTCTTTCAGTTTCAATATAAGAAGATGATATATGAGAATCACGAGATTGGAAGCTTTTTTTTGTTACATGACCGAACGGAAGAAGTGGAGCGTGTGAAATCTGAACAGTATAAGGCAAACCATGATGCATTGACAGGTATTTATAATCGGGAATATTTTTATGAGTGCGCAGAACAGATGTTACGGGAGAATTCAGATACGGCGTTTTATATTGTTTGTAGTGATATCCGTGATTTTAAGATTGTGAACGATGTATATGGAAGTAAAAAGGGGGATGATATTTTAATAAAACAGGCAGAAAGTCTGAAACAGAAAACTCCGGCAGGTTGTATTTATGGGCGGTTGGCAGGTGACCGGTTTGCACTGCTTTTGCCAAAGGAATTATTTCAGGAAAACATATTTCGACGGGAGATTTCGCGAATTGAGCATATAGAAGGTAATTCCAGTTTTAGGCTGCGTATGTATATGGGAATCTATGAAGTAGACGATAGGAATACACCGGTTGCAGTTATGTGTGACCGGGCTATTATGGCAATCAAAACCATCAAGGATGATGTTTCAAACCGTATCAGCTATTATGATAAGGAGCTGCGGGAGACTGCACTCAAGGAACAGGGAATTATCAGTCAGTTCCATGATGCGTTAGAGGGCGGACAGTTCTGCTTTTATATTCAGCCACAGATATCTGCGGACGGTGTTGTGCGTGGTGGAGAAGCACTGGTTCGCTGGATTCATCCAGAGCGTGGTATGATTCCGCCGGGAGAGTTTATTGAGCTGTTTGAGCGGACCGGTCTGATCAGTGAGTTGGATCGTTACATATGGGAGAAAGCCTGTATCCAGCTTCGCGACTGGTGCAGACAGGGACATGCAGATTTTTATTTGTCAGTAAACATTTCACCACGTGATTTTTATTATATGGATATCTATAAAGTGTTTACTCAACTGGTACAAAAGCATGGCTTCGAAGCGAAGAATCTTCATCTGGAAATCACGGAAACGGCAGTCATGTCGGATACGAAAAAAGTAATCCGTCTGGTAAACAAACTGCGGCAGTATGGGTTTAAGGTGGAGATGGATGATTTTGGAAGCGGATATTCTTCTTTGAATATGTTGAAGGATATCAAGATGGATACAATCAAACTGGATATGGGATTTTTACGTAAGACCAGAAATAATGAACGAAGTATGTCAATCGTAAGCAATGTTATTCATTTGTCGAAACGACTGGGGATGGAGGTTGTTACCGAGGGAGTAGAAACCAGGGAACAGGTGGATGCATTAACCATGATGGGGTGCGATGTATTTCAAGGATATTATTTTGCAAAACCAATGTCGGTTTGGGATTATGAAGACAAATATATTTCAACCGAAGGATAGGGGAGATAGGATTGAAGAGTGCGATGTTAGCGATTATGCTGATTATGATTGTTTTGTTGGTATATCGCATTATTATGATCAAGCAGATAGAACAGACACAGGTTGCGAAGGATGTGGTACGGCTTCATACTGTAGCTGCATCAACCATTTTGTTTTATGCCATGACGATTCTGGATATCAATGATACAGTTGCATTGGCGTCGTATGGCTTGTATTTTTGGTGCAGTGATTTCCTGTTGATATTGTTTTTTATTTATATTAATGATTTTACACAGGAGACGTTTGTCAACAAACGTGGAGGTTTAATCCTTGGGATATTGATAGCGATTGACGGGATTCTGTGTGGCATTAATGTATATAATCAGATGTTATTTTCGGTTGTATTATCCGGAGATAAAGCAGAGGGATATTATTACAAAGTCACCTCAAGAACGTGGCTTTATTCATATCACAAGTTGTTCGTGTATATGTTTGCGGTTATGACATTTCTGCTGTTAGCTTATGAAATCTATAAGGCGGCACGAATTTATGTGAAACAGTATTATGCAATTTTGTATTGCTTTTTGCTGATGATTGCAACAAATGTTGTTTATGAGGTGCTCAACCTGGAGTTTGATTACTCCGTGTTATTTTACGGAATTACCGCTGCCGGCATCTATTATATTACATTTCAGTATGTGCCGAAGGGGTTGGTGGAGAAAACACTTGTTATGGTGGTACAAAATTTCACAGATGGTGTTGTCTGCATGGATATCAAAGGACGATGCATCTATGCCAATGTGTATGCCAGACAGGTATTTCATGTAGATAAAGATACTCGTGTGATCGAGAACTATTACCGGTCGTGGAAGGGTGATCGCAAACCGGAAGAAATCGAGGAATGCAGTTGGCAGGGCGAGACAGAAATCAATGGTAAACAGAATTTTTTTGCTGCACGATATCGGGGAATCTGGGATGAAGACAACCGTTTTATCGGTTGTTATTATGTACTGCATGATGAAACAGAACATCGGAAAAAACTGGAGGAAGAACGCTACAGGAGTAATTATGATTCGCTGACAGGTCTGTTCAACCGTGAGCATTTTTATGAAACTGTTGAGCAGCAGATCGTCGCAAATCCAAATGTAAAGTATAGCATTCTGTGTGCGGATATTCAGAACTTTAAGATCATCAACGATGTGTTTGGAATTGAGCGTGGCGACGCGGTGTTACGGTCTCTGGCAAACATGTTCCGAAATCTGGCGACGGGCGATACAGTACTGGCGAGACTTTCGGCAGATCGATTTGCAGTCTGCGTGCGCGATGAGAAGCTCAACCATGAGCGATATTTGGAGGAATTGGATCTGATTAGCCATATTGGAGATAATAATTCTTACCACGCACGGATTTATACCGGAATCTGTCCAATCCGGAACATCAAAACACCGATATCTGTCTACTGTGACAGGGCATTTCTGGCAATTGAATCGATTAAGGGGGATTATCAGCAGTCCATTGCATATTATGATGATGAATTGCGAAAACAGATGCTGGAGCGACAGCATATGGTCAGTGATTTTCGCTCTGCAATAGCAAAACAGGAATTTCGGCTATATTTGCAGCCACAGGTGGATGAGCAGGGAACGATGCTTGGCGCGGAGGCATTGGTGCGCTGGTTCCGTCCGGTGCATGGCATGATGCTGCCGGAGGAGTTTGTCGATGTGTTTGAAAAATCCGGTCTGATCAGCGCGATGGATCAGTATGTATGGGAGCTTGCCTGTAAGGAGTTGCAGCGTTGGAAAGCGATGGGAAAAGAGCAGTATTACATATCGGTCAATGTATCACCGAAGGATTTTTATTTCTTAGATATTTATACAACTCTGACAACTCTGGTGGAATGTTATGAGATTGATCCGGATAAGCTGCGTCTGGAGATTACAGAAACGTCCGTCATGAAAGATGCGAATAAACATCTGGCGTTGATCGATGATCTCCGGACATATGGGTTCCGTGTGGTGATGGATGATTTTGGACGTGGATACTCGTCATTGAATATGCTGCAGGACATGAATCTGGATGCAATCAAGATTGATATGGAATTCCTGCGGAGAAATGAAGATCCGGAGCGTAGCCGGATGATTCTGGAAATGGTACTGAATCTGGCAAAGGAGCTGGATATCCATGTAGTGACAGAGGGCGTCGAACAAAAAGACCAGCTTCAGTATATGCAGGAGCTTGGATGTACATTGTTCCAGGGCTACTATTTTGCAAAACCGATGCCGGTCAATCAGTTCGAGAAAACTTATTTTTAACTTAAGCGAGCAGGGTTTCCCATGTCTCGTAAAGTGCGGAGAGCGTTTCTTCCAGCTCTTCGCGCTTTTTTGATAGCTCGCCGAGTTTGGCAGAGTTTGTTGCGTATTCAGGATTTAAGAATTCCTCGTCAATCTGCGCAATCGCTGCCTCTGTTTCTTCAATTTTTTGTTCTGTTTTTTTGATATCGTTTTCTTTCTTACGAAGTCGTGCCTGTTCTTCCTTCTGCTTTTTGTAATCATCTTTGCCGGAAGGAGTGGCAGAAGGTGCTGTTGCGGTGTCTGCGGAAGTATCCGTCTGTTTCGGTGCAGCCGCCTCGTACACCTGATCCTTGTGACTTTCGTAATAATCGTAATTTCCGATAAAGCTGTAAAGCTGTTCGTCCTTTAATTCCAGAATTCGGGTTGCAATCCGGTTGATGAAATAACGGTCATGACTGACAACAAATACGGTTCCGGTATAGCTGCGGATTGCATCCTCCAAGATACCCTTGGACTGGATATCCAGATGGTTTGTCGGCTCATCTAGGATTAAGAAATTGGCAGGGGAGAGCATGGGCTTGGCAAGGGACACACGTCCACGCTCGCCGCCGCTTAAATCTTCAATCTTCTTAAATACGTCGTCTCCGGTAAATAAAAAGGCTGCCAGTACATTTCGGATTTTTGTGTTGGTCAGATCAGGGTAGGCATCGCTGATCTCCTCGAAGATCGTCTTATGCAGGGAGAGTACCTGATGCTCCTGGTCGTAATAGCCGATATGTACGCGCGAGCCAAGGGCAATCGTTCCGGCGTCCTTCGGTACAAGATGATTGACCATCTTTAAGATCGTGGTCTTTCCGGTTCCGTTTCCGCCAATTAGGGCGACCTTTTCGCCGCGCTTGATATCAAAGTCAAGATCTTGGAACAGACAGTTTGTGCCGAAAGATTTCGCCAGATGCGTGACGGTTAAGACGTCATTCCCGCTTTCCACAGATGGCTCTAAGGTGAGCCGCATCTCGGAGGCAACCTCGGTCGGCTTGTCTAAGACTTCAATCTTATCTAACATCTTTTCACGGCTTTCCGCACGTTTGATGGACTTCTCACGGTTAAATTGCTTGAGTTTCGTGATGACAGCTTCCTGATGCTTGATTTCCTGCTGCTGGTTTAAGTAGGCCTTCATCATATTGGCACGGATCTCTGCGCGCTTGGATGCAAAGTAGGTGTAGTTTCCGTGGTAGACGGTTGCCTTTTTGTTGTCGATTTCTACGATCTGCGTTGCAATCCGATCAATGAAATAGCGGTCATGGCTGACCACGATCACACTACCAGGATAAGAGGACAGGAAAGACTCGAGCCATGAAATACTTGGCATGTCCAGATGGTTTGTCGGCTCATCGAGGATGATGATGTCCGGGCGTGTCAGAAGCAGACGTCCCAGTGCGATTCGCATCTTCTGACCACCGGATAATGTATTGATATGGCGGTCATAGTCCTCCGGACCAAAACCGAGTCCTTTTAAAACGCCTGTAATCTCACTCTCATAAGAATACCCATTGTCGCGGTCGTATTTGCTGCTCAGGCGGTTGTAGGTCTCTAAGATCTTCTCTAATTCTTCGCCTTCTGCATGCTTCATATCCTGTTCTAAACGGCGGATATTCGCCTCTAAATCAAGGATGTACTGTTTGGTTGCAAGCATTTCGCCATAGATCGTGTTGTCAAAGGAGATATCCTGATGCTGGGACAGATACCCAATCGTGGTATCCTTGGCAATCACGACCTGTCCGCTGTCGGCGGATTCTTCGCCCATGATAATCTTCAGGAGCGTCGTTTTTCCAGAGCCGTTGATACCGACAATGGCGATCTTTTCTTTCTCGTTGACATGGAAGTTGATATCCTTCAAAACTTCCTTTGTGCCGAATGCTTTTGATATATTCTGGCATGCTAACAGCATGATAAATTCCTCCTGCGTGTTTCGAACAAATTCTACCAGTGCATTTTATCAAAAAGCGGGAGGACTTTCAATCATACATTGAAATAAGCACGAAAAAATGGTATACTAAAACATAATTATGCGAACAAATGTTTTGAAAATTTCCATGAAAAAGGAAGTGAAGGTTTTGTTATTTGGGAAAACGAGTCAGGCAAAAAAAGAGATAGAAGCACTGTTTCATGAAGTGCAGATCAATCTGGAGAACAACTACAAGGATCTGGCGATTTCTGCGCGGAAGCAGGCGGAGGTAAAGCTGGCTGAATATCAGGCAGCCGGGGAGCTAAAGGAAAAGGAATATAAGAGATTAAAAGAGCAGCTCGACGAATATACAAAACGAATGGAAGGATATCATCATTGATATGCAGCAGGGAATTGGTAGAAAAATAGTGATTGCGGTCGGCATGCTTGTAGTTGCAGGACTTTTGATCGTACTGTACCAGTGGGGGAATGCACGGGAGGATACATCAAAGGACAGGCAGCTTGCCGATGGACAGACGACGTACAGCTTCGCGATGGGAACATCGGTGTCGGTCAGTCTGTATGGGACACAGGATACGGAGTATGCAAAGATTGAACAGGCAATCAAAGACTTAGATGAGCAGGAGATATCATGGCGGCAGGAGGGCAGGGCCTTATATAAGCTGAACCACACATACACAGCGGGAGAAGCGGCAGAGGTTTCGGATACCTTGTATCTGGCGCTGACGCAGGCGTATAACATATGCCGGGACAGCCAGGGCGCATTGGATATTACGATCCGTCCACTGGCGAATCTCTGGAATATCGAGTCGGCGACGGAGGAAGATTTCCGGGTTCCAACTGACACAGAGATTAATACTGTGCTTGAAAAGACAGGCTATGAGGCAGTGACGATTGGTGAATCGCAGACGGTGACGATCGACAAGTCCGATATGGTGTTAGATCTTGGCGCGGTTGGCAAGGGATTCGCACTGGATATTGCAGAACAGATATTAAAAGAAGATGCAGTAAGCGGCGGAACGATCAGTGTCGGCGGAAGCGTGCTTGTGTATGGTGCAAAAAAGGACGGCAGTTCATTTCGGGTAGGCATCCGTGATCCGCAGGGTGACGCAGAGGATATGATCGGTTATTTGGAATTTGCTTCGAACAGTAACACCTGTGTATCCACCTCCGGTGATTATGAAAAGTTTATCGAGAAGGATGGTACGAGGTATCATCATATTTTAAATCGTACAACCGGATATCCGGCGGAGTCAGGACTTGCTTCGGTGACAGTTGTATGCCAAAATGGCTTGTACAGCGATGCATTGTCGACGGCATGCTATGTGCTTGGCTATGAGAAGTCTTTGCCGTTGTTGCAGAAGTACAAGGCAGAGGCAGTATTTATTGACAAAGAAAATCAGGTGACTGTGACGGATGGACTGAAAGAACAGTATCATGCGGCACAGGCTGCACAGAAATAAAATAGAAGGCGAAAAGGGATGTTAAAAATGAAGTGGCTGGAACATTTAAAGACGATTACCGCACATAAGATTATGGTGATGCGGCATTGCTTTGCGGTTGGATTGTATAAGCAGGGACTGTTGCACGACCTGTCCAAATATTCATGGACGGAGTTTTCGATGGGCGCGAAATACTATCAGGGAAACCGCAGCCCGAACGATGCAGAGCGTGAGGATAAGGGATACACCTCTTCGTGGCTGCACCACAAGGGAAGAAACAAACACCATCTGGAGTACTGGGTGGATTACAATGTTGACAGAAGCGATACGGAACATTTGCTGGTTGGCTGTAAGATGCCGAAGGAATATGTGATTGAGATGTTCTGTGACCGTGTGGCAGCCTGCAAGATTTACAACAAGGAAAATTATTATGAGAAGCAGCCACTCGATTATTATATGAATGGCAGATCGAGACGTCTGCTGCATCCGGATTCCGCGAAGCTTCTGGAGAAGTATCTGAATATGCTTGCGAGAAAGGGCGAGGCTTATACCTTTCGTTATATTCATAATTATGAGGTGATTCCGCTGCGTCGGAAGAAGCTTGCGAAGTATCTGCCATTTTTGAAATATTTGTTTCCGTATGGAGAAGATTACTAGGAGATAAGATGAAATTTACACATTTACATGTGCATACGCAGTACAGTCTGTTGGACGGCTCGGCAAAGATCAAGGAGCTGGTTCCGCGTGCGAAAGAACTTGGCATGGATGCGCTGGCAATCACAGACCACGGTGCGATGTATGGCGTGATCGAATTTTATAAGACATGTAAGGCAAATGGAATCAAGCCGATCATCGGCTGTGAGGTGTATGTGGCACCGGGTTCCCGGTTTGACCGTGAGGTGGTAAAGGGAGAAAACCGGTATTACCATCTCGTTCTGCTTGCAAAAAACAACGAGGGATACCACAACCTCTGTAAGATTGTGACACGTGGCTACACGGAGGGCTATTATTATAAACCGCGTGTGGACATGGAGGTGCTGGAGAAATACCATGAGGGTATCATTGCACTTTCGGCATGCCTGGCTGGTGAGGTTGCGACTGACTTGCGTCAGGAGCAGTATGAGAAAGCAAAAGAAGCAGCATTGCGTCATCTGAAGATCTTTGGCGAGGGCAATTATTATCTGGAGATGCAGGATCATGGCATCCCGGATCAGCGTACCGTCAATATGGGCGTGATGCGGTTGTCCAAAGAAACCGGCATCCCGATGGTTGTTACGAACGATTCCCATTATATCAACAAAGAGGACTGGGAGGCGCATGATATTCTGCTCTGTATCCAGACGGGAAAGACGGTCAATGACGAAGATCGTATGCGCTATGAGGAAGGACAGTTCTATCTGAAATCTCCGGAGGAGATGGAGGCGCTGTTCCCATATGCAAAGGAAGCATTGGAGAATACGAACAAGATCGCAGATATGTGTAATGTCGAGATCGTATTTGGTGAGCGGAAGCTTCCAAAATACGATGTGCCGGAGGGGTATGATTCCTTCTCGTATCTGACGATGCTCTGTGAGGAGGGCGCGAAAAAGCGGTATCCAGAGGTCACAGATGAGGTAAAGAACCGTCTGCATTATGAGCTTGACATGATTAAACAGATGGGCTTTGTTGATTATTTCCTGATTGTGTGGGATTTTGTCAATTACGCGAAAAGTCATGATATTCCGGTTGGACCGGGCAGAGGCTCTGCTGCCGGATCAATTGTATCCTATTGTCTGTATATTACGGATATCGAGCCGCTTCGGTACGATCTGCTGTTTGAACGATTCCTGAATCCGGAACGTGTATCGATGCCAGATATTGATATTGATTTCTGTGTCAACCGAAGACAGGAAGTCATTGATTACGTCGTACAGAAATACGGCAAGGAAAAGGTTGTCCAGATTGTCACTTTCGGTACGATGGCAGCAAAGATGTGTGTGCGCGACGTCGGCCGTGAGATGGCACTTCCATATAGTCTGTGTGATAAGGTTGCAAAGGCAATTCCGAACAAGGTTCCGGGCGTAAAAGATGTCACTCTTCCGGTGGCTTTGAAAGTAAGTCCAGACCTGAAGGAAATGTATGAGAATGAACCGGATGTAACAAAGCTGCTTGACATGGCAATGAAGCTCGAAGGTCTGCAACGGCATACGGGTGTACATCCCGCAGGCGTTATCATCGGTCAGAAGCCAATCGAGGAATATGTACCGCTCGCACGGAGCGTGGATGGTGGTATTGTCTGCCAGTATGAGAAAGACCCGGTGGAAGAGCTGGGGCTTTTGAAGATGGACTTTCTGGCATTGCGGAATCTGACTGTCATCAAGGACGCGTTAGATCGGATTGAAGAAAATCATGGTGTGAAGCTCAATATGTCGGAACTGGATATGAGTGATCCGGCAGTCTATGAGCTGTTATCAGAAGGAAAGACCGACGGCGTGTTCCAGTTGGAAAGTGCCGGTATGAAGTCTTTCATGAAGCAGTTGAAGCCGAAGAATCTGGATGAAATTATTGCCGGAATCTCGCTGTATCGCCCGGGACCGATGGATTTCATTCCGAAGTACTTAGCGAACCGTGAGCATCCAGAAAGTATCGTCTATGATACACCGAAGCTGGAGAAGATCCTGAAATCAACATACGGATGTATGGTATATCAGGAGCAGGTTATGCAGATCGTAATGGAGCTTGCCGGATATTCGATGGGACGTTCGGATCTGGTACGCCGTGCGATGGCGAAGAAAAAAGCGGACGTCATGGACAAAGAACGGCAGTATTTTGTATATGGTAACGAGGAGTTAAACGTGCCGGGCTGTGTCAAAAACGGTATCCAGGAATCCGTCGCCAATAAAATCTTCGACGATATGGTCGATTTTGCGAACTATGCATTTAACAAGTCGCATGCGGCAGTGTATGCGGTGGTCGCATATCAGACCGCATATTTAAAGATCTATTATCCGGTTGAATACATGGCAGCGCTGATCTCGTCTGTCCGTGAAAATACGGAGAAGATGAGCAGTTATATCCAGACGTGTAAATCGCTTGGCATCAAAATCCTGCCGCCGGATATCAACAAAGGAAGCGGAGATTTCCTTGTCGATGGAAATGCGATCCGGTTTGGCCTGTCAGGATTAAGAAGTATCGGAGACGGTGTGACAGAAGTCGTGCACCAGGAGGTTGTTGCGAACGGTCCATTTACAAGCTTAGAGGATTTCTGTACGAGACTTTCTGGGAAGGAAGCAAACAAGCGGACGATCGAGAGCTTTATTTTAGCAGGAGCGTTTGACAGCTTCGGCTATAACCGCCATCAGATGATGATGGTGTATCCGGCTGTGTTAGAGCAGACGGCGAAAGAAAAGAAAAATGCCATGAGTGGACAGATGTCGCTGATGGATTTCCTTGGAGAGGAAGAAAAGACGGAATTTCAGGTGCGCTATCCGGATGTGGAGGAATACCCGAAGGATGAGCTGCTTGCAAAGGAAAAGGAGATTCTGGGTATCTATGTCAGTGGACATCCGCTGGAGGATGATCTGGATATTATAGAAGAATACACAACCGCGAAGTCGACGGCATTTCTGGCAGATACCGAGGAGGACGAGAATGCCGGAACGGAGATGGAGTTCGAAGAGCGGGAATGTGTCGTGGATAAATCCAGCTACACGATCGGCGGTCTGCTCACGGAGATTACGAAGAAGACAACACGAAACGGCGATGAGATGGCATTCCTTACTGTGGAGGATCTGTATGGTTCGGTTGAGGTTGTCGTGTTCGCCAGAGATTACCGGCAGAATAAAGACCGGTTTGTGAAGGATGCGAAGGTGCTGATCAAAGGAAATGCATCGGTCGATGAGCGGGGCGGCAAGCTGCTCTTCTCAAAGATGACAACCTTCGACGAGATACGGCAGGAACGTATAGCAGCCGGTAAGGAACTGTGGCTGCGCTTCACAGAATTAGAGACCTATATGCAGCAGGAGCAGGCACTCTATGCGACGCTCCGGCAGTATCCGGGCCGGGTGGTCGTGAAGGTACTGATCAAACCAGCCGGAGAAGGACAGGAGCAAAATATCAAGCTCAAGCAGTTACCGGATTTATACCGGGTCGATGCCAGTGAGACTCTGGTAGAGAAATTGAAACAGACATATGGAGAGGCGAATGTCATTCTCTTAGATAAGAAAGGAAACGGAGAAAAATCGTGATAACGTCAGCGTCAAACGACAAAATCAAAGAAATAAAAAAGCTGATTGGTGAATTGGGTAAGATAGGAAGCAATCTCAATCAGATTGCCCGATATTTTAATCAAGGTGGAATTATCTCCTCAGAAATGAGAACAGAAATAAAAAAATCTCTCCGGGATATTTATGAAATGAAATATGAAGTGATGAAAATGGCAGGTGATTTCCGTGGCAGTAATTAAACATATCGCAAGCAAAAACGCTGACTATGGAGAATCGGAACGGTATCTTATCTTCCAGCATAATGAGTATACGCAAAAACCGATTCTTGATGAAGAAGGGCATATGATACTGAGAGAAGAATATTATCTGGACGGTCTGAACTGTGATCCGTTCTCGTTTGCTTCAGAATGTCAGGAACTAAACAGCTACTATCACAAGAACAAAAACTTCAATGAGATAAAATCCCATCACTATATCATCAGCTTCGACCCAAAAGACAGGGATGAATGTGGATTGACCGGTGAACGTGCCCAGCAACTCGGATTGACTTTTGCAAAGAAAAACTTTCCCGGTCATCAGGCTTTAGTCTGTACTCATACCGACGGTCATAACAAAAGTGGAAA
>OLNF01002812.1_pt1 | contig 13194 bp, 9 predicted proteins | sample 1673061 | NCBI WGS metagenome assembly OLNF01 (sample SAMEA3136751, study PRJEB25190) | human gut metagenome | reverse complement strand
CCCATGCGGGTATGAACTATATGCTTTCGCAGGTGTTTTCATATAGCGCCGGCATACTGAACAGCTATATATGGAACTCCAAATGGACATTCAAAAAGGAACGGGACCACAGCCTTAAAACCGTTCTCATGTTTATATTGGTAAACGTATTGTCGCTTGGCGTGTCGCTTGGGGTGCTGTGGGTATGCAAAAACCCAATAGGCATAAATCAGGACGTTGCCGTGAATATATTCGGCAATGCCATAAGCATATCCAGCGACCTTATCTGCAAAATACCGGCTTCGGTATTTTCGGCTGTGGCAAATTTCGTGCTTACAAAACTGTTCGTATTCAACAAGGAAACGCATCCGGAGGAAAACGGAGGCAACTGATAAATATTACGCGCGGCGGAGGGACCGATCTATGCTTTCACGAATAAAAAGCTATGGACTGATAGGACTTAACGGTTATGCTGTAACTGTTGAAATAGACGTATCGGGCGGCATGCCCGCATATGAAACCGTTGGGCTACCGGATGCCGCCGTGCGTGAATCAAAGGAGCGCGTGCGCGCGGCGATAAAGAACAGCGGCTTCACATACCCGATAGGCCGCATAACCGTAAACCTTGCCCCTGCAGACACGCGAAAGGAAGGCTCCTTTTACGATTTGCCGATAGCGATAGGCCTGCTAACCGCAACCGGGCAGATAGACCAGCAGCGAGCGGACGAATACATGTTCCTTGGCGAACTGGCGCTGGACGGAACGGTGCGCAGCATACCGGGCGTGCTGCCGATGGTGATAGGTGCCTATAAGGACGGCATAACAAAAGCGTTCTTGCCTGAAGATAACGCAGCTGAAGCATCATACGTTGAAGGGGTTAAGATAGCCGCGGCGCACGATTTGAAGGGCGTTGTGGACGCGATAATGGGACGCGAACAGCCCAACATATATGCCCCGCAGCATTGGAACACGGAAAACATAACATACGCGCAGGATTTTATGGACATACGCGGGCAGCAGGGCGCCAAGCGTGCGGCGGAAATAGCCGTTGCGGGCGGACATAATCTGCTGCTTGTGGGTACGCCGGGCTCCGGCAAAACAATGCTTGCGAGAAGCATCCCGTCTATACTTCCTGAACTTACTTTTGAAGAAGCGCTCGAAATAACCAAAATACACTCCGTTACAGGCGCAATGAAGGGCAAAAACGGAATAGTTAGCGAAAGGCCGTTCCGTGCGCCGCATCATACGGCGTCGTCGGCGTCGCTCATAGGCGGCGGCACGCGCGCAATGCCCGGAGAGATAAGTCTTGCGCATTACGGCGTGCTGTTCCTTGACGAATTTCCGGAGTTTAGGAAAGACACGCTTGAAGCACTGCGCCAGCCCATTGAGGACGGATTTGTAACGATAACGCGGGCGTCGGCACGCAGCACGTATCCGGCGCAGTTCATGCTTGTGGCGGCAATGAACCCGTGCCCATGCGGAAACTACGGTTCGCGAATAACTCCGTGCCGCTGTACCGCGCAGCAGATACAACGTTACCGAAACCGCATAAGTGGGCCGATGCTCGATCGTATTGACATTCATGTGGAAATGGGCGAGGTTGGCTATAACGACATTGCCGGACGAAGCTGCGGAGAGCCTTCAAGCGCCATCCGTGCGCGCGTCAATGCCGCACGGGCCATACAGACGCGCCGCTACGCAGGTATGGGCATACTTTTCAACGCGCAGCTTACAAACCGCATGATGAACCAATACTGCGTGCTTACAAGCGATGCCGAGTCACTTATGAAAAAGGCGTTTGCCGCGCTTAAGCTTAGCGCACGCGCATATACAAGGCTGCTTAAAGTGTCCCGCACGATTGCTGACCTTGCGGGGAGCGAACAAATAAAGGCGGAGCATATTGCCGAAGCCATACAATATAGGAGCCTTGAATCCAAATATTGGGGCGAAATAAAATGAAAATAAGGCTGAGCGATGAGGACAGGGCATTATTATGGCTCAATATAACGCTTGGCTCCGGCACGGCGCGCGTAAGAAAAATGCTGAATGCATTCGACGGCAGCGCGGCGGAAGCTTTCAGCGCGGCGGCAAAAAACGAAATACCGCAATTCAAATTTCTTAATGACGAACGCCGCGAGAATATGCATAACCACGCGACACAAAGATACATAGACCGTATAGAGAAGCGGCTTGAAGAGCTTGACATAAATGTTGCAACGATAAATTCGGACTGTTATCCGGTTTTGCTGAAGAATATATACGATCCGCCGTTTGTGCTGTTCTATAAGGGAACGCTGTACGCCGAACACAGGCTGCCTATAGCGATAATAGGCGCAAGAGAGCCATCGGACTACGGCAGGCGCATGGCGCGGCAGCTGGCAGAGGACCTGGCCCGCTCTGGCGCATGCATAGTATCCGGCCTTGCTTACGGGCTGGATAGGGTCGCAGCGGAAGGCGCGCTGGACGCCGAAGGCAACGATTATCCGACAATAGCCGTGCTTGGCAACGGGCCAAACGTTGTTTATCCGAGCGTTAACAGGGACGTATACGACCTTATAGCGAAGCGCGGGGCGATCGTGTCCGAATTTATGCCCGGCATTGCGCCTACGCCAAGCCATTTTCCCATGCGGAACAGGATAATAAGCGGCCTGTCGCGTGGAGTAATAGTTGTTGAAGCGCGTGAAAAGAGCGGCACGTTCATAACCGTTGACTGCGCCCTTGAGCAGGGCAGGGATGTTTTTGCGATTCCCGGCAGGGTGAGCGACGAACTGAGCATGGGCACAAATAATTTGATACGCGAAGGGCTTGCCAAAATAACGCTCGGTGCGGAGGACGTGCTTGAAGAATACGGCATAAAACCTATGGCTGAGGAGCGCAAGGCAGTTACACCGACGGAGCTTTCGTTTGAGCAGGAATTGATACACAGGCTGCTTATGGCAGGGGAAAGAACATATGACGAATTGGCGGAACTTACGGGTTTTGATGCAGGTATGCTAAATTCAACCTTGACAGCGATGGAATTTTCGGGAATAATTAAGCAATCTGTGGGCAGGCTTTTTAGCTTGTAATGAAAACGAAGTAAACTGATCCCAGGAGGGGGTATATAAATGGCAGATAATCTGGTTATAGTCGAGTCTCCGGCCAAGGCTAAGACGATCGGCAAATTTTTGGGCAGCAAGTATAAGGTGGTCGCATCGAACGGCCATGTAAGGGATTTGCCTAAAAGTCAGCTTGGTGTGGACGAAGCGAACGACTTTGAGCCCAAGTACATAACGCTTAGGGGACGCGGAGAGGTACTGGACCGCATAAGGCGCGAAGCTAAGGGAGCAAAGCACGTCCTGCTCGCGACCGACCCTGATATGGAAGGCGAAGCCATAAGCTGGCACCTTGCGCATATACTTAAGCTTGATCCAAAGTCAAACTGCCGCATAGTCTTTAATGAAATAACCGCAAACACGGTCAAAAATTCCGTGAAGCATCCAAGGTGCATAGATATGAACCTTGTTGACGCGCAGCAGGCAAGGCGCGTGCTGGACAGACTGGTGGGTTATAAAATAAGCCCCATACTTTGGGCAAAGGTAAGGAAGGGACTTAGCGCAGGCCGCGTGCAGTCCGTAGCCACGCGCATAATTTGCGACCGCGAGCAGGAGATAAACGATTTTGTTCCTGAAGAATACTGGACGGTGAGTGCAAACCTGAAGGCTAAGGGAATAAAGAAGGCGGTCGATGCAAAGTTCTATGGCTACGGCGATAAAAAGACGGAGCTTAAATGCGAAGCGGATGCAAAAAAAGTGGTAGATGCGGCAACAGGCGCAAACTTTAACGTGACGGATGTTAAAAACGCCGTAAAAACGCGCCATGCGCCCGCGCCGTTTACAACAAGCAGCCTGCAGCAGGAAGCTTCACGAAAGCTTGGCTTCACGGCAAAGCTTACAATGCTCGTTGCCCAGCAGCTTTATGAAGGTATAGAGCTTCAGGGCAGGGGTGTGACGGGACTTATAACTTACATGAGGACGGATTCCGTGCGCGTATCGGAAGAGGCGCAGAAGGCAGCGCTGGAGCTGATAGGCAGCAAATACGGCGCGAATTACGTTCCCGCAAGGCCGAATATATACAAGGGCCGCAAGGGCGCGCAGGACGCGCATGAAGCCGTGCGCCCGTCATATGTTGAGCTTACCCCGGCGGAGGTAAAGGATTCGCTGAGCAATCAGCAGTTTAAGCTTTATAAGCTGATATACGAGCGCTTTATGGCCAGCCAGATGACGGAAATGGTATACGAAACCAATACCGTTTCATTTGATGCAAACGGCTGCACATTCCGCGCAAGCGGCCAGCGCACCATGTTCGACGGATATACCGTGGTTTATATAGAAGGCCGCGATGACGTGCAGGAAAAGGACGTTACGCTGCCAGAAATACACCAAGGCGATGTTTTTACCGCCCATAAAATAGAAAGCGAGCAGCGCTTTACCCAGCCGCCACCGCGCTATACCGAGGCTACGCTCGTCAAGACCCTTGAAGAAAAGGGCATAGGCAGGCCGAGCACATATTCGCCCACAATTTCGACCATAATCGAGCGCGGCTATGTTAAACGCGAAAAGAAAACGCTTTACCCAACCGAACTTGGCTTTATCGTTACCCAAATAATGAAGGATAACTTTAAGGACATAGTGGACGTTAAGTTTACGGCGGATATGGAAAGCGAGCTTGACCATATCAAGGACGGTGAATGCGAGTGGAAGAGCGTTGTGCGGGAGTTCTACGGCCCGTTCATGCAGGATGTTGAAAAGGCGTCCGAAACGATAGAGAAAGTCAACGTGCCCGATGAAGTATCGGATGTTGTATGCGATAAATGCGGCGCGATGATGGTATATAAAATGGGCCGCTTCGGCAAGTTCCTTGCCTGCCCCAATTTCCCCGAATGCCGCAATACAAAGGCGATAGTGGAAAAGATAAACGTTCCCTGCCCCAAGTGCGGCGCGGCACTGATAAAGCGCAAAACAAAGCGCGGCAAGGTATTCTACGGCTGCGAAAAATATCCTGAGTGCGACTTTGTATCATGGGATATGCCAAGCGGCGAAAATTGCCCCAAATGCGGCGCAATAATGGTAAACAAGGTTGGCCCGCGCGGCAAATATGTGGCCTGCTCCAATAAGGATTGCGGCTATATTGAAAGAAGCGTCAAGAAGGGAACGGAAAACGATGTCGAAAAATAAACCGAAGGTCTCTGTTATAGGCGCAGGACTTGCGGGATGCGAAGCCGCGTATCAGCTTGCTGAGCGCGGCATTGCCGTATCATTATACGAAATGAAGCCGGAAAAATTCTCTCCGGCGCATAAGCTGAACGGGTTCTGCGAACTGGTATGCTCAAATTCACTTCGTTCGGACAGGCTGCAAAACGGAGCCGGTCTTTTGAAGGAAGAAATGCGAAGGCTTGGGTCAATAGTAATGCAGTGCGCGGAGGGAAGCCGCGTGCCCGCGGGCGGCGCATTGGCCGTTGACAGGGACATATTCTCGGAACTGGTTACCAAGCGCCTGAGCGAACACGAGAACATAACCATTGAACACGGCGAGGTAACAAGCCTGCCCGATGCGCCCGCAATAGTTGCTACGGGCCCGCTTACGGACGGCGCAATGCTTGAAGCGATAGAGGCTTTCTTTGGCGAAGGGCTGCACTTTTATGACGCAGTTGCGCCGGTCATAAGTGCGGAATCGCTCGATATGAGCAAAATATTCGAAGGCTCGCGCTACGAACGCGGCAACGATTATCTGAATTGCCCCATGGACAAAGAGGAGTACTTCACGTTCATAAATAACCTTATTACTGCCGAAACCGCCCCGCTGCACGATTTTGAAACGCCGCGCGTTTTTGAAGGCTGTATGCCCGTTGAGGTAATGGCAAAGCGCGGACCGATGACGCTTGCCTACGGCCCGCTGAAGCCAGTAGGCATAGTTGATCCGCGCACTGGCAAGCGCCCTTATGCCGTGGTGCAGCTCAGAAAGGAAAACAACGAAGCTACGCTTTATAACATAGTTGGGTTCCAGACTAATCTTAAATTCGGTGAACAGAAGCGCGTGTTCGGCATGATACCCGGGCTTGAAAATGCGGAATTCGTGCGCTATGGCGTGATGCACAGGAATACGTTTATAAACTCCCCGGGCAAGCTTACGCCATGGTTTGAATGCATAGCTAAGCCGGGGCTGTATTTTGCCGGACAGATGACTGGCGTTGAGGGCTATATTGAAAGCGCTGCAAGCGGGATGCTTGCTGGCATAGATCTGGCACTCAAGCTTAATGGCGAACAAAGCGTAGATTTCGGCTCAAAAACGGCGATAGGTGCGTTGGGACGCTATGTCTCCTGCTATAACGGTTCGGATTTCCAGCCGATGAACATAAGCTTCGGCATAATAGAAGGGCTTTCCAACGCCCCAAGGAATAAGCAGGAGCGATATACGCTCATAGCCGAGCGCTCACTTGGAATAATTGATTCGATTGCGGAAAGAACTGGCCTGAATGGCGCAAAAACGGCAACCGAATGCGAATAAAATGTAAAGCATTGTGAATTCCGCCCCCCTTTGCACGGATATATGGTATTATCATAAAAAGCTTTATTCCGCCGCAACGTGAAGGGCGGATATTTGAAAGGCGGTAAATAATTATGCAGCAGATGCTTGGAACCACTATAGTGGCCGTTAAAAAGGACGGCAAATGCGCCGTTGCCGGCGACGGACAGGTTACGTTCGGCGAAAATACAATAATGAAGCACACCGCGAAAAAGGTGCGCAGGATATATCACGACAGCGTTGTTACGGGCTTTGCCGGTACGGTGGCGGATGCGTTTTCACTCCTTGAAAGATTTGAAGCTAAGCTTGAAAAATACAGCGGCAGCCTAAAGCGCGCGGCGGTATCGCTGGCGCAGGAATGGCGCACGGATAAAGTTATGCGGCAGCTTAACGCAATGCTTATCGTTGCGGATAAGGAAGAATTGCTTATAGTGAGCGGTACCGGAGAAGTGATAGATCCGGATGACGGCATAGCCGCAATAGGCTCCGGCGGCATGTTCGCGCTGAGCGCGGCAAAGGCGCTGAAGGAGAATACGGAGCTGAGCGCGGCGGAGATAGCCACCAAGGCAATAAAGATAGCAAGTGATATCTGCATTTATACAAACAGCAATATCACCATGGAGGAAATATAATGTTTACGCCAAGAGAGACGGTAGAAGCGCTGGATAAATACATTGTAGGTCAGGACGAAGCGAAGCGCGCCGTAGCGATAGCGCTGAGGAACAGATATCGCCGTTCCCGCCTTTCGCCGGAAATGCGGGAGGAGATAACGCCAAAGAACATCATAATGGTCGGCCCCACGGGCGTTGGTAAAACGGAAATAGCAAGAAGGCTTGCCAAGCTTGTCGATGCGCCGCTGGTAAAGGTGGAAGCCACAAAGTTTACCGAAGTGGGCTATGTTGGGCGCGACGTGGACTCGATAGTGAGGGACCTTGTGGAGGCATCCATACGCCTATGTAAGCAAAAACGCTACGAAGCAGTTGAGACCGTTGCAAAGGCGGCCGCGGAGCAAAGGCTTATTGAACTGCTTATGCCCACGGCGGGCAAAAAGGTGCAGAAGCCGTTTAACCCGATACAGCTTCTGCTCGGCTCAGGCAGCACGCCGGAAGCAGACGCGGATAAGGAGCTGAGCGAAGAAGAAAAGACCGAGCACCTTAATAAGCGGCAGCAAATAGCGCAGCAGCTTTCAAACGGACTGCTTGAAAACGAGCTTGTAGAGATTGAGGTGGAGCAGCAGAACACCGGCAGCGACGCAATGCTTGCCATGGGCATAGACATAAACCTTAACGAAATGATGGGCGGACTTATACCCAAGAATAAGAAAAAGCGCCGCGTTAAGGTGAGCGAGGCCCGGCGCATACTTACGCAGGAGGAATCCGAAAAGCTTATAGACATGGACGAGGTCATACGCGAGGCCATAGACAAGGCCGAGCAGGACGGCATAGTGTTTATAGACGAAATTGACAAAATAGCCGGAAACGACCGCGCAAGCGGGCCGGATGTTTCGCGCGAAGGCGTGCAGAGGGATATTTTGCCGATAGTTGAAGGCTGCACGGTGAATACAAAATACGGCCCAGTAAAAACGGACTTTATGCTCTTCATTGCGGCGGGCGCGTTCCATGTGTCCAAAATATCCGATCTTATTCCGGAACTTCAGGGCAGGTTCCCGATTAAGGTGAACCTTAATCCGCTTACGGTGGAGGACTATAAGCGCATACTGCACCAGCCGGAGCATGCCATAACCAAGCAATACGAAGCGCTGCTTGCCACGGACGATGTTCAGCTTGAGTTTACGGACGATGCGCTGGACGCAATAGCGCGCTACGCATATAATGCGAACGAAACGAGCGAGAATATAGGTGCGAGGCGGCTTCATACCATCGTTGAAAATCTGCTGGAGGATATCTCATTCAATGCCGGCGGCGATCATCCCATGGTTAAGGTAGTGGTCGATGCAAGCTATGTAAAGGAACATATGCCTTCCGAGCTTAACGGCGAGGATCTTGGCAGGTTCATTCTATGATAAGGCATGCGGCGGGCATATTTATATTGGTAGCCATACTGGCGTTTGCGGGCTGCATGGCGGTGTCACAAACGGGTAACTTCAGCGCGGATGTGCAAATGATAGATACGATGGAGATACCTGATGATACAGCGGCGCCTGGTACGCCTACGCCCACGGTGCAGCCTTCTGCCGCGCCGACATATACGCCGGCCTTTACGGCGGAACCTACCGATGAGCCTACACCTGCGCCGACAGCCGAGCCTACAGCGGAAACTACGCCAATGGCAACGCCAGAACCGACAAAATCGCCCGAGCCTACCAAAACGCCTACACCTACGCCGAAGTACGAAGTTACGGATTTGGAGAAAAAGGCAGCGTATCTAAACGCTGGCTCTGCTAATTTCAGAAAAGGCCCCGGGCTTGACTATAAGATAATAGATGAACTGAAAGAGAACGCCGTATTCACGGTTGTTGGCAAATCCGGGGATTGGCTCAAGGTGAAGTACGACGGCACATATGGCTTTATATTGGCCGAATTTGTTGAATACGGTGCGCCGCCTACGCCCACTCCAAAGCCCACAGCGAAGCCGACTGCAACGCCCAAACCGACTAAGACTCCGTACCCTACGGTGGAGCCGACAAAGCAACCGGAAAACACGGGCGGGAGCGAATCAAACAGCGGCGTGAGCAGCAACGATTATTTCTCCTCCGGCGGCGGATTCAGCGCGGATGAGCTTTTGCTTGTTGCACAGGTGGTTCAGGAGGAATCAAAGGGAAGCGGCGTTGAAGCCCGTGCGGCGGTTGCCAACGTAATATATAACCGAATCGCAAGCTCACGCTTTCCCGATAGCGTAAGCGGCGTAATATTCCAAAAGAATCAGTTCACAGTTGCAAGAGATGAGGATAAGCTGCGCGCGGTTGTGCCGGTAAGCAAAACCATTGAGGCCGTGAACCAGATATTCGTAAACGGAGACCGCTTTATGCCGGAAGATGTGCTGTACTTCCGCTCCTCAAGCAAGGGCACGTCGTGGAATAAAAGGGTGTATTATGCAACATTCGGAGGAAATTCCTTTTTCTACTAAGTGCGAATATGCTTAAATAAACATAAAATATGCCACACTAATACCGCATTTTCATTTCTGAGGAAAGGCGGTATTTTTTATTTATGAAAGCCGTTATTATGGCGGGCGGGGACGGGAAGCGCCTGCGTCCGCTCAGCTGCACCATGCCAAAACCCATGGTGCCGTTGCTGAACAAGCCCGTGCTTGGATATTGCATGGAGCTTATTAAGAAGCATGGCTTTGACGAGGCCATACTTACCCTGAGGTACCTGCCAAACGTTATACGCCGCTATGTGGGGGACGGCAGCGCGTTCGGCATAAAGGCGGAGTGTGCCGTTGAGGATAAGCCGATGGGTACTGCGGGCGGGGTAAAGAACGCCCTGAAGCAGGCCGATGACAGCGTGCTTATAATGAGCGGGGACGCAATGTGCGACTTTGATTTGACTGATGCCATGCGCGAACACAGGCGCAGCGGCGCGGCGGCGACCATATTGCTGAAAAAGGTGAAGGTTCCCATGGAATACGGTGTTGTACTGAAGGATAAAGACGGCTTCATAAGCCGCTTTATAGAAAAGCCATCTGCTGCGGAAGTTTTCAGCGATCTTGTGAATACGGGCATATACATAATAGAACCAAGCGTGCTGGATATGGTACCTGAAGGCACGGAATATGATTTTTCAAAGGACCTGTTCCCGCGTATGCTGCGCACGGGTATGAAGATATTCGGTTACGAGGCGGATGGCTACTGGAGCGACATAGGCGACCTTACTCAGTATGCGCTCACACAGGCGGACATGCTAAGCGGGAAGTGTATATTCAAAACAGCAGCCAGGCGAACAAGGGAAGGCGTATATATAGAGGACGGCGCAAAGATATCCGAAAGGGCTGTGCTTGCAGCGCCGTGCTATGTTGGCAGCGATGCTGAGATTGGCGCAAAGGCATACTTTGGCGCGAACAGCGTTGCATGTACGGGCGCAAGGATAGACGAAAGATGCAGCGTAAAGCGGAGCATACTGCTGCCGAACGTTAGGCTTAGGGAAGGCGCTGAGCTGCGCGGGGCAATACTTTGCGAAAACGTGCAGGTGGGGCGCGACAGCGTAATATACGAAGGCGCGGTCGCGGGCGCCGGGAGCGACATAGGCGCGCGTTCGATAGTGGGCGAGGGGGTAAAGCTTTGGCCGTATAAGCGGCTTGAAGCGGAAGGCGAATACCGCGAAAATATAATATGGCGCGGAGACTGCGCGGCATGCGCGGAAGAAAAGCCGGAAGAGGGATATGCGGACAGGGAACTGAGTGCGGAGAAGGCGGCGCGTATAGGCGCGGCGTTTGCATCCACGGCCAAACTGCCGGCAGAGCTTGCAATAGCAACGGACGGCGCGCAGCAATGCGTTATGCTCAAATACGCCGTTATGGCAGGCATGGCATCTCAGGGTGTTGATGTATGGGATGCGGGTGTATGCTCGCGTTCGGCATTGAGCCACGCTATACGCGGCTACGCGTTCGACGGCGGCATATTCATAGTGCATCAGGAAGGCGAACGCCATATGGTAAGCATGGAGCTTATGGACGGGTTCGGCCTTGGCATCACAAATGAAACAAGGCGAAAATTCGTGAACGGCTTCCGCGAGGGCGACAGGCAGAGCGTTACGCGCAGCCGCCTTGGCATAATACAAAGGCTGAACGGCGTATCAAGGGCGTATGAAGCTTCGCTCAGGTCTAAAATTGGCCACGGCGCAGTAAATGAGGATAATGAGGCGTGCGTATTGATAGCGCACGACAGGCCGCTTTTTGATGCGGTGGCAAACGTGCTTATACGCGCGGGTATAGACGTGCGCTTCAGCGAGGATGCTGAGGACGCAAAGCTGCCCGCGCTCATGACGCGGCTTAAAGCGGGGCTTTGCATAGGCCGCGGCGAAAGCGGAATATGGGCAATAGCAAATGACAGGCGGCTGAACGAGGATGAAGTGCAGGCCGTATTGATGATTGCAGCGGCACGCTCGGGCCAGCGGGCGGAGGTAGTTGCGGCAGACATGCCGCAGGAACTATGTACGCTTATATCCACGGAAGGCGTTGAATTGATAAAGGCGCCGCGCGTAGGACATGGCATGGAGCACACGGCAATGGAACGCGGGCTTTGGCAGGATGAACTATTTGAGGCCGAGGCGGCGGCAATAAGGCTGTGCGCACTTAAACGCGAAGGCAAGCTTGATGAAATAATGGCTCTGCTGCCGGAAATAGCGAAGGAGCATGGCGAGGTAAAATGCAGCTGGAGGGAGATAGGCCGCGTGCTGCGGAGCCTTGTTGAAAGCGGACGGGACGAGGACTTGGAATTGATTGAAGGCGTAAGGATAGCATCTGACGACGGCTGGGTGCTTGTGCGGCCGAACAAGGGGCTGAAAGGATGCAGCATACGGACGGAGAGCTTCCGCGAGGAATACGCCAAGGAACTTTGCGATATTTACAGCGATAAAATAAAGGCCATATTGGCAAACGCGGACGATAAAGCTTGACCTATACGGCACGGCGGGCTAAAATAGCAAAGTATCATTTGCTTTTTTAGGAGGGCGCCGAGTGCTAAACATAGTATTGGTTGAACCTGAAATACCGGAAAACACCGGCAATATATCAAGGACCTGCTCGGTCACGGGTGCGCGGCTGCACCTTGTCAGGCCGCTTGGCTTCAGCGTGGATGATAAGCACCTGAAAAGGGCCGGACTGGATTATTGGCAGTATCTTGACATAACGTATTACGATTCGTTTGAGGAGGTGGAGGAGAAGAACCCCGACGCGCGTTTCTTTCTCCTTTCTACTCATGCTACTCGTTCATATGCGGATGTGGAATACCGCGACGGCGACTTTCTTGTGTTTGGCAAGGAGACTGCGGGCCTTGGGCCGGAACTGCTCGGGCGGCGCAGCGCGGATGCCGTGCGCATACCGATGCTCAACGACCGCCGCTCGCTCAACCTTTCAAACTCGGTTGCAATAGTGCTTTACGAGGCGATAAGGCAGATAAATTTCCCCAATATGCGTTAGGCACGGTCCGAAATGACGGTTTTGAGAGAAAAAACTGAAAAAAGCTTAAAAATAAGAGAAATACCGCTTGACACAAAGGGAATGATTGGGTACAATTAACCCTGCGTGTTCGTTAGGATCGGTGTTTTGCGGCCACAGCCCCGGAAGCTTAACTGCAATCTCAATGCGACGCGAACATTAAACTACCATAGGAGGAACGCCATGAAAACCTATATGGCAAAGGGCGAAACCCTCGAGCGGAAGTGGTACGTTGTAGACGCAGACGGAATGGTGCTCGGCCGTCTTGCTTCTCAGGTAGCCGCTATCCTTCGCGGAAAGCATAAGCCCATATATACTCCCCACGTTGATACCGGGGATCACGTAATTATCGTTAACGCCGCCAAGGTCACCTTGACCGGCCGCAAACTCGACGGCAAAAAGTATGTCCATCATACCGGTTATCCCGGAGGACTGAAGGAAGTCAGCTATCGTGAGCTTCTCGATAAGAAGCCCGAATTTGCTGTTTACGAAGCTATTCGCCGCATGATGCCCAAGGGCCCCCTCGGCCGCCAG
>OLNF01002809.1_pt1 | contig 13198 bp, 8 predicted proteins | sample 1673061 | NCBI WGS metagenome assembly OLNF01 (sample SAMEA3136751, study PRJEB25190) | human gut metagenome | reverse complement strand
AGACAGAGGCCTCTCACGCCTTTAACATCGGTTCGAATCCGGTACGGGTCACCACTTTTTCTCCAATTTAATAGGTCGTGCTGTGAGAGCAGCTGCGATCAGCGCAGTTGGTGCTGATTAGGGCGAGGGTCCACCCGTTCCCATCCCGAACACGGAAGTTAAGCTCGCTTCTGCTGACAATACTTGGCTGGAGACGGCCTGGGAAGATAGGTAGCGCCAACACTCCTCCTTAGCTCAATGGTAGAGCATTCGGCTGTTAACCGAAGGGTTGTTGGTTCGAGCCCAACAGGGGGAGCCACGAAGGGTGAGCCGCCATCCGAAAAGGTGGCGGCTCATTTCTTTTACTCAGAAAGCCAGCGTAGACTTGGGCCTTTAGCTCAGTTGGTTAGAGCAGACGGCTCATAACCGTCCGGTCCCGGGTTCGAGTCCCCGAAGGCCCACCACATAGGGGTATAGCTCAGTTGGTAGAGCAGCGGTCTCCAAAACCGCGTGTCGAGAGTTCGAGCCTTTCTGCCCCTGCCAAAAGAAGCCATGACGTTGTCATGGCTTCTTTTTTTGCGCCGGTGGCTCCGCTTTTGCGGCAGATGCCCGCGCAGCCGGCCACAGGCGGCGGGAAAATGCCGGAATTGTGCGGAGAGACGGCCTTTGACGCACGATGCTCCGGGTTTCGTCGATATTAAATAGAAAAAAACGGAAAATTTTGTGCGGAAATAAAGTTGATTGTTTGTCGAAATGGTGCTATGCTATCTCGTGTATATCCAGAAAAGGAAAATCACCCCGCAATGGGACGATTTTCCAGCCCGCGCAGGTGCAAGGGGCGCCTGCATTGGAGGGAGATTCCGGCAGAAAAGGGTACCCTTTTCCCGTTTCAACCCAGTTGAAACGATGGCTTTTCCGCATGGGACGGCGTCCCGCGCGGCGGAGCCTGCCACTGATCCGCAGGGGTGCGGACCCGCCGGTGCAGTGCCGCGGGCACGGTGCGGACAGCGCACAGCATGATTCCGCAGACAAAAAAATCACATGAAAGGATGGGGGAACATGAACAAAACGAGAATGGGCAAAAGAGTGGCATCATTACTGCTTTCGCTGGTAATGATGCTGTCTCTGTTGCCGACGGCGGCGTACGCTACTACGATGGCGGACGGCGTCGACACCCAGGGCGCGAGCGTCTCCGAGAACGGAACGGGCGTGTCCGACGACAGCAACAGCAGCGGTAACACCGATGACTTGCAGGTCGGAGACAGCGAGGACGGCGGTAACACCGGCGACCAGAAGGTCGAAGGCAGCAACGGCAGCAACACGGTGGGTGATACCGCCGGTACTGAGGGCGGCGCTGATCCTACCGATTCTGTGAACGAAAACGATTCCACATTGGTCACTCCCAGCAATCGAGTCGAGGTAAACGGCACCGTCTACGATACGCTGGAAGCGGCCATCGCAGCGGCGGAGCCTGTCAATGGCGTCATCACCTATGAGATTTACGGCAAAGTGGAAGCGAATTCTACTGAGTCGTGGATAGAGGTGCTGAAGGCCGGCCTGACGGACGTTACGAAGGTAGCTTTCGTAGGCAAGACCGATGACGCGGAGATCAGTATCACGAACTCCACTTCTGTTCTAGCGGACCAGAATTATGACATTGATGTCAGTTTCGTGGACCTGACTCTGTCTCACAGCAACGGGGCTTGGGTGGGTGACCTCGGTCATGCGACCGAGTATTTTACCTGCGTCCTGCGCAATACGGATGCGGCGAACAACACCGTAACGTACACCAACTGCACGTTCCCCAATGGCGCGTGCAACAACCAGTACGGCAAGACGGTGTTTGTCAACTGCGAGTTTACTAATACCACCAGCGGCAAGTACAACCTGTGGAACTACGGCGGCACCACTGAGATTACGAAGTCCGCTTTCACGGGTACTCGCGGCATCAAGACCTATAATGAGGGCACTCTGGCAGAGTCCCCCGAGGTTGCGATCAAGGACACGACCTTCACCGGCTTGACGGAGAAGGCGGCAATTGTGGCCTCTAAGCCTACGGACATCAAACTGGACAGCATCAGCGCCACTGAGTGCACTAAGGGTGTTTTTCAGAAGGATATCGAGGGTTCCGCTGATGCCGAGAAGGTAACTATCGAGGCTAATGGCAGCGGCATCAGCGGCAACTTTAATGTTACGGCTGAGAAGACCACTGAGGCAGCAAAAGATGAGTTCAACATCACGGCAGGCTCTTTCACTGCCGAGGTGCCTAGCGACTACTGCGCCGAAGGCTTCACCATTGAGAAGAAGGCGGATGGCAGCTATGGCGTGAAGGTAGGCGCTGACGGCTATGTGGAGGACGAGAACGGCAACGTGACCATCTCCACCGCCGAGGGCCTGTTCTACTTCGCCAAGAAGGTCAATGCGGGCAACAACTTCGCGGGCAAGACCGTGACGCTGGCCAACAACATCGACCTGAATAACGAGAAGTGGACGCCGATCGGCATTTACGGCACACAGGCCACTTGGTTTAAGGGCACGTTTGACGGTCAGAACCACGCCGTTACCGGCCTGAAGGTCGAAGAGAGCCGTAAGAATGGCGTGGGCTTCTTCAGCAAGGTCTATACGGGCACCATCAAGAACCTGACGGTGGAAGGCAGCGTCAGCGCTCCCGGCTGCACCTACGTGGGCGGCATCGTGGGCCACGGCTACGCCACCATCACCAACTGCACCTTCAAGGGCACTGTTAGCGGCAGCGGCGCTGCTCAGGTGGGCGGCATCGCCGGCTCCGGCGGCTTCACGGTTGACCGCTGCTCCGTTTATGGCGATGTCTCCGCAGGCTGTTGGGCTGGCGGTATCGTTGGCAACTGCCAGGACGGCGGCGCGTACACCAACTGCTATGTGGAAGGTACTATTAGTTCTGAGAGCACCTTCTGGGGCGGCGGCGCGGCCGGCATCACGCCTGACCCGCGGTATCCCTCTCAGGTCATCAGCGGCTGCTACTCCAACACCGTTGTGAAGGTGGCGGGCGAAGAGGTCAACTGCCCCATCATCGCCGCCTACAACAACCCGCTGGATTATAAGGGCTACTCCGGCGGCCTGAAGATCTACGACAACTCCTGGAACAAGCAGAAGAACAGCAACGACAGCTATCCTATCTATGCGGAGAAGGACGGCAAGGGCGGCGTTCTCATGGAAGGCATGACTGCTGCCCGCGACAACAGCCTGATCATGCTGGAGGATGACCTGAACTACGTCACCGGCGACCTGTCCAAGGTGCGTATCATGGCTGGCTCCAGCGTGACGCAGGCGCAGATCGATGCGCTGGCTGTGGCTTCTGTGGGCGATTCCAAGTACCAGTTCCTGACCGAGGCCATCAACGCGGCGCAGGACGGCCAGACCGTGAGACTGCTGGCTGACGTCGCTGAGGACGTGGTCATCAGCAAGAGCATCGCCCTCGATCTGGGCGGCAAGACCCTGACCAACACCAACGCCGGCAAGGCCACGATCTCTGTGCAGAGCGGCACCGTTACCGTGAAGAACGGTAATGTTAAGGGCGGCACCGGCTACTACAACATCGAGGCCAAGAAGGATGCCAACCTGACGCTGACGGATGTCGCCGCCACGGCGGGCAACACCGGCTCCTCCATGATCGACAACTGGGGCACCCTGACCATCACCAGCGGTACCTACACCGGCGGTCTGAACGTGGTCAAGAGTGAGGAAGGCTCTGTGCTGAATATCAGCGGCGGTACGTTCACGCGGGAAACAGCTCCGAGATGGGGAATAACGGGAACTGTTCTGGTTTACGGCACTACTACCATTACCGGCGGTACGTTTAATGAAAAGAGTACCAGCACGAACGCAAGGGTTGTTGTGACTGGCAGAGTGGATGGTTATGACTCCATCACTTATGTCAAGGGCGGTACGTTCAACGGAAATGGCAACAACGTTTTTCATCACCTGAGTCCTGCTCAGGCTGATGATAGCTTCGAGGTTTCGGGCGGTACCTTCAACAAGAGTATTCCCGATTACTACTGCGCCGATGGCTTCATCCCCACCAAGAACGCGGGTGGCACCTACGGCGTCAAGGAAGGCCAGTATGTTGCCAAGGTCGGCAGCAAGAAGTACGAGACGCTGGCCGACGCGATCCGTCTGGCTGCAAAGGGCAAGACCATCACCCTGCTGGCAGACGTCGAGCAGAACACCCAGCTGACCATCAACAAGAGCATCACGCTGGATCTGAACGGCAAGACCATCAGGAACACGGTGGACATCTGGGGCGATAAGGCCAACGCTATCCTGTCCATCACAAATGGCGCCAAGGTGACCATCACCGGCAACGGCACCATAGATGCCAAGGAGAACGACTGCTACACCATCAACGTGGTGAAGGGCGACCTGACCATCGAAAACGGCACCTTCTACGGCAACGTCAGCGTGGTTCAGGTGGAGGAGGGTACCCTGTCTGTCAAGGGTGGCACCTTCGACCTGCACCAGAAGTGGGAAGGCAGCAGCATGTATCTGTTCAACTGCATCGATGAGGCGTATGTGGACGGCAGTGCGAATGTCGCCATCAGCGGCGGTACGTTCGTCGGCTTCGACCCCAACGTCTCCCCCGAGCAGAAGGTGGACGGCAAGGTTCCCAGCTTCGCGGCTCCCGGCGTTGGTATCACCAAGAACGAGAACGGCTCCTTCACGGCTGTTGACGGCATGACCGCCCAGATTCTGGACGAGGACGGCAATTCCGTCAACGCGTACAACACGCTGGCCGAGGCCGTTGCGGCGGCTCAGAACGGCCAGACTATCACCCTGCTGGCAGACGTCGAGCAGAACACCCAGCTGGCCATCGACAAGAGCATCACGCTGGACCTGAACGGCAAGACCATCAAGAACACGGTGGACATCTGGGGCGATAATACCAACGCCATCCTGTCCATCAAGAAAGGCGCCAAGGTGACCATCACCGGCAACGGCACCATCGCGGCCAAGGAGAACGACTGCTACACCATCAACGTGGTGAACGGCGACCTGACCATCGAGAATGGTACGTTTGTCGGCAACATTAGCGTTGTCCAGGTTCAGAAGGGTTCCCTGACCATTAATGGCGGTGCTTTCTCCCTGCTCCAGAAGATGACTGACGGCAAGGGCGAGAACAGATACCTCATCAACTGCATCGATGATACGTATGCGGACGGCAGTGCGACGGTCGCCATCAGCGGCGGTACGTTCGTCGGCTTCGATCCCAACGTCTCCCCCGAGCAGAAGGTGGACGGCAAGGTTCCCAGCTTCGCGGCTCCCGGCGTTGGTATCACCAAGAACGAGAACGGCTCCTTCACGGCTGTTGACGGCATGACCGCCCAGATTCTGGACAAGGACGGCAATTCCGTCAAGGCGTACAGAACGCTGGCCGAGGCCGTTGCGGCGGCTGAGGGCGGCCAGACCGTGAGACTGCTGGCGGATGTCACTCTGGATGCACAGATCGCCACCGGCAAGGCCATCACCATCGACGGCCAGAGCAAGTACACCATCAGGGCGGCCAAGTTGCTGGTGAGCGCGGATAACAAGGCAGGTATGTTCTATCGTACCGGGTCCGCAAACGGCACCCTGACCTTCCTGAATGTCACGCTGGACGGCAACGGCGTCTCCAAGATCTTCCTCAATGAGGGCGGCGCAGGCGAGACGGTGTTCGATGGCGTTACTTCCACCAACGGCGGCGGCTGGGCCTACGGCAGCGGCATCCACATCTCCGGCGGCGGCTCTCACGCCACCATTAGGAACTCCACGCTGACCGGCAGCACCGGCACGATGGAGCTGAACAATGCGAACTACTACGCGGCCAACGACCTGTGGGTCGGCGGCAACGTGTACGTCACGGTGGAGAACTCCGTGATCGGCACCGTGTTCGTCAACTCCGCTCCCTCCGCGACGGCTACCAACGGCGTGGTCCATGGCCAGCTGACCATCACGGGCGAGAGCACCAAGATCACCTACCTCTCCGGTGAGGAGGAGAGCGCTGATAAGCTGGATAAGTTCGGCAACAACGGTTCTCTGGTCAAGATCGACAGCGGCTATGTTGAGAAGGTCTTTGACAAGGGCTCCTATGCCATCTCCGGCGGCACCTTCGAGACGGTGGTGAAGAAGGAGTGGTGCGCTGCGGGTTACGTTCCCGCCGATAACGGCAACGGCACCTACGGCGTGGAAGAGGGCAAGTTCACCGTCATGGTGACGTCCCGCACCACCGGCAGCAACAGCCCCGTGGCCAATGTGGCCGGCGGCGGCAGCGACATCACCTACGCGCAGGGCACCACGGTCACGGCGTCCGCCATCAGCGGCTACAACTTCGTGGGCTGGTTCGTCAACGAGTACACCGGCACGCCGTACAGCACCGACCTGACCTGCGAGGTCAAGCCCACCGATGACTGGACCATGATCGCGGTCTATGAGCCCATCAGCGGCGGCAAGTTCTGGCTGACTGTTACGGCTTCCGAGTTCACGGTCAACGGCGGCGCGGTGCAGGATTCCTACCTGTATGAGCAGTTCGCCGTCGGCGCATCTGTGACGGTGAACTTCACCGGCAGCGAGAACTTCCTGTACTGGGTCAACGCATCCAACAAGGTGGTCTCCACCGATAAGAGCTACACCTTCATCATGGGCAGCGAGACGACCCTGAAGGCTGTGTACGGCAAGGCGCGTCAGAATCAGGCCACCGTGGTGTTCATCTCCCACAGCGACCAGATCATCAGCTCCAAGGCCTACACCACCGCCGATACCATCCAGTTCCCCGTGCCTCCCATCAAGATGGGCTGCACCTTCACTGGCTGGTCCATGACGGAAGCTGAGATCCGCGCGGCCATGGCCAACAACAGCGGCATCATTCAGGTGCGCGCACTCTATACGAATCCCAGCATCGCCTGCAAGGTGACGGTGGTCTATCCCGAGGGTACCGACAATCAGGTCGTGGACGCGGTGGTCGGTAAGGCTGTCAACGTGACGGCCAAGGACATCGAGGGCAAGACCTTCTCCTACTGGACGGACAACGCTGGCAACGTTCTGGGCTATACCAAGACGCTGAATCTGGCCCCCAGTGGTGACATGACCGTGAAGGCTGTTTACGACGAGGCCGCCGAGGCCAAGCCTGTCATCTCCATGACGGCTATTGATGCCAGCGCGGGCAATGGCTACTGGGTGGTCTCCTTCACGGCAACGCGTGCGGTGCCCGCGGGCTACGAGATGGTGAAGCAGGGTATCCTGTATAGCCTTGATAGCCGCTGCGCTGGCGAAGCGGGCAAGGATTACCTGAAGCTGACGGCGGACGGTACGGTGCCCGAGGGTGTGTATGAGTACAGCGGCAAGGACCAAGCTTTGAATGGCGTGACCCGCTTCAACGGCAAGGTTGGGACTGCAGATACCACTCTCTACGGACGCGGCTACATGATCCTGAAGAACAGCGCTGGCGAGGTCTTGTACGTGTACGCGGATACGATCCTGTCCGGCAGCTACAACAGCCTGAAGAAGTAAAGGAGGAAAATCAGTGGATAAAAAGCAGTATGAATCTCCGGAGATGCAGGTCATCCTGACCACCGGTGAGGACATCATCACCACCAGCGGCGACAGCGGCATCGATGAGGGCGAAAGCCCCGGCATTATTGGCGGCTGATCCGCCATCTCCGACCCTAACCCAAAACAGGGGCATAGTCCGCGCGGACTATGCCCCTGTGCGCAAAGCAAAGGAGCGACTTATGAAAAAACTCATCCCCGTGCTGCTGTCGCTGCTCATGGCGCTGACCATGACGGCCACAGCGCTGGCTGCCACCGTCTACACCGAGGGTGCGCTGCACTACACCATCGCGGACGAGTCCATCACCATCACCGGCTATTTCGGTAAGGACGCCGCAGTCACCGTACCGGCCAGCATCGCCGGTATCCCTGTGAACACCATCGCCAAGGGCGCGTTCACGGGCAATGACAACGTGAAAACGGTGGACCTGCCGGACACCATCACCGCCGTGGAGGAGGGGGCCTTCGCCTCCGGCATCACGGTGAACTACAACAGCAACATCAACGGCGGCAACACGCCGGACGACAGCAAGCCCGATGACAGCAAACCGGACGACAGCAAGCCCGATGACAATAAGCCCGCCGACAACAAACCCAACAACGGCGGCACCGGCGCCGACACGGGCACCGTGGACGTGGACAACTCCGGCACTGCCGGCGACACCACCGGTACCACGGGCGGTACCGGCGGCGCAGAGGACACCGGCATTGACGAGGGCACCGTCTCCGTGGACGACCTGCCGGACTCTGCCGACAGCCAGACCGGCGCACAGGACAGCGCCGCCGTTCCTCAGCAGAGCGCGGGGCTCACATGGCTGTGGGTGCTGCTGGGCGTCATCGCCGTGGCGGCGATCATCGGCATCGTCGTGACGCGGAAAAAGAAGCACTGAGACACGAAACCGCAGGAGGGTAAGCCCTCCTGCGGTTTTTTGCGCAAAAAAAGGAAGCGGACGGGTCACGTCCGCTCCAAGTGAGGAGAAAAATGATGGAAAATCAATTTCAAACGGGCGCTGCCCGCTGAAACCATGGGAAGATCAGAACAGGGTACACAGCAGCCACGTCAGTCCGATGGCCGCCGCGCCGATGGCGGCCCACAGCCAACCGGGGATGCGGACGCGCCGGCGCGGCAGACCCTGACAGCGGGCATAGTTCTTGGCGATGCGGACGGCCTGATCCACCAGCTGCTGTGAGCTGACGCCGCCGCCATCGGTGCGCAGAATGAAAATGGCCTGTTCGAAGATCTGGGGGTCCGGAGAATCCACCACGATGACGCGGCGGGAAATACCTTTAACCAAGCATATGCCCTCCTTGCTGTCCGTTTACTGCGCCGCCCTATCGCATCGGGCGACGGTAGTAGTATGGACGGCGCGGCGGCAGATTATACCTGCGCGGGGCCATTTTCTTCGCCCCGCAGCCGGTGCAGCGCCAGCACGGCGCAGTCATCGGACCGCCCGCCGTGTTCGGCGGACATGGTGAGGATGCGGCGGGCCAGGGCGTCGGGAGTGCCGCCGCCCCAACCGGCCAGCAGATCCTGAAGCCACTCGTCCCCGTCGCCGCCGACCACGCCGTCGGAGACCATCACCAGCCAGCCGTCCGGCGGCAGGACGAAGCGGATGACATCGGGCTGGCGGTCCGCACCCTCCAGTCCCGCGGGCAGCGCCGCGCCGCCGTACCGCGTGACGCGGCCCAGCTTTTTCAGATACGACGGCGCCGCGCCGTATTTATAGAGCGCGGCCTCACCGGTGCTGCGGTCCAGCCGCAGCAGGTCGATGGTGGTGAAGCCCGCGCCCTCGCGGCAGCGCAGCAGCATCGCCGTGTTCAGTGTTTTCAAGGCCGGCAGCGGCTCCACGCCCGCCTGTAAAAACTGCTTCAGTAACCGCACGGTCATGGCGGCCTCACGGTGGGCGGCCTCGCCGCTGCCCATGCCGTCGGACAGCAGCAGGCACGCCGCGCCGCCCGCCTCAAAGGACGCCGCCTGATCGCCGCACAGTGTCTCGCCTTCCCTGGGCCGCAGGGCGATGGAGGTGCGGCAGGCAAAGCGAGGCGGCGCCGACACCGGCACGCCGGAGGACAGAACCTCCGACATCTGGGCGTACTGCTGCCGCGCCACCTGATACGCTTCCTCCAGCTGGAGCCGGTGAGCGCGGCGCAGCAGGAACTGGTGCAGCTGGTCGTTCAGCGCCTCCAGCAGCTGGGGGAAGTGCAGGCAGCGGCTGGCAAAATGCAGGGGGAAGTCCTCTGCGCAGGCGCTGCCGCGGCGCAGCAGGCGGGGGCAGGCGTCGTTGAAGGCATTGTAGGTATCGTTGTAGTGTGCCTGCCAGCAATCCCGCTGCAATAGACACCCTGCGCAGATCTGCTCCGCCGCGCGGTCGAACAGCACGGCGGGATTCTCCGGCCGCGGCGGCGATACCTCGGTGAAAAAGCTGTCGTACACGGCGCGGAACGCAGCGGCAGGGGTGGCCTCCGGCTGGGCCGGCGGCGCGGGCGCCTGCTGGGCGAGCCGCAGCGGCAGGCGCTGAGGCAGCAGAAGATAGAGCCCCGCACCCGCCATGCTCTGAAACAGCAGAGGCAGCGGGTCCGGCCCGTCAAGCAGCACATATCCGGCCATGGCTGCGGCAGTATACACCAGCGGCACGGCCAACCGGCCCCGCTCCCTGACAGCGGAGGCGGCTCCCATCCCGCCGCAGCACACTACGGTCAGCAGCACCGCATCGCCGGTGAACAGATCCATGGTCAGACCGGCCACGGCTCCCGCCGCCGCGGCGGAGGCGGGGGACAGGCACTTCGCCGCGGCCATCAGCAGCGCCGCCGCCAGCATACCGCCCACGCGGAAGCCGGAGAACGACCAGCCGTAGGCGGTAAGGGACAGCCCCAGACCCAGCAGGAACAGCGCTTGCCCGCGGCTCACCGCCGAGGCATTGGCATCCGACAGCGACGGCAGCAGCGCTGCCGCAGCGTACAGCACGGTGCAGGCAGCGGCGCACAGCGCCCACTGCCGCGGCTGCCGCTGGATGAGATAGGCCGACTGCACCAGCAGCGTCATCAACACGGCAGCCACCGGCCGGAATACCGGACGGCGGTACAGGCGGGTGGTGCAGAACGCCGTGTTGGCACAGAAGATGAGGATGGCGGCGGCGGTGTGGCGCAGCCCCGCCTGAAAATCCAGAAAAAGGAAAGCGCCCAGTCCCGCGCCCAGCAGGGCGCTGAGCCCGGGCCAGCTGACGCCTGCGGCGGAGACGGCCGCCAGCGCCCATGGGCTGTACAGGCCGTCCAGCGCCGCGCCGGACAGCAGAAACGCGGCGGCCGCCGGTAAAAACCCCGTCAGCAGGGAGCGGAGCGGGACGGACCGGACGGCCTCGGTGACAGTTTTCAAGGCTTGTCCCTCCTTTCACGCCTATTGTAACCGGAACGGCGGACGCATCCTGTCGGGAAATGGCGGCGCATCCCAAAGCCGCCGGCCGCAGCGGCGGAAAATTTTGCTGTTGTATTTCCCGCGCCGATTTGGTACAATGCCGTTGACAGGAACTGACATACTTCGTACAGGAGGAGACCCATGAAAAAGCTGTTTGCCATGCTGATGGCACTGACGATATTGATGACCATGGCCGCCTGCGGACAGCAGACGACGGACGAGGCCGGCGGCACCGTGGACCCCGGCGCCGTGGCGGATCGGGACACCTCAGGTCAGGTGGACATGCCCGCCGATGACGCCGGCACGCCGGAGCTGGGCAGCGTCAACGGCGGCACCTACACCAACGAGTTCGCCGGCATCGGCTGCACGCTGGACGAGACCTGGACGTTCTACACCGAGGCGCAGATCGCGGAGATCAACGGCTTCCTGACGGAGGGCACCAGCGACGAGGATATGCGCCAGCTGATGGAGGAGAACCAGAGCGTGTACGATATGTACGCCTCCTCCACCGATGGGCTGATGACCATGAACGTGGTGTTCCAGAACATGGGACTGCTGTTTGGCACCACCATGAGCGCTCAGGACTATGTGGAGCTGTCCGCGGAGCAGCTGCCCGACGCCATGGGCACCTACGGCTTTGAGGACGTGACAGCGTCCGTGACCACGGCGGAGTTCGCCGGCGCGGAGTGTCCCGCGATCGCCATCACCGCCACGGTACAGGACACCCCCATGTATGAGCTGCTGGTGTGCATGAAGGAGGGCAACTACATCTACTGCGTGACGCTGTGCAGCTACACGGAGGATGTGACGGCCCAGATGGCAGCGCTGTTCTACACGCTGTAAGCAGCAAACCCGTGAGCCGCGGCGTCTGCCGCGGCTCGCTTTTTCGGAAAGGAGCGGAGACCATGGCAAAATATGTGCTGATACCGGATTCCTTCAAAGGAACGCTGTCCTCGGAGGACATCTGCCGCATCGCGTCGGAGGAGATATTGCGGCTGGAGCCGGAGGCGGAGATCTGCGCCATTCCGGTGGCGGACGGCGGCGAGGGCACGGTGGACGCCTTTCTGGCCGCCGTGGGCGGCACACGGGCGGAGGTGCCCTGCACAGGGCCCTGCGGCCAGGAGGTCATGGGTTTTTACGGCCTGCTGCCGGACGGTACGGCGGTGGTGGAAATGGCCGCAGCGGCGGGCCTGCCGCTGGCGGGCGCGTGCCGCGATCCGGAAAAGACCACTACCTACGGCGTGGGCCAGTTGATGGCCCACGCGCTGTCCCGCGGAGCAAAGCGGCTGGTGCTGGGGCTGGGCGGCAGCGCCACCAAATTGCCTTTTCGCATCGTTCTTTTCCTATTTATCGCCGTATAAGCCGCCGATAAAATAACTGTGCTGTTTCTTTAATTCGTTTACGCTCGCTTTTTCCCCGGCGTATTCTTCGTAATCGTTGATCCCGATTTTCGCTTTTATCGCCAAGTCGTTGAAATAATCCGAAAAACAGTCCGTGGTGAACCGCCGCGCGTAAATCTTTCGATTGCACAAAAAATACTTCTTTTTCTTCGCTTTCCCGTCCAACGTTCCGCGCTGTTTCGCAAGCGCAAGCACGCTGTACCCGTACAAATTTTTGATATTTTCGTTATGCTTCCAAAGTTTCGCCGTAACCGTTTTCAGAATATGCACCAACAGCGTATTATCCCCGCGACGGAAACGAAAATCTTCGTACAGCCGCAAAAACTTACAATACGCCTGTTCGCAAATCATTTCTTCTATTGTATAAAAGGGCATCCGGAGAGCTTCTGTCCGGGATCGTTGAAACTGCTTCTTATTCTCCAAGCTGGAAGCATACCCAGATCACCCGTTATATCGCAGTAGACGGTGAAAAGAAGGAACAAATTGCTGACAGTTGTGCAGAAATGTTTGCCAACAATGGTGTCATCATCAAAAATGCTCCCGTACTGATGGTCTTAACTTATATCAAAGGCCGCAGTGGTTATGAAAGAGATGGTTCTTTCACAACATCAAAAGGTGACCGCTGGCAGATGTTTGATGCCGGTATAGCTTCCCAGAGTTTTTGTCTGGCTGCCTACGAACAGGGACTTGGTTCTGTCATCCTTGGTATCTTTGATGATGCGAAGGTTGCTTCTATTTTAGAGATTCCTGAGAATCAGGAAGTAGCTGCTTTAATTGCTGTCGGATATCCTGACGAAGAACCCGCTGCTCCCAAACGTAAGCCGGTAGCGGATTTATTATCGTTTATCCA
>OLNF01002807.1_pt1 | contig 13208 bp, 13 predicted proteins | sample 1673061 | NCBI WGS metagenome assembly OLNF01 (sample SAMEA3136751, study PRJEB25190) | human gut metagenome | reverse complement strand
CAAGGTCAAGCGCACGGCGGTGATGGCGAGTGGGGGGGATGATGCATAGAACTGGATCGTCGACGAGTACGACTTCACGCGCAAGTACGGAATCGGATACATGTTTTCCAACGGGAACATTGGCATTCTGTTCAACGATAAGACGTCGGTGGGTATGAGGGGGGAGAATGATGGCAGATTATCGTTTCCGGAGACGGAATGTTCTTCGAGTACCATCCGCGTATCTCCATCCAGCAGTGGAATGCGGGAGCCGTGTTTCCGCCTGCGATTTCGGGACACATAGACGACTACCCGCCGGAGCTGTCGAAGAAGATCACGCTCATCAAGTACTTCCGAACCAACTTCCTCGAGCGAATGGGGAATCGCGAGATCACGAAGGAGGAGGTAGGCGAGAGACGGGGAGCTGAGCGGAAGACTGAGGACTCGGCGAAGGGAGGTCCGTCGCAGAACATGCCGTTCGTCCTGAAGTGGCTGATCAAGGAGACGGCGTCGATCTGCATGCTGAGCACGGGTGCAATTCAGGTGCGCTACGAGGGAGGTACCATTCTCAACCTGGAGCCTCCGTTCGATGACGTTACGTTTTTGGACAAGTATGGGGTGGTTTCCTCGATTCCCCTCGCCAAAGCGGTGGGAATGGGTCGAGACGACCTGATGAGGCGGCTCGAGTTCATCACGAATAGCCTTTCAGAAATAGTGACTCGTTTGAGTAAAACAAAACAATAGGTGGTTGTGTTTGTTGTGAGAGACATCATTGTTGATCAATTGCAAACCCACTTCGTTGCAGGGAATGGAGCTGGAAGCGGACGCGTACAACGAACCACATGAAAAGGACCCATCCGCAATCGACTACTCTCGATACAAAGGTTCCTCTCTTTCACGCTTCTGAACCGTAGGATACGTTACTGCAAAGGAGAAAATCTGGTACGAACCCCACGAAAGCCGAGTGGATCCGGAGAAGGCACTTTGATGGAGCGGATTTACGTGTAGATACCAAGCAGTTGTTCCCGTGTTTGACCCGCAAGAGGCCGAAACGAGGGCGCGATGGATGAGCGAATCAGCGTCTCCCGATGAGACGTTCCCTGTGGACATCAGTTGCATTTTCGATCCGAAGAGTATCGAAGCTGCATCCACCGGTGATGTGAGGATTCCCATCGTCCTTGACGGTAGGTAGATCAGTTCATAAACTACGTGGCGCAGTCAATCGGAGGGGAAGACGCCTTCGCAGCAATGTACACGGTAGGAACGGGGTGGATCGTCTCATGTAGCAAGCTGAGGAAACGGCGCTCAATCTCCTGCATAGGAATGGGATGTTCACTTACAGGTTCGACGGTGACATTCGTCGAGCGAAGCTGTATCTGGACAGTCAACTCGCCTTCGACTGTGAAGGCTTGCTGGTGGAGCTGGAGCAGCAGAACGGTTCCGAGAACAAGTCCTCGATCCACTACCACGTGGTTCGACCTTGGGACTCGTTTCACGGATAGACGACCGACAAGAACTCCAACGACATCATTGAGGAGATTCAGTCTGCGTGGAACGCCTGGAAGCAGCGAGCGAACCACGTGTGTTCGGAGGAGCGGACGATGGACGCCTGCATTCAGTGTCTGAACGAGGCGCAGCGCATCATCGGATTGTTAGGCAATCCTTCGAGTCGCATTTTCTCGAAGATCGTGGAAGTGCGCGACCTCGTCGACACAACGTGTCAGTGGAAGGCGGATGCGCATTCTCTCATCTACCATCACAAGCTCGTGACGGAAAGCACGTTGGAGAAGCTGCTGGAAACGTTCCCCAGCGACGGGTTGGTTTGCGAGGAGAAGAAGATGGTGGAGGCGCTGCTGGAGGCGGTGAGGAAACTCCACGGAGAAGTGGTTGCGGCGTTTGTGTGCATCGTTTTCTACAATCAAATGAAAACCGCCGAAGTGGCGAGCGATGCCCAGGCCTATCGATCGTTTGAGGGGTTGAATCTTACCGGCGAAAGCGAGCATTTCGTGCGCGAGTACGAGACGCGTCGCCGCATCGAGAAGAACGACGATTAGCCAAACCTGGCAATTAGCGAAACTCAAGGTTTCAAGTCGAACATATGTCGCGGCGGCTTTCAGTCACTGCGACATATGACATGTTTGGGGCTCTTTGCGACGCATTCCTGGGTCATTTTGGGTTTGTGCGGCGCGGGTTGTGGCTGAGTTCAAGCGGGCTGGCTCGGTGCGGCAACCGACCCGGAGTCACTGTGGGCATTTGGTCTGGAGTTGCATCTGGCGCGGAGCCCCGTTCGGCTTGATATTGTGGTTGATTCGGCGTGGCAATTGGGCTCAGTCGATCCGCGTTCGCGTCTCGCCAAGCAGAGTCGTGGCGTCGATCATCGGCGCATTGCCATCCAGCGTAAAAGAAAAGTGCAAATAGTGACAAAAGTTGTGAATTCGGGGGCTTCAAAGGGCCCTTTTTTGGCGAAATAGGACGTTGTGAGCCCAACCGCCTTTCGTGAATTTCGCATCGGCCGATCGTGACCTGGGGTTACTCGTTTGCACAGAAAAGCCTCCTCGGCATTATGCCCCCGAATTCGCAACTTTTGTCACTTTTGAGCAAATTGTTTTACGCTGGCGGGCTTTAGCCCATGTTGCTTCGCACAGCCGTGAGGCGTTTCGTGTCCACAAGTTTCGGGCGCGCTTCTCGTTTGAGTCGGTCGGCCTGCCTTGGTTGCGTTCGCTCCGAACCGTCATTGAATTGCGGGGGATTGATAAATGCTGCTGCTTGTTTGGGCAGATCTTTATGTTTCTTTCTTTTCTAAAGTGTAACGTGGCTGCTACCGTCTCGACAAAAGGCACTATCGCGCGATATAGTGCTTGAGCGCCTTAGTTCGACCGTATACCCGTTTGTCTAGAGAATTCGTTCGCGAGGCTCGGTATACTAGAGGCGTCATTCTGGGGGTTTCGGAATGTGAATATGTTTGTAAGCGGGCGTCGGGTCCGCGTGAGGCAGCGCGCATCCGACGGCCGCTTTCATGCTGCCGTGCATGTGCGCGGCCTTATAGGGAAAGTGAGAGGTGAAGCATGCCTGGTTTGCAATTGATGGATACCACCATTCGCGACGGCCAGCAGAGCTTGTGGGCTACCCGTATGTCGCTTGGCGACATGCTGCCCATCTTGCCGAAGATGGACAAAGTAGGGTATTGGGCCGTTGAGGCGTGGGGCGGTGCGACGTTCGACACGTGTCTGCGTTTTCTTGACGAGAACCCGTGGGAGCGTCTGCGTTCCATCAAGGCGCATATGCCCAACACCGATTTGGCCATGCTGTCGCGCGGCCAGAACCTGGTAGGTTACAAGCATTATTCCAAGGACATTGTGAACCGTTTCATCGCATGCGCGAAAAAAGACGGCATTCAGGTGTTCCGCGTGTTCGACGCTCTGAACGACATTCGCAACGTCGTCGACAACGCCGAGGCTATTAAGGCGTGCGGCGGCTGGTTCGAGGGCGCTATCTCTTACACCGTATCGCCCGTGCATACGCTCGATGGCTTTTTGGAGTATGCCCAGAAACTGAAGGACTTGGGTGCCGACTCCATCGCCATCAAAGACATGGCGGGCTTGCTTACTCCGTATCGCACCGAGCGCCTGGTGAAGGCGTTCAACGCCGAAATTGGCCTGCCTGTGCACGTGCATACGCACTATGTTGGCGGCATGGCCCCCATGAATATCATCAAAGCGGCAGAAGCGGGCGCGGCCATTTGCGACACCGCGAGCGCGCCGCTTGCGTTCGGCAACTCCCACCCCGCGGTCGAGACGATCGTTGCTGCTCTGCAGGAAAGCCGTTACGACACGGGCTATGATTTGGAGCTGCTGTTCGAGATTGCCGAGTATTGGGAAGAAGTGCGCAAGCGCGGCCACTATAACCGCGGCGTCTCTTCGCTCACTCATATGAAGGTGTACTCCCACCAGATTCCTGGCGGCATGATGTCAAACCTCATGGGCCAGCTTGAGATCCAGAAGGCGACCGATCGCCTTGACGAAGTTATTCGCGAGATTCCGCGCGTGCGTGCCGAGGTCGGCTTCCCGCCGCTCGTGACGCCTATGAGCCAAATTGTTGGCACGCAGGCCGTGTTCAACGTGCTTACCGGCTCGCGCTGGAGCGTTGTTTCCAAGGAAATGAAAGACTACCTGTGCGGCTACTACGGCAAGGCGCCGGGCCCCATCGATCCTGCAATCTATCAGAAGGTTGTCGGCAATTCCGAAGTGCTGTCGCCCGATGTTTCGCCTGCGTCGCTGAACACCACGACGTTCGACGAGCTCGCCGAGGAAATCGGCGATTTGGCGAAGAGCGAAGAAGACGTGCTCATGTATGCCCTGTTCCCGAACGAGGCGCGCACGTTCCTCTCGAAGCACCGCGCAACCGAGAAAGTTGAATTCTTGCTGGAGAACGAATCCAGCCTTACCAAGGAGGACGATTACGTGGATATCAACCAGATTCGCGAGCTGGTTCGCGTTGCCGAGGAAAGCGGCGTCGGCGAAATCGTAGTTGAGGAAGAGGGCACGCGCATTGCCGTGCGCATGCCGGGTGCAGCTCCTGCAGCCGCTCCGGCCGTTGCTGCGGCTCCTGCCGTTGCCGCTGCTGCCGCACCTGCAGCTGCTCCGGCGGCACCTGCTGCTGCCGAGCCCGAGCGTCCTGCCAACTGGTATGCCGTGAAGGCCCCCATGGTCGGCACGTTCTACGCGGCTCCTGCTCCGGGCGAGCCGGCGTTCGTGAAGGTGGGCGACGAGGTTGCCGCCAACCAGACGCTGTGCATCGTCGAGGCCATGAAGCTTATGAACGAGATCACGGCCGAGGAAATGGGCACCGTGCGCGAGATTTGCGTGAAGGATGCCGATCCGGTCGAGTTCGGTACCGTGCTGTTCTACATCGAGCCCCACTCCACCACGCCCATCTCGGAGCAGTAGTATGTTCAAGAAAGTACTCATTGCCAATCGCGGCGAAGTGGCCCTGCGCGTCATGCGCGCCTGCAAAGAGCTGGGCGTGAAAACCGTTGCGGTCTACTCCACGGAGGACGAGAACACCTATCCCGTGCAGTACGCGGATGAGAAGGTGTGCATCGGCCCTGCTCAGGCGGCGAAAAGCTACCTGGTTATGTCCAACATCATCGAGGCGGCCCGCATCACCGGCGCCGAGGCTATTCACCCCGGCTACGGCTTTTTGGCCGAAAACGCCGACTTTGCCCGCGCGTGCGTCGACAACGACATCGTGTTCATCGGCCCGTCGGCCGAGTGCATCGAGCGCATGGGCGACAAGTCCTCTGCGCGTGAAACCATGAAGGCGTGCGGCGTTCCCACCGTGCCCGGCTCCGATGGCTGCATCGACACCGTCGAGGAAGCGCGTCAGTTCGCCGAGCGCGTCGGCTACCCCGTGCTCATCAAGGCAACGGCCGGCGGCGGCGGCAAGGGCATGCGCGAGGTTCACGACCCCGCTGAGCTTGAGTCGCACTACAAGGCTGCCCGCGCCGAGGCTGGCGCGGCATTCGGCAACGACGAGGTGTACCTGGAGAAGCTCGTGCTGCGTCCGCGCCACGTCGAGGTGCAGGTGCTTGCCGACGACTTCGGCAACAACGTTGCCCTGTGCGAGCGCGACTGCTCTGTGCAGCGTCGCCACCAGAAGCTTATCGAGGAAGCCCCCTCGCCGGCGCTGACCGATGAACTGCGCCGCGCCATGGGCGTTGCCGCCATCAAGGCTGTCCGCGCGGTCGATTACCGCAACGCGGGCACCATCGAGTTTCTGCTTGATACCACGGGCAAGTTCTACTTCATGGAAATGAACACGCGCGTGCAGGTGGAGCATCCGGTGTCCGAGCAGATCACGGGCACGGATATCATCAAAGAGCAGCTGCGCATCGCCTCCGGTGAGCCTATGAGCTGCGCTTCCCGTGCTCCGTTCACGCCGTTTGGCCACGCCATGGAGTTCCGCATCAACGCTGAGGACCCCGAGCACGGCTTCCGTCCGTGCCCTGGCACCATCACGCGCTTCGAGCCTCCCGCGGGCCCGGGCGTGCGCGTTGAGGCATACGTGCACTCGGGTTCGAAAATCAGCCCGTACTACGACTCCATGGTTGCTAAGCTTATCGTGTCCGGTCAGGACCGCGAGGAATGCTTGGCGCGCGGTCGCCGTGCTTTGGATGAGTTCGTCATCGAGGGCATTCAAACTACGCTGCCGTTCCATCGTCGCGTGCTGGACAACGAAGTGTTCTGCGCAGGTGAAGCCACTACCGACTTCATCGAAACCCAGATGGGAGATGTGCTATGAGCGATTTGAACGTTGACGGTATGGCGCTTGCGCCGGGTGTCGTCGAAACCATCGTTTCCATTGCCGTTGCCGAAGTCGACGGCGTTGCAAGCGTTGGCGGCGCTTCCGCTGCGAACCGCGGCATCCGCGCTGCGCTTGGCAGCAAGCCCGCTACGGCAGGCATTCAGGTGGCGCCGGGCGAAGATGACGCGCTGCAGATTTCCGTGCGCATAGACGTATACTATGGGCACGTGCTGCCCGACGTGGCGGCGGCGGTGCGCCAGTCCGTGGTCGATGCCGTGGCAAGCCAGGTTGGCGCAACGGTTGAATCGGTTGACGTGTACATCGACGGCATCCAGTTCAACAAGTAAGAGAAAAGAAGAGGCACAGGGGATTTATCGCATATGGCAATGAAACGACACGAGCGCACGACGGCACGCCGCGTGGCGCTGCAGGTTCTGTACACCGCTGAAATCAAGGGCATAACCACAGCCGAGGTGGTTGCGGAAGGCACGTTTCCCTCCGAAGAGGGAACGCTGACCGACTATGCGCTTGATTTGGTGCGCGGCGTCGAGAACAACCGCATCGCCATTGACGGCAACCTGAAGGCTGCTGCCGAGAACTGGTCGCTGGGGCGCATGCCCATCGTGGACCGCTCCATCCTGCGCATTGCCACGTACGAGATCCTGTTCGTGGAAGACGTTCCCACCAGCGTCGCCATCAACGAGGCCGTTGAGCTGGCGAAGGACTTCGGCGGCGAAGACGAGTCCCCGCGTTTCGTGAACGGCGTTTTGGGCCGCATTGCCAAAGACGTCGACGCCGAGGCTTCCGCGCCACGCGGCGACGACCCGGCGCAGCCGCTCGTGCTGTAAGCGGGTGCGTTCGTGGCGTACGAGTCTTACGAGTCGTTCGAATCGGTCAAAGGGCGTCTGGCTGAGATCGTCGATGCGGTAAGCAACGACGATCTTCCGCTTGACCAGGCGCTCTCGCTGTACGAGGAAGCCGTTGGCCTGGGGCTGCGCGCAAGCGATTTGCTGGAGCAGGGCATCGACGAGCGTCGTTGCGAGCAGGCGTTGGCCGAAGAGGACGGCGTGCAGGAGGGCTCGGCGCAGCCCGCAGATGCGGCGGGGCAGGCACCGGCCGCTGCAACCGATGCCGAAAACCCTGATCAGGAATGAAAGGCGTTGCATGAGCGATAATCGCATTCTGGACATAATTTCATCACCTGCCGACTTAAAGCTCCTCTCCAACGAGGAGCTCTCCATACTTGCAAGCGAAATTCGCCAAGAGATCGTTTCCGTCACGTCGAAAACGGGCGGTCATGTGGCTTCGTCGCTTGGCGCTGTGGAGATTATCCTTGCGCTGCACAGCCTGCTTGATTGCCCGAAGGACAAGATTGTGTTCGACGTGGGGCATCAGGCGTATGCGCATAAACTGGTTACGGGCCGACTGAAGGATTTCCCCACGCTGCGCACGTACGGCGGCATGTCGGGTTTCCCGAAACCGTCCGAAAGCCCGTACGACGTGCATTATTCCGGCCACGCTTCCGATTCGCTTTCCGTGGCCCTTGGCTTGGCCGAGGCTCGCGATCTTTCGGGCGCAGACAACAAGGTTGTTGCCCTTATCGGCGACGCGGCGCTTTCGGGCGGCATGGCGTTTGAGGCCCTGAACAACATCGGCCAGGCGCAAACGCCCATGGTCATCATCTTGAACGACAACGAGATGTCCATCTCGCACAACGTTGGTGCGCTTATGAAGCATCTTGGGTACATGCGCGCTTCGTCGCAGTACCGCCAGGCGCGCGACACTATGCAGGAGCATCTGGAAAGCTCGGGCCCGGTGGGCAAGGCGCTGACCAGCTTCGGCCGCAACATGAAGGAATCGATGAAGCAGTTCGTCATTCCGCATTCCATGATTTTCGAGCAGCTGGGCATTGTGTGCACGGCGCCGGTTGACGGCCACAACATCGCTCAGCTGCGTGAGACGCTGCGCGCGGTGCTGGCGGCAAATGGGCCGGTGCTCATGCATGTGGTCACGCGCAAGGGCGAAGGCTACATGCCTGCCGTGCGCAACCCCGAGAAGTTCCACGGCATCGGGCCGTACAACATTGCCACGGGCGAGGCTATCAAGTCCGACAAGCCCTCAGCGCCGAAGTACACGAACGTGTTCGGCTCCGCGCTGGTGAAAGAAGCGGAAACGAACCAAGATATCGTGGCCATCACGGCAGCCATGAAGGGCGGCACGGGGCTTGATGCGTTCGCCGAGAAGTTCCCGAAGCGCTTCGTGGACACGGGCATTTCCGAAGAACACGCCGTGGGGTTTGCCGGTGGTTTGGCCGCGGGCGGCAAGAAACCCGTTGTTGCGCTGTACTCCACGTTCATGCAGCGCGCCATCGACCAGATGATCATCAACGTGGCGCTGCCGAAGCTTGACGTGGTGTTCGCCATCGATCGCGCCGGCATCGTGGGTGCCGACGGCCCCACGCACCATGGCGTGTTCGATCTGGTGTACGCCCGCATGGTGCCGAACATGCGCGTGCTGGCCCCCTCGAACGAGGCTGAGCTGGTGCATGGCTTGCATACGGCGCTTGCCATGGGCGGCCCGTTCGCCATTCGCTACCCGCGCGGGGAAGCGGAGGGCGTGCCGTTGCCGGAAGTGCCGGAGGTGCTGCCGGAAGGCAAGGCCCGCATGGTGCGCGAAGGCGACGACGTTGCTCTTTTGGCGTTTGGCCGCATGGTTGGCTACGCTTGCAAGGCCGCAGAGGTGTTGGAGCAGCAGGGCATTAGCGTGCGCGTGGTGGACATGCGCTGGGTGAAGCCGCTTGATGCGGACGCCATTCGCGAAGCGGCGGGCACGAAGCTGGTGGTAACCGTCGAGGAAGGCGTTATTGCCGGCGGCGCTGGGGAGGGCGTGCTGGGCGAGATGGCTCGCATGGGCCTGCATACGCCCGCTCTGAACCTGGGCATTTCCGATGCGTTCGTCACGCAAGGCAGCGTTGGTCAGCTGCTGCACGAGCAAGGCCTTGACGCCGAAGGCATTGCCACCAGCGTAAAGGACCGCTACCAGCAGTTGAACTAGCGGCTTATGGCGGCTAAGCAAAATAGGCGCCGAACAGTAGGAATATAAGAAGGCGAGGCCGGATAAGCCTCGCCTTCTTTGTGCTTCACGCATGATGGCGCCGTGCTCACGTAGAATCTTTCGTCATGCTTTGTCGAAGGTCCTGCCCGGTATTTCGAGCGTTATCATGCTCGCGCGTCAAGGTGAGCAGGGCAATCGCAAGGCCATTGCGTCCTTGAGGCCGACTTCTTGCGCATCGGTTCTCCAAACAAAATCGCCCGGCAGTTCGTGCGAGCTGACGGGTGATTTCCTGCGAGGCGTGCTCGGGAGGTTTCCTTACGCTTCCTTCTCCATCACGTAGTCGTCCATGACAAAGCCGTTGCCGATGTCGGTTTCCACGGACTCGATGGTGACGAAACCCTTGCCCAAATAGCAGCGCACACCCAGCTCGTTGTGTTTGTTCACCGTCAGGTACATGGCGTGCAAATCGCGCGAGCGGCACAGCTCCACGTAGAACTCGATGATCATCGAAGCGTAGTGCTTGCCGCGCTCTTCGGCCAGCAGGTAGATCTTCGAGATGAAGTAGCGGCTGGTTTCCGGCTCCTCATGGCCACCGGTGTAGCCCACGGTTTTGCCGGCTTCGTCGACGACGAACCAGTATTCGTAGGCGTTTTCGGCCATGTCGCGTTTGATGGCCTCGAGGCTTTGGAACTGCTCGACCATGTAGTCCGTCTGCGCCGCGCCGATGAGCGCGGGCCAGTATTCGTGCCAAATCTCATCGGCCAGCTTCGCCAGCGCTTCTTGGTCCTCAGCGGTTTCAACGGGCACGAAACGCACGTCCATGAGCAATCCCTTCGACATCGATTTAGTCTGTTTCCACATTGTAACACCGGCGTCTCGGGCGCGTTACAAAGCGTTTCCCAGCGCGTTAACAATGCATTTGCGGGAAAAAGACCAGGTCAAACAGTGGCACCATGAACCTTGTCAAATGCGGGTGCCCAATGGCGGGCACCAAGGAAAGAAGGAGGTATCACGATGTTTGACACAGGTTCAACGGCGTTCATGCTTGTGTGCGCCATGCTCGTCCTGTTGATGACGCCCGGACTCGCGTTCTTCTACGGTGGCTTGTCGCGCCGCAAGAACGTGGTGAACACGATGGTCATGGTGTTTGGCGCCATCGGCATTGTTGCCATCACTTGGACAATCTGCGGTTGGTCGTTCGCGTACGGCGGAGACGGTTCGATCCCCTTTTTCGGGGGCTTTGATCAGCTTGGCTTCCTGAACGGCACCAGCGATATGCTTGCTGAGGCGGAAGCAGTTCCCGAAGACGCGGTTTACCCGTCCATCATCGACTTCGTGTTCCAGATGGCGTTCTGCATGATCACCACCGCCATCATCACCGGCTCGCTTGCCGGCCGTATGAAGTTCGGCGCTGTGTGCGCGTTCGTGGCCATTTGGACCATCGTGGTGTATCCGCCGTTGGCTCATATGGTGTGGGGCGGCGACGGCAGCCTGATCGGCGACACCATCGGCGCGCTTGACTTTGCCGGCGGCGATGTTGTGCACATCTCCTCTGGCTTGACGGGCCTGATCCTGTGCCTGATTCTGGGCAAGCGCAAGGGCTTCGGCATGATGAGCTACCGTCCGCATAACGTTCCGTTTGTGGCTTTGGGCGCAGCACTTCTGTGGTTCGGCTGGTTCGGCTTCAACGCCGGTTCTCAGTTCGCTGCCGACGGCGTTGCCGGCCTGGCGCTTATCAACACCGTGGTGGCATCGGGCGCGGCGCTGGTTTCCTGGATGATCGTGGAGCGCGTGAAGGTGGGCAAGCCCACGCTGGTCGGCGCTGCAACGGGTCTGGTGGCTGGCCTGGTTGTTATCACGCCGGCAGCTGGCTTCGTCGAGCCTTGGGCGGCGCTGGTCATGGGCCTGATCGTTTCCCCCATCTGCTACTTCGCCATCTCGTTCTGCAAGGCGAAGATCGGCTACGACGATGCGCTTGACGCGTTCGGGTGCCATGCGGTCGGCGGCGTTGTGGGCGGCATCTGCACCGGCATCTTCTGCGTACCCGAGCTGTCCTGGACCGACTTCGGCGGCCTTCTGTACACGGGCGACGTCAGCCTGCTGTGCAGCCAGATCGCCGGCATCGCCCTCACCATCATGTTCGTGGGCGTGCTTGACCTGGTGATCGCGTTCATCGTGAAGGTGCTGTTCAAGGGCAACCTGCGCGTCAGCGAGGAAGAGGAAGCGCAAGGCCTTGACATCGCGGCCCATGGCGAGTCCGCATACCCGGCCTACATCGGCTTGGATTAAGCTGGCAGCGAGCGTTTGAAAGGAGCAAGCAATGAAGAAAATCACCGCCATCGTGCGTCCCGAAAAGCTCGAGCCGCTGAAAGAAGCGCTGTTCGCAGCGAAAGTTTCCGGCATGACCATCTCGCAGGTGCAAGGCTGCGGCAGTCAGCACGGCTGGAAGGAATACTACCGCGGCACCGAGGTGCTGCTGAACATGGTGCCGAAGGTGAAGTTCGAGATCATCTGTGATGACGCCCAGGTTGACGCGCTTATCGATGTGATTACGAACACGGCGCGCACCGGCAACGTCGGCGACGGCAAGATCTTCGTCTTCCCGGTCGACGAGGTGGTGCGCATCCGCACCGGCGAGCGCGGAGACGCCGCGGTATAACGCCGCAACGAAATATTCGCAGCTAGAAAGAGGCCTGCTTTCCGAAAGGGAAGCAGGCCTCTTGTCGTTACGGGGGTGCTTGGGGTTTGCGGCGTCGCGTTCGCGCATCGACGTCATCATAGTTTATACATCTTAATGAGATATACTACTAATAGTAATCACGATGGACAGGAGGACGGCATGGCACAGGCCAGCGCAGCGGCTTGCGAAACGGTTGGCACGCGCAACACCAAGCAGCGGGCACTTGTGCTCGATGCGGTTCGCTCGCTGCACAACCATCCTACGTCGGCGGAAATCTACGAAGCGGTGCATCAGCAGAACCCGAACGTGTCGCGTGCTACGGTGTATCGCAACCTTGGCGTGCTGTCCGACCGCGGGGAAGTGCTGCGCATTCCCGTTCCGAATGCCGCGGATCGCTACGATTTTCGTTGCGACAACCATTTTCACGCGAAGTGCGAACGGTGCGGCGGCGTGTTCGATATTGAAACGGAGGGCATAGACCCCTTCGCGCGCATCACCAAGGACTATGGGTTCCAGGTAACCGGCTTCGACCTGGCCTTTTCCGGCATTTGTCCCCAGTGTGCAAACGGTGAGGTTGACTGCTAGCGTCTGACGCGCCGTTGGCGTTCCGCGAAGAAATCGTGCATCGCAAAATCACGGGGGCAGCGCGGTCTTCGCATGGTATACTCAATTGGCTTATGGGAAGGTCCCTTAAGCATTGGTAATGTAGGCCCCCGAGACATGTTTGTTGCACTGCTAAAAGGGAATACCCCCTGCAAGCGAACATGGTTAATGTAGCAATCATTCATGACGAAGGGTCCCCGGCAAAGTATGGAAGGGGTCCGTTTTGACCGACATTAAGAACACGTCTGTCATCGACTTCGAGGACATCTCCGACGATCAGATGAACCAGATGATCGACGGAACGCTGACCGAGTTCGACGAGGGCGACCTGGTCAACGGCACGGTCGTTAAGATCGAGCATGACGAGGTGCTGGTGGACATCGGATTTAAGTCCGAGGGCGTTGTGCCCGTCCGCGAGCTGTCCATCCGCAAGGATGCCGATCCGTCTGAGATCGTCAGCCTGGGCGAGCCCATCGAGGCTCTCGTTCTGCAGAAGGAGGACAAGGACGGCCGTCTGATCCTCTCCAAGAAGCGTGCCGAGTACGAGCGTGCTTGGATCAGCGTCGAGGAGAAGTTCAAGGCTGGCGAG
>OLNF01002802.1_pt1 | contig 13222 bp, 10 predicted proteins | sample 1673061 | NCBI WGS metagenome assembly OLNF01 (sample SAMEA3136751, study PRJEB25190) | human gut metagenome | reverse complement strand
TTAAAAAATTACAATTATACCAAAATGGTCATTGGGGCAGTTATCGTGGGACTTGGTTTTTCTGTTCCGGGAATCGTATATGAAACAACCGATTTTTCCTATGCGGTAAAAATTCTGATCCATATGGGAACGGGATGTGTCATCTTTTTGATTACCGGATATGCCGTAGGATGGTTCTCGTTAGCAGGAGGGATAAGACAGTGCATGCCTCCGATCTTAGCAAGCCTTGGAACATCAGTATTGCTTTGGGTCGTATTCATGCTTCGGGACAGGAGAACGGCAGAAAGGATCAATGAAAGGATCAGGGAGCTCGAAGATGAGGATGAAGTTCATGTGACAAAAGAAGCATAGTGGATGCGGTAAAAGCAGCTTTGGAAATTTCCGAAGCTGCTTTTGTCCACCCTAATCCTCACCGACACCCAGTAACTTCTTCACGGCATTCTGCATCTCTTCGTGTTGCCGGTATTTCTGGATCAATTCATGCTCTTCTTTAGAGAGTAAGAGCTCTTCTGACGGCGGCTGATAGCCGAAAGTCTCTAAAATATTATCAATCTTATAAATTTTACAAAGGACTAACAGCGTATCCGCATCCGGCTGGGTCTGTCCGCTTTCCCATCCGTAAATGGTCTTTGTGGCAAATGGAAGATTTTGTTCCTCTAACTTAAAGACCACATCTTCCACCGAGTAGTGGTTTTGTTTTCTATATTCTTTTAAAACTTTTGCAATATTTGGGTTTTTCATGTTTTCACCTCTTTCGTTATCATATAGTACCCTATATTTTGCGTCAATAAAGTCTGAAAAATTCTTTGAAATCAAGGAAATATCATATTGATATTCCTTTATAAAAAGAATATAATGAAATTCTAAGTGCTCCTTCCTGTACCAGAGAGGCGTCGACAGCTGGACGTTGACCGTTCCGCCGTTCACGTTGGTGTGTCGGTTGATAACGCGTTGCTGCAGCTGGTACACGCCGGGGTCCACGCAGAGAAGCCGGCTCTGCGCGACGGCGGCCTGACCGCAGTCTTCTCCGTTCCCGGAGGCAATCTCGCGTCCCTCCGCGTCCAGCAGCCGCTGCACAGCCCCTGCCGTCTCCAGCGGCTTTGCCGAGAGCAGGCCGGAGACCTGCCGGTTCTGCTCCGTGAGCGCGCGCAGATACCGCAGCGCCCGCCGGCCGCAGAGCAGCTCGAGCCGCACGCCGTCATGGAACCTGACGCACGAGAAGATCCGCAGCAGGCCAATTTCGCCGGTATTCGACACGTGCGTGCCGCAGCACGCGCAGATATCCGCGCCCGGGATGGTCACGATGCGCACCTGCCCGGTCAGCTCCTTTTTGCTGCGGTAGGGGATGGTTTTCAGTGCCTCTGCGTCCGGGTATGCGATCTCAATCGAAACGTTTTTCCAGACCCACTCGTTGGCCTCCGCCTCGACGGCGGACAACTCTTCTGGCATCAGCATGCCGGAAAAATCGATAGTTACAAAATCTGCGCCCATGTGGAAGCCGACGTTTTCATAGCCGAAGCGGCGGTGGACAACGCCGGAGAGAATGTGTTCGCCGGAGTGCAGCTGCATAAACGCGAAGCGGCGCTCATAATCGATCTGCCCATCGACGGTCTGCCCCTCGGCAAGCGGCTGTTCACAGAAGTGGACGATCTCACCGCTGCGCTCATGCGTGTCGGTCACGCGGACGCCGGACAGGAAGCCGGTGTCACCCGGCTGGCCGCCGCCCTCGGGATAAAAGCAGGTTCTGTCCAGCACAACGTCATAGCCATGCTTTCCCGGCTGGCAGGACAGCACCCGCGCCTGAAACGCCGCCTGGTGCGCATCCTGATAATAGATCTTTTCTGTTGCCATTTTGACACCTCTTGTCAGCTTTTTGATTATCATAACACAATATTCGTCAAAATTCTACTGTGATTCGTTCGGATTTCGGTTGACAAACCAGGAAAACCAACCTATTATATAAGTTGGGCCGTTTCCAAACTGCCCATGATCTGAAACAAAAAGGGGGAAGCACAAATGGACGCAGGAAGTAGTAGCGGCACATCCGCAGGCCGAAGTCGGCTCGAGCACCAGCCGCCTTTGTGCGTCCAGTGCTTGCAGCCCCTGTCATTCTTCGATTGATGTGCCTGCGTTGTGTCTTTACCTTCCTATTCTTTACATTTAGGAGGAACAAGACATGGCAGAAAACAATTTTTCCCTGCAAAAGACCCTGACCATGCTGCTCGACGAGAAGAAGTATCATTCTCTGCGAGACATCCTCAGTACGATGAATCCCGCCGATATCGCCGCTATTTTTGACGATCTTGATCAGGCACGTCTGCCGCTTCTGTTCCGGCTTCTGCCCAAGGAACTGGCCGCCGAAACGTTCGTTGAAATGGAGCCGGAGGCGCAGGAACTGCTCATTCAGGGCTTCTCGGATTCCGAACTGAAGGAAGTCATCGACGAACTTTACGTCGATGATGCTGTCGATATCGTAGAGGAAATGCCCGCGAACGTCGTGCAGCGCATCTTATCCCAAGCCGAGCCGGACATGCGCAAGCAGATCAATGAGATCCTGCGCTATCCCGAGGATTCCGCCGGCTCGATCATGACCACCGAATATGTCTCCCTGCGCCCGAACATGACCGTCGGCGAGGCGATTTTGCGCATCCGCCGCACGGGCATCGACAAGGAGACGATCTACACCTGCTATGTCACGCGCGGCCATAAGCTGATCGGCATGGTCACGGTCAAGACGCTGCTGCTCTGTGAGGATGACGACACGCTCATCGAGGACATCATGCAGGAGCACGTCATCACCGTGAACACCACCGACGATCAGGAGGTCGTCGCGCAGATGTTCTCGAAATACGATTTCCTGGCGCTCCCCGTCGTCGACACAGAAAACCGGCTCGTCGGCATCGTCACGTTCGACGACGCGTGGGACGTCATGGAAGACGAGGCCACCGAGGATATGGAAAAAATGGCGGCTATGCTCCCGTCCGAGCATCCGTACATGCGCTCCACGCCCGTGGAGATCTGGAAAAACCGCATCCCGTGGCTGCTGCTGCTGATGATCTCCGCGACGCTGACGGGACTTGTCATCTCCCACTTTGAGACGGCGCTCGGCGTGCTCCCCTGCCTGACGGCATTCATCCCGATGCTGATGGACACCGGCGGCAACGCCGGTTCGCAGGCGTGCGTCTCCATCATCCGCGGCATCAGCCTCAACGAGATCGAGTTCCGCGATTTGTTCCGCGTCGTGTGGAAGGAGATCCGCGTCGCAGTGCTCTGCGGCGTCTGCCTGGCGGCGGCCTGCTTTGCGAAGGTCATGCTCGTCGACCATCTGCTGATGCACAACGAGAGCGTCACGAGCACGGTCGCCCTTGTGGTTTGCATTTCGATGGCGCTGACCGTCTTCATGGCGAAGCTCGTCGGCTCGACGCTGCCGCTGCTCGCCAAAAAGATCGGCTTCGACCCGGCCGTCATGGCCTCGCCGATCATCACGACGATCGTCGACTTTTTGTCGCTGCTCGTCTATTTCGCGTTTGCGACGGCGCTGCTGCGCATCGGTTGAAGATCGCTTCTTACGCCCCGGCACGATGTGCCGGGGCGTTTTCTATCGGTGGATGACTACGCCTGCCCTCCCTACCAACCGTATCTGCAAAATGCTGTCTGCCCGCCATCATCAAGATAGCGTGCGGCGTTGTAAAATTCCAAATGGCCAAATTGTGACCCAGTGAAACGGTCACAATTTGGGAAGGAAGAAGAAGGCTGCGGATATGGAGTTTTCGCCGCCCCGGCGGAAACGGAATGGAGCTGGCTTCTTCTGACGCGATGGCGGCACGGTTTGCAGTTCCGGTTTTGCACGGCCCTCTTTCTTTTCTTGGAAGATTGAAACTCCCCCAGTCGCCTTTGGCGACAGCCCCCATTTGTCAGCCAAACCGGAACCCAATGAAATGGTTCCGGTTTGGAAAGGAAGAAGGAGGCTGCGGATATGGAGTTTTCGCCGCCCCGGCGGAAACGGAATGGAGCAGCCTTCTTCTGACGGCATGAGGGCATCGGCCCCTACAAGGTGCGGGGAAGATTGAGAGAGGCGGGCAGCAATGCCTGCCCCTACGAATTTGATCGCGGTTCCGGCGATGAACGTAGGGGCGACCATTGGCCGTCCGACAACCTCTCCGGCGCGGCACGTCCGCCCCCCCTGCAAACACTGCGGCGGAAGAAAAACCCGCCGGGGGAAACCGGCGGGAAAGGCGGGAGTTTGATTCTGTTTATGTAGGCCGATTTCCTGTCTCGGCCGATCTGGCCGGCTGGGGAGATCAGCCGAGGAACCACTGCGTCCAGTAGCCGCCGTTCGCGACATAGCCGACGCCGATGGACGTAAAGTTTGCGGAGAGGATGTTTGCACGGTGGCCCGCGGAATTCATCCAGGCCTCCACGACGGACTGTGCCGACGAATAGCCCATGGCGATGTTTTCACCGGCATAGGAATAGGAGATGCCGAAGCTGCGCATCATGTCGAACGGGGAGCCATAGGTCGGGCTTTCATGCGAGAAGTAACCGTTTTGCTGCATGTCCTGCGATTTGACGCGGGCATAGCGGCAGAGACTCTCGTCAAGCGTCAGCGCAGAGAGTCCGTACTGCGCGCGGATCTCGTTCACGAGCGAGACAACGGCGCGCTCCTCCGCGAGGACGGAGCCGCTGTCCGGCTGGGACGGCGCTTCGGGCGTATCCGGCTCGGAAGGCTGTTCTGGCGTGCTGGGCGTATCCGGCTGCCCGGTGCAGGAGCCGCCGGAGCAATCCGTGTCAGGACACGTCTGATCCGGGCAGGTCTGCTCCGGGCATTGCTGCCAGCAGGAGACCGGGAGGCCACAGCCGGATGGCAGCGTGATGTACTGCCAGCGGGCGGCGGAGGCGGGGAGCGCGAGCGCGGCAAACAGCGCCAGCGCGCTCAGGGTGGTTTGGATTTTTCTTTTCATTGGGAATCCCTCCTTCTTCTTCGTTTTACCCCAGCTTCTGGACGATTGCAAGCGGTAAATCCTTCCACAGGCGCGGCGAGATGCGCGGAAATACTTGTGTTTTCGCGCGTTTTTTGCTATACTGGAGACAAGAAGAGAAATGATTTCCAGTGAGGTGTCGATATGCAGCAGCATGGTTTTATCCACGATATGCTCGATGTAAAGGTCCTGATCCTGTTTGTGGCGTCGAAGGCGCTCTATCCGCTGAGCTTGCAGAAGATCTATGAGCTTTGCTTTCAGGATGACTGCCTGAGCTATTTCGATGTGAGCGTCGCGGTGCCGCAGATGGTGGAAAGCGGCCATCTTGAGAAGACCGGCGAGGACGAATACGTCATCACGGACAAGGGCCGCGAGCAGGAGGAGGTCACGAGCGACGCGATTGCGTATCCGGTGATGCAGCGGGCGCTGGCCGCGGTGGAGCGGTTCAACCGCGAGATCAAGCGGCAGAGCATGGTACGCACGGAGGTGATCCCGCGCGAGGGCGGCGATTTTTCCGTGGTGCTTGGGCTGGACGACGAGAAGAGCAATCTGATGACATTGGAACTCATGGCCCCGACGCAGACGCAAGGCCGCGCGCTGGCCCGTGCGTTCAGCCGGAGGGCGGAGAAAATTTTTCAGTTGGTGATGACCGAGCTTTTGGAGGAAGCGGAGGGAAAGAATAATGAAAAACTTTGAACATGCAGCAGAAGTATTGACGGCGCTGATGGAGGAGCGGGATCTGACGGCGGCGGAGCTTTCACGTCAGACGGAGGTGAACGCGGGTACGATCCGGAATTTGATGACCGGAAGACAGACAAACATCAGCACAAGAAATCTTATGACTTTGGCCCGCTATTTCGGGATGAGCATGGAAGAATTCATCCGAAAAATTCAGTAGACGCCGGGTTTCATAGTTTTGTCACGGCGGCTTCACACAAAATTCATAAAAGCAGATTCGATTATACTTGAAAAATTGTGCAAGTTGTGGTATGATACCAGCACAGGGAGAGATCCCTGAGGCACATTTGAGGATCGAAGATTCGGTTCTCGGATGCGTCTGAGGAAGTAGGAACAAACGAAAGGAGCGGCTATTATGAGATTTCAGTACGCAGAAAAAAAGGTCAGCCTGCCGGAGAACGTTCACAGGTATGCAGAGAAGAAGGTCATGAAGCTGGAACGATTCTTTGGTGACGACGCCGACGCTCTTGTCACCTTCAGTGTGGAGAAGAACCGGAACAATGTCGAAATTACGGTTCATGCTGCCAACACATACTTCCGCGCCAGTGAGAGCACGTCTGATATGTTCGCGTCGGTGGACGCGGCGGTCGCCACGATCGAGCGGCAGATCCGCAAGAACAAGACGCGTCTCGCCAGAAGACTCCGTCAGGACGCCTTCGTCCGCACACCCGACACCACCTCGTTCGCTCCGGAGGAGCCGGAGGAGGGTGCGTTCGAGATCATCCGGACGAAGAAGTTCAACATGAAGCCCATGACCCGAGAGGAAGCGATCCTTCAGATGAATCTGTTGGAGCACAGCTTCTTCGCGTTCCGGGACGAGGACTGCGACGGAGCATTCGCGGTTGTTTACAGAAGAACGGACGGGGGCTACGGCCTGATCGAGGATGCGGAATAAGGCGCGGAGCGCCGATGATAGATCCCAGGGCGGGCGGCACTCGATGTGCAGCCCGCAGCGTGTCGAAATAGTATTTTCGCCCCGCTGCCGTCCAGTTTTCTGAACTTGAAACGTTCAGAAAACTGCTTGATTGAACGCGAAAGGGGCTTTTTGCCCCTTTCACTCTTTCCCCGCTGCTCTGTTGCGGAACTGTATTTTATGGTTTTTGACAGCCGCGCAGCCCGGAACGCATTGCGTTCCGGGCTGCACTGTTCATTCCTTTCTTCCTTACCACCAGGTGCCGAAGGGGTCCTGGTTGTCGCCGGAGGAGCCGGTGTTTCCGGTGTCGCCGGTATTGCCGGAGTCCGGGTTCGTCGGATCGGTGGTATCATCCGGGTCTTCGGGGTCTTCCGGTTCCTCGGGTTCCGGCTCGACGTAGGGCGTGACCTCGTAGGAGATGTTGCGGGACTTATAGACGTCCGTGTGCAGCTTTTCCTCTTTCAGCACGCTGCCGTCGGCCTTGACATACTTGCGGTACGCCTCGACGGTATAGCCGGTGTAAGCGCCGTTGACGCGCTTGCCGAGAACATATTTATTGCCCTGTGCGTCGACGGCGATGTCGATGGCGTTGCCGTTGGCATCCACGCCGGCGCCCTTCTGAATGGTAATCTCGGTCTTCTGGTCGTCGGTCTTGCCGGCCTCCTCGATGACCGTCTTATAGGCCTTGGTGTTGATGGTCTTGTGGCTCAGCTCGATATGATCCCAGTCGCGCTCGGGCGTGGTGCCCAGAAGCTTGATGTGGACATAACCGCCGGAGACGGAGGCGTCGATGCGGATGGGCTTTTCGGTGTTGTTCTTGAACTTATAATCGATGTTGCCCCAGTAGACGGTCGCGTCCATGCCGGCCTCGACGTAGGTGACGAGGTACATATGCGGCTCGCGGTAGGTGATCTGCATGTCGGCAAGCAAACAGGCGGTGTAGATGGTCGAGGCAACTTGGCAGACGCCGCCGCCTTCGGATTCCTCGCTCTTGCCGCCGGAGGCATAGACGATCGCGGGCTTATAGCCCTTTTCCTTGGTACGCTCACCGACGACGCCGTTGAACGAGAACTCCTCGCCGGGATTCAGGATCGTGCCGTTGATGGCCTTGCAGGCCAGCTCGAGATTGGTGGTACGGTTGGCGTCTGCCGTGTGCGGAGAATCGCACTGGCCGAGGACGTCGGAGAAGAATTCCTTTTCCAGTGTTTTCAGCGTGACCTCCGGCTCGCGATCCTCCATCTGGATGGTGATGACCTCGCCGGCCTTGGCCATCGCGATCTGCTGCGTGTAATAAGCAAGGTCGAAGCCGTAGCCGACCTCCTCGGGGACAAGCTTTTTGGCCTCTTCGTCGTAGTAGGCGTCGACGGTGTCAGTGCAGTACTTGTCATAATAGCTCTGCAGGTCGACCGGGTCACAGGGCGTGGTGTCGTAATCGAAGCTAAGGTCGGAGAAGTTGCCCGTCGTGAACCGCTGGATGACCGCGTCATAGAGTGCATCGGCGTCGAGGTGAATGGCCGGGGAGCCGGCGGTGACGGTGATGGTGCCAGCGTCCTCGTCGACCTTGACGATGGGGTCGATGCGGTCGGATTCGACATCGCGCGCGGTCTGGTCGATGAGGGAGCGGATGTAATCGGTGTCGAGGTTCAGGCTGGATTCCAGATCGACGTTATATTCGTTATGCTTCGCGCGGTTGTAGGTGATGAGCGCGGTGATGGGGCCGCCGCTGCGGCCATACTGCAGGGCCTGGTCAACGGCCTCGTCGGCGTTCAGCGCGACCTGGCTGACCTCCGGCGTGAAAGACAGCGAACGATCCGGGAGCACAACAGTCAGCGTGTCGGCAGAGGTGTGCTGGTCGACAGCCTCCTGCACGGCGTGGATGGCGGCGTCGCGCTTCAGCCCGCCGACGTTGATGCCCGCGACATAGACATTCGGGTAGATGGTGTCCTGCCCTTTCAGGATCATGCCGTAGGCACAGACGCAGAGCACGGCCACCAACAGGACGCAGCCGACAAGAATACCGACCTTTTTGCCGCCGCCGGACTTCTTCGGGGCGGAGCCGCCGGTGTGTTTCTGCGCGGCGGTCGGCTTGCGGGAAGGCTTGGCAGCCTCAAATTTTCCTCGTTTCAAATGAGATCCCTCCTATTCGGAACACGGCAATTTTGCCGAAAAGACTCGATCATGGGTTATCCACATTATAGCGGAGCGGCCCGGGATTTGCAATGGCAATTCGATCAAGAAAGTGTGTCGGAATTCTGAATTTTCCATTAAGGATTGCCAGATTCCGTACTGCTTGAACGCGCGATTGCATAATTGCCGACCAGTTTCTGGGCTGCTTTCAGCGCGTCCTCGCCTTTGGCGAGCTTCACCGTCAGCTGCGGCTGCTTGCCCGCGGCAAAGAAGATGCGGCCCTTGAAGTCCGGTGCGGCACAGCAAGCCGAGACGGCTGCAAAGTCCAGCACGGCCATGAAGATCATGACGGACGTATCCTTCTGGCTGATCTCGGTGATGCCCGCGGCGGCGGCCCGGGCGCGGAGCAGCGCGACATCGATCAGGTTCAGCACGCCCTTGGGCGGGTCGCCATAGCGGTCGACGATCTCGTCGAGCAGGTCGTCCGCGTCGGACTGCGAGCGGATGGCGGCCATGCGGCGGTAGAGATCCATGCGCTGCTCGCCGGAGGTGACGTAGGTCTTGGCGATGTTGGCGGTGATGTTGAGGTCGGCCGTGCATTCCGGCTCCTTGAGCGCGCCCTCGCCCTGCTCCTCCAGAACCGCTTCTTCGAGCAATTTCAGGTACATGTCGTAGCCGACGGACATCATGTGGCCCGACTGCTCCGAGCCGAGCAGGTCGCCCGCACCACGGATCTCGAGGTCGCGCATCGCGATCTTGAAGCCGGAGCCGAACTCCGCGTATTCGCGGATGGCCTCGAGGCGCTTTTCTGCGACCTCGGAGAGGACTTTGCCCTTGCGGAACGTCAGATAGGCGTAGGCGTGGCGGCTCGAACGGCCGACGCGGCCGCGCAGCTGATGGAGCTGCGAGAGGCCGAATTTGTCGGCGTCCTCGATGATGAGCGTGTTGACGTTTGGGACGTCGATGCCGGTTTCGATGATGGTCGTGCAGACGAGGACCTGAATGTCGCCGTTCGTGAGGGACTGCATCACGTCGCTGAGGCCCTCCTCCCCCATTTTGCCGTGCGCCACAGCGACGGAGACATCCTCGCCGAGCTGCTGCTTCAGCTTGGCGGCGCATTCGTCGATCGTCTCGACGCGGTTATGCAGGTAATAGACCTGCCCACCGCGCGCGAGTTCCCGCCGGATGGCCTCGAGGACGACCTGATCGTTGTGCTCGAGGACAAACGTCTGCACGGGATAGCGATCCTGCGGCGGCTCTTCGATGGTCGACATATCGCGCAGACCCGAGAGGGCCATGTTGAGCGTGCGCGGGATGGGCGTTGCGGATAAGGTTAAGACGTCGACGCCGCGCGAAAGTTCCTTCAGCCGCTCCTTGTGCGTGACGCCGAAGCGCTGCTCCTCGTCGATGATCAGAAGGCCGAGATCCTTGAACTGCACCGATTTTTGCAGGAGCTTGTGTGTGCCGATGATAAGGTCGACCTTGCCGACCGAGAGATCGTAGAGCGTTTTTTTCTGCTGCTGCGCCGTGCGGAAGCGGGAGAGGACGTCGATCGTGACCGGGAAGGACGCGAAGCGGCGGACGGCAGTCAAATAATGCTGCTGGGCCAGAACGGTCGTCGGCACCAGAATGGCCACCTGTTTGCCGTCCAAAATGCACTTCATCGCGGCGCGGAGGGCGACCTCTGTCTTGCCGAAGCCGACGTCGCCGCAGAGCAGACGCTCCATCGGGGACGGGGACTCCATATCCCGCTTGATCTCGGCGATGCAGCGGAGCTGGTCGTCGGTCTCGGCGTAGGGGAAGCTCTCTTCAAACTCCTTCTGCCACGGCGAATCCGCCGCAAAGGCGAAGCCGGGCAGGCGCTTGCGCGCAGCGTAGAGCTGGATGAGGCCCTTGGCGAGATCCTTGGCCGCAGCCTTGGCGCGGGCCTTCGCCTTCTGCCACTGGTCGCCGCCGAGTTTGTTGAGGCGGACGGGCGCGTCCTCACCGCCGGAGCCGATATACTTGCTGACAAGGTCGAGCTGCGTGGCCGGAACATAGAGCGCGTCGCTGCCCTGATAGGCGATCTTGACGTAGTCCTTGACCACGCCGCCGACCTTCATCTGCTCCATGCCGACGTAGCGGCCGATGCCGTGGTGCTCGTGGACGACGAGATCGCCGGGCGTGAGATCGGTGAAGGATTCGAGCTTTTTGCGGTTCGTGGCGGCTTTTTTGCGCTTGGCGGCGGGCTTCTGTTCGCGCCGGGCCAGGAGCTGCCCCTCTGTCAGGATGGCCCAGTGCAGGTCGGGATATTCGAGTCCCGCGGGGAGCGAACCGTCGGTAATCAGGATCTGCCCCTGCTGCGGCGCTTTCGTCAGCGGGAAGGCCAGCAGCGCGTTCACGCCGCTCTCGCTCAGCATCTCTTTCAAGATCTCGCCGCGGCGTTTGCCGCCGCAGAGGACGAGGCAGCCGTATTCGTTTTTCACATAGTGCTTGAGGTCGGAAACCGCCGTATCAAGACTGCCGCCGTAGCCCGGCAGCTGCCGCGCGGTGATGGAGAGAAGCTTCTGCGGCGGGAGCGTCTCCGGGTAGCGCGCAGCCAAAAAGCTGTCGAAGTAGACCGTGCCGCGCCCGGCGAACTGGCCGAGCAGCGGCTCATATTCCGCCTGAAATTCGCAGAGTTCGCCCGCAAGCGTGCCGGACGAGAGCAGGACGTCGAGCGTCTGCCCAAATTCCTCGCTGCGCGCCCGCGCGCCGCGCTGCAAATTGCCGTGGTCACAGAAGAAGACGGCGGCGTCCTGCGAGATGTAATCCGCCGCGCAGGCAAACTCCGGATAGATGAGCGCCAGATAGCGGTCCGCCGCGGCGAAGCTGACGCCGTTTTTCAATTTTTCACAGTCGTCCTCCAGCGTTTTGATGAGCGCCTGATTGGGCGTTTTCCGGCGGTTTTGCCGGGCGATGTGCGCCTGCAAGTCGGCGCAGAGTCCGGAGAGGCCGCCTGGATGCAGGCCGGGCAGCGCCTCCTGCGTCGGCAGGAGGAGGGCTTCGTCACAGTTTTCGGTGCGGCGCTGGGTGACGGGATCAAAAAAGCCCATCGCGTCCAGCTCGTCGCCAAAGAACTCGGCGCGGACGGGTTGATCGTGCGCGGGCGAAAAGACGTCGAGAATGCCGCCGCGCAGCGCGAACTGTCCCGCGCCCTCGACGAGGCTCGCGCGGGTATAGCCGGCGGCGGTGAGCTGTTCGGTCAGCTTGTCGAGGTCATAACTGCCGCCCGCCGTCAGGCGGATGGAGGCGGCGTAGAGCGTCGATTTCGGAATTGTGCGGAGCTGGAGCGCTTCGAGCGTCGTGACGAGGACGGGAATCCTGCCCGCCGAGAGGTCGTAGAGGATGCGCAGCCGCCGCTGCTCCCATTCGCGGGAGACGCCCGCCGCATCGAGAAACGTCAGCTCGCGCGACGGAAGCGTCACCGGCGGCTGGCCGAGAAAGGCCGTCAGCTCGGCGGCGAGGCGGGAGGCGGCCATCTCGTCCTGGCAGACGGCGACGACGGGGCGGCCTGTATCTTCGTGCAGCGCGGCGATCCAGTGCGCGCGGGCGATCTGGCTGACGCCAGAAACGGCGGCGGTCTGCCCCGCGTCGAGCATGGCGCGCAGCGATTCATATTCCGGGCTGCTGTGCAGCAGCGAGAGCAGGACGTTCATGGATGACACCTCCAAAACAGGTTTTTCGTGCAACAGGCAACGCAGGTAGAAGCATTACCCCCTACCTGTCGAAGCCGGTCGATTTTCAATTACTTACCATTGAATGATGCAGCCGCCTTTTCGCATCCATCGGTGATGACACAGAGCGCAGCGTCGCGCGCATTGCCCAGCGCGCGATCCAGCTCCGGCTGCTCGGCCTTGGAAAAGCTGGAGAGCACCCAGTCGGCCAGGTCATAATCGGGGTGCGGCTTCGCGCCGACGCCGATCTTGACGCGCGGGAAATCCTCACTGTGAAGCATCGCGATGATGGACTTGATGCCGTTGTGCCCTCCGGCGGAGCCGGACTTGCGGACGCGGATCTTGCCGACGGGGAGCGAGATGTCGTCAAACAGGACGAGCACGCGCTCCGGCGGGATCTTATAAAAGTGCGCCGCCGCCTCGACGGCGAGGCCGGAGGCGTTCATAAACGTCTCCGGCTTCAGGAGCAGGAGCTTCTGCCCACGGTAGTTCGCCGTGGCGCAGAGCGCCTTGTATTTGATCTTCGTGATGCGGACGCCGAGCGCATCTGCGATGCGGTCGACGGCCATGAATCCGGCGTTGTGGCGGGTATTGGCATACTCGCCGCCCGGATTGCCGAGGCCGACGACGAGCCAGTCGCACCCGGCGGATGGGAACAATCTCATATCAGAACAGAGCGGACATGGAGTTTTCTTCGTAAATTCTCTGGATGGCATCGGCAAAGATCGGGGAAACGTCCAGATACTTGATCTTGCTGCATGCGCCCTCGA
>OLNF01002797.1_pt1 | contig 13232 bp, 14 predicted proteins | sample 1673061 | NCBI WGS metagenome assembly OLNF01 (sample SAMEA3136751, study PRJEB25190) | human gut metagenome | reverse complement strand
CTGCGGCGGCTGCGGCGCAGGTCAGCGTGCCGGTCAGCTCGGTCGACGGGCAGACCGGCGCGGTCAGCCTGGCGGGGACGTATGCGACGCCCGCGGACCTTACGGCGCGGCTGAACCGGAGCACGGACGTCCACGCCGCCGACACGGCCTACACGACCTACATGGCCCGCGGCGAGGCGCTGTTCGCGCAGGAGACGACGCCGACGGTCAACGGCGCGATCGCCTGGCAGTATGAGTAGGGAGGCGGGGAGATGGCGCACAGGACGCTGATCGGCGGCACGGGCTATACGGTCACGGGCGGCACGGATCTCATTGACGGCACGGCCCGCAGCCGGACGGCAGGCCGGACGCTGGTGGACGGCACGGCCTACGCGATCGGCTTTGGCGGGCTGGATGCGGACTTTTCCAAAAACAGCTGGCGGACGATCATCGCCGCCTGCCAGAACAAGCAGGTGCCGGACACATGGAACGTCGGGGACAGCTGTATGATGGCGTTCGGGAAGAAAAACTATCAGATCGACATCATCGGCAAGAACCACGACGATTATGCCGACGGCTCGGGTAAGGCTCCGCTGACGTTCCAGATGCACACGTGCTATGCGACAGAGTACAAGATGAATAACTCTGGTAGCAACACTGGGGGCTGGGCAGACTGTCTGCTGCGGACGACTGGTGGTTTCAAGATAATAAAGTCGAAAATGCCAGCAGAGGTCGTGGCCGCGCTGAAGGCCGTGACAAAGAAGACCACGGCAGGCGGCGCGAGCTCGGCCATCGACACGACGGAGGACACGCTGTTCCTGTTGTCGGAGATCGAGGTGCAGGGCACGCGGACGCATTCCTACGCGGGCGAGGGCACGCAGTACGCGTATTACCAGACGGCCGCGAACCGGAAGAAAAACCGCGCGTGGTATCTGCGCTCGCCGAGGATCAGCAGCACCACCTGCTTCTGCAGAACGGGATGGAGCGGTGAAGCGGACTGGAGCGTCGCGTCCGAGGTGGATGGCATCGCGGCGGCATGGTGCTTTTAAGGAAAGGAGAGACAGGGAGAGGCAATGATCTATCTGAAGGTACAGGAGAATGAATATCCGGCATACATCAGCGGAAGGCTGATCGACCGCGACTGGGACGGGCGGGCGTCCAAGTCCATTACGCTGACGATGACGCACGCGCAGGCCGCGCAGCTGTTTACGGACGGCCTTGGCTGGTCGATCGTCCAGCGGGAGACGGTGCCGGACGGCACGGACGGCGGCGGGACCGAGACCGTGCAGGAATGGGACAATGCCGACTACTGCGTCGCGGCGACCGCAGAACCCTGCTGATCGATGAATTGTCCAAGATCGTGGACGTGCAAGTCAAAGAGACACCGATCATCGATGCCAACAATGAGGACCGTGAGACCGGTGCCAACAGATATATGGTCAAGATCGCCGGAGGCCAGATGCTGGTAGATGGCAGTGATTACAACGGTCTCGAATGTGTGGCAAGAACCTCCTATGAGAAAGTAAACCAGACCGATATCGACGGTCTCTATGAAGTCTACTGGGCGGACGGGCAGAAGTTCAACCTGTACAATGCATCCATGGGCGGTGATCTGGCAGGACTGATCCAGATGCGTGACGGTAACAACGGCGAGAATTTCACCGGACAGGTGACCGCCACCGGCACGACGACCACGGCAGACGGCAAGACCCACGATACCGTAACCGTAAAAGTAACCAAGGCTTATCTGCAGGACCTGAATAAATGTAATCTGTCGGATCAGGGAGGCATCCTGGATCTGGGCAATCAGGAATTCTACTATGATTCCTGGGAATATACCTGCGAATATGATGCGAACGGCAATGCCACTTACTCCTATACATTTACTTTATCGGACAGTGAGAAGAATCCCCGGGGAATTACCAATGACCGTGTAGGGAAAAAGGCAGAGATCGGTACCAACCTGTCCTATCAGGGCATCCCTTATTACATGAACCAGATGAATGAGTGGATCCGTACCTTTTCTCAGAAATTCAACGATATTCTGACTTCCGGTTACAGCGGAAACGGGGATCCCGGCGTGAAGATGTTCACCGGTAATAAAGCTACCGGTGGTGAGCAGTTCCTGCTGGATGACGCTGCAAAGCGATATGACAAGCAGGAAAAAAAGGCCAGCAAAATGACGGTAAAGGTCAACGACGACAGTTACTATCGTCTGACCGCGAAGAATTTCGACATTCTGGAGGCTATCGAACAGGATCCCGGACTGATGGCGAACCGTAAGGATGCCGCGGACGGTGTGGAACAGAACGACCTGTTGAACGATCTGAAGAATCTTGCCACAGATAAGACGAAGATGAGTTTCCGAGGATGTAATGCTTCTGAATTTTTACAGTGTATTCTGTCGGATGTGGCATTGAACGCTTCCAGAGCGAATACCTTTTATGCAAGCTTTAAGGATATCTCCGCTACTATCGATAATCAGAGAATCTCCATCTCCGGTGTCGATGAGGATGAAGAAGCGGTGAACCTGGTGAAATACCAGAACGGATACAATCTGGCTTCCAAGATGATCCAGACCCTGACGGAGATCTATGACAGACTGATCCTGGAGACCGGAGTCTAGTATGAAAATGGTATGGAATTCTATAGAGAGAAAGGACAAGGACCAAAATGAGAATTACGAACAAGATCATGCAACGTAATAATCTGTCCAATATCAATACGAACAAAGTATATCAGGATAAGCTGAGCACACAGATGTCCACCCAGAAGAAGGTGAACCGCCCTTCCGATGACCCGGTGGTATCCATCCGTGCCCTGCGTCTGCGCAGTAATGTTACGGAAGTGACCCAGTATTACAGCAAGAATATCCCCGATGCGGAGAGCTGGCTGGACGTGACGGAAGATGCACTGAAGAACCTGACAGAGATCATCACAAGCATGATCAGACAGTCTACGAAAGGCTCCAATGGAGACCTGAAGGCAGAAGACCGCCAGATCATTCTCGAACAGCTGAAAGCCCTCGGAGATGAAGTCTACAGCACCGGCGATGCCGACTACGCCGGACGCTATGTGTTTACCGGATATCGTACCGATACTTCCTTAAGCTTTGACAAGGAATACAACACGGAATACAATATCACCGAGCAGCTGGGCAACAGCTCCATCACTAAGCTGACCAAGGTAAATACCGGTAAACTGCTGGATATCACCGCAGCGAATTATAAAGATGCGGGCTTTGATAAGATATCAGAACAGGATGTCAAGGCCACGGAGGTATATCGTATTCAGCTGTCCTATAATGACTGTAAAAAGAACGGCACTCCCTCCATTTCTTTTCAGGAGAAACAGGCGGATGGCAGCTATCAGGAGGTAACATGGCCGGATCAGAATACCCACCAGCCGGCCATTGAGGAAATTTCCTCTACCGCGGATCCCTACAGCAAGGTAGCCGGTAACCCTTATGCTATCGTGTATGTACCGGAGACCGGAGAGCTGCTCCTGGGCGAGAACCGCTACAAGACCCTGATGGATTGCAAGGATGATCCTGCCACTTCCGGTAAAAATGAGGGTGAGATTCAGGTAACCTATCAGAAGAATCACTGGGTGAAGGGAGATCTGCGGCCGGAGCATTACTTCAAGTGTGATGCCACCGTGGATGGCAAGACAATAAAATATAATGAGAAATATACACAGGATGATGAGGACAGACAGGTGATCGAATATGATGTGGGCTTCAATCAGACCATCCGTGTAAATTCCACTGCAGATGAGTGCTTCCAGCACGGAATCGGCCGTACCGTGGATGACCTGGTACAGGCGATGCAGGATGTGCTGGATTTGGAGACAGTGAAGACCAAGATCGAAGGCCTGCAGGAAAATGCTACCGGCGGCGATGCGGATATTCTGAAAAAACAGATGGAAGCCGTGGAAAAAGCACTGACTCTGTCCAAGGATAAGTGCCAGAAGCTGTTCGAGAGCAGCATTACCACCTTCCAGGGATATCTCGATGATGCCAACCTGTGCATCACCAACTGCGGTACCAGAAGCAGCAAGCTGGAGCTGATCGAGAACCGTATGAAGAGCCAGAAGACTACCTTTGAGACATTAAAGAGCGAAAACGAAGATATTGATGTGACAGAGACCGCTATTAACTTAAAGAGTGCGGAGATGACCTACGAAGCTGCACTGATGGCTACCGGTAAAGTCATGCAGACCACGCTTTTGAACTTTATCTAAGAGGATAGTGTAAAAAATACGGAAGTACCTGGAAGCTTGCAGGTACGGAAAGGCATAGGTATTCTATGAAGATTCAGACGAAAAATTTTGGGGAAGTAGAGATTGCGGATAACAAGATCATCACATTTGATAAAGGAATCATCGGATTCCCGGAGCTGAAGCATTTTACCATGCTGCATGATGAGGAGAAGGGCAGCAGTGCCGGTATCCGTTATCTGCAGTCCATCGAAGAACCCAGCTTTGCCATGCCGGTCATGGATCCTTTGCTGGTCACCCCGGACTATGATCCCGAGGTGGATGATGAGCTGCTCACCGGTGTAGGAACACTCACCCCGGAGAACATTCTGGTCATGGTGACCGTGACCGTACCTTCCGATCTTACGAAGATGACCGTGAACCTCCAGGGACCCTTTGTCATCAATGTGGAAGAGCGTAAGGCATGTCAGATCATCCTCGAAGGAAATCAGTATTCCGTGAAATTCCCCATCTACGATATCCTGAAATCCAGAAAGGCGGGTGAGTAAGATGCTGGCATTGTCCCGTAAGAAAAACGAAGCGATCATCATCAACAATGACATCGAGATCACCGTCCTGGAAGTGAAGGGCGACCAGGTCAAGATCGGCATCTCCGCTCCCAAGGAAGTGCCCATTTACCGCAAGGAAGTATACCTACAGATCCAGGAAGCCAACAGGGCTTCGGTGGATGCTGACGGTATGGAAGCACTGAAGAACCTGTTTGGGTAGGCAGAAGATAAAATAGGAAAATAGGAAATTAGGCATAGGAGGTGCAAATTTTTGCAGCTCCTATTAATTTTTCGAGAAAAGTAACCGATAAAAAGCTTAGAGAACAAAGGTCGTGCGCCCACGGAAGGCGCTTATTCATCACACGGAGGTGACCATTATGACCATAGAACCGATTTCCAGTATCATGACAGTGCAGGCACAGAATACGGCCGCTGCCAAGAATGCAGCTACAAAAGTGACCACAGAGGAAAACGCCTCTGAATACAATCCTGCCAATGTAAAGCCAATAGACAAGATCGATCAGACGACAGCAGTCGTTGAGAATGCTCAGGGCAAGGAGCAGAGCAATACCTCTGCCGATCCCAATAGGGAGCAGCAACAGCATGTGACCAATGAGCAGATCAAGAAAGCGGTAGAGAAGCTGAACAAGAACATGATGTCTCATTCCGAAGCGGTCTTCGGCATTCATGAGGCAACCAACCGCGTAACCATCAAGATCATAGATAAGGATACCAAGAAAGTGATCAAGGAACTTCCTCCCGAGAAGACCCTGGACATGATCGCCAAAGTGTGGGAGTTAGCCGGTATCCTGGTAGATGAGAAAAGATAAGATAGGAGGATACCCATATGGCATCATCAACAATGAGATTATCCGGACTGATCTCCGGTATGGACACAGAGAGCATTATAAAGCAGCTGGTGTCTGCAAAGCAGACCAAAGTAGACGATGCGAAAAAGGCACAGACCAAGCTAGAGTGGAAGACTACGGCATGGAAGGATCTGAACACCAAGCTGAAGAATCTGCAGTCCAAATACGTCAACAATATGCGTTTTACCAGTGCTTATATGAAGAAGACCACATCCGTCTCCGACAGCACCGCAGCCAGCATCATCACCGGTGAGAATGCCATGAACGGCGTGCAGAACCTGAAGATCACACAGCTGGCCAAGACTGCATATATGACAGGCGGCAAGACTTCTCTGAGAACCAAGACAGATGCAGACGGGGACGATTTCAAGCTTAATGCCCTGACGAAGCTGTCCGATCTGAGTGTGGATAATAAAGGTACTGCTCTGGATCTGAGCACCGGCACCAAATTAAATATCAAGAGCGGTGATACCAATGTAGAACTGGAGATCACTGCGGATACTACTATCTCGGATGTATTGACCAAATTAAAAGAAGCCGGACTGAATGCCAACTTTGATGAGACCCAGCAGAGATTCTATATCAGTGCCAAGGATTCCGGAGAAGGCAATGATTTCAGCATTACCGCATCCGATGAGACCGGCAATAACGTACTTAAGAGCCTGGGACTGGACAGTGCAAGTGCCAATAAGATCGATGCACAGAATGCGAAGATCACTCTGAATGGTACGGAGTACGAGAGCAACACCAATGTATTCTCCATCAACGGTCTGACCATTACAGCCATGAAAGAGACCGCTGAGAACGTCGTGGTGACCACTAAGGATGACGTAGACGGCATCTACGATATGATCAAGGGTTTCCTGAAGGATTACAATTCCATTATCAATGAGATGGATAAGCTGTATAATGCAGATTCTGCGAAAGGCTATGAGCCGCTGACCGATGACGAGAAGGATGCTATGTCCGACTCCGAGGTAGAGAAATACGAGCAGAAGATCAAGGATGCACTGTTACGCAGAGACAGCAATCTGTCTACCGTAAGCTCTACTCTAAAGGAGGTAATGTCTTCCGGACTGGAGGTCAACGGCAAGAAGATGTACCTCAGTGATTTCGGTATTGAGACCCTCAGCTACTTTACCGCTGCGGAGAATGAGAAAAATGCCTACCATATCGATGGTGATGCAGATGATTCCAGTACTTCCGGCAATGCCGATAAGCTGAAGAGCATGATCAGCAGCGATCCGGATACCGTAGTCAGCTTTTTCTCCGGACTGTTCAAGAATCTGTATACGAAAATGAGTGATCTGTCCAAATCGGTAGAAGGTTATCGCTCCTACGGTAATTTTTATGATGACAAAAAGATGAAATCGGATTATGATGATTATACATCTAAGATCAGAGACCTGGAAGATAAACTCAACGATTACGAGGACAAATGGTATTCTAAATTCTCCAAGATGGAGACAGCTCTGGCAAAGCTGCAGAGCAATTCCAGTGCGGTGACCAGCTTATTAGGAGGATCATGATATGGCATTACCCAGTGCGTATGCACAGTATAATAACAGCAAGGTTCTGACCGCATCTCCGGCAGAACTGACGCTTATGCTTTACGACGGAGCCATTAAGTTCTGTAACATCGCAGAACTTTCCGTAGAGAAAAATGACATTCCCAGAGCGCATGAGAATATCCGCAAGGTGCAGAATATCATCGGATATCTGCATTCCACACTGGATATGAAATACGAAGTTTCCAAGGATTTCGATAATATTTACAGCTATCTGGAGAGACGGCTGGTGGAAGCCAATGTCAAAAAGGATAAGGAGATTCTCGAAGAGATTAACACACATCTCCACTCCATCCGCGACAACTGGAAAGAAGTCATGAAGGCCGGTGCCAAGAAAGGAAATGACTGATGGAGAATCAGCTGACCATTTTATCTGAAAGTCTGGATAAGAAGCTGGAAGTACTGCAGAAGATCCGGGAATATAATAAGCGTCAGGAAGAGATCTTCTCTGCGGAAAAAGTGGACATGAGCCTGTTCGATGATGCCGTGGAGGAGAAGCAGCGCCTGATCGATGAGGTCGTCCGGCTGGATGAAGGCTTCGAGATCCTGTATGAGAAGCTGGCGAAGGAGCTGGAGGGCAACAGACAGCGCTATGCAGCACAGATCCGGGAACTCCAGGCCAAGGTTGCCAAGGTGACGGAACTCAGCGTGTCCGTACAGGCACAGGAAGCCCGGAACAAGAAACTGGTCGAGAACTATTTCGCCAGGGAACGTGCCGGAATCGGCCAGAGACGTAAAAATGCCAAAAGCGCGTTTGACTACTACAAGAGCATGAGCGGCGCCGGATACGTACCGCCCCAGATGTATGATAATAAACAATAAATACAACAGACGAAGGGAAGCAGATCACTGCTTCTCTTTTTTATGACAGAATCAATGTGAAAGAATAAAAATGTGAGCCGGCTAAAATATAATCAAAGTATAGATTAGCCGAAAAATGCTTGATATTTTAAAAAAATCCGGCTAAAATATAATCAAAGTATAGATTAGCCGAAAGAGGGACTTTTATGAATTATATCAAAAGAAATCTGGAGAATGTAGTAAGACAGGTAACCAGGGAATATCCGGTACTCCTGGTAACGGGACCTAGACAGGTAGGAAAGACGACAATGCTCCAAAAACTGATGGAGGGAACAGAGCGGGGATATGTAACACTGGATGATTTAAACGAAAGAAATATTGCAAAGACCGATCCGGAACTGTTTCTGCAACTGCATAAACCACCTGTATTGATTGATGAGGTTCAATATGCACCGGAACTGTTTACTTATATCAAGATAAATGTAGATAAAAACCATGAGCCGGGAGCATTTTGGCTTACGGGATCACAGGTGTTCAAATTGATGCAGGGAGTACAGGAGTCACTGGCAGGAAGAGTGGCAGTACTTTCACTTACATCCCTGTCACAGGCAGAGATATCCGGAGGAACGATGAAACCGTTTACGGTAGATCTGGAGGATTTAAACGAGAGGCAGAAAGAGAGAGAGCAAGCTGATACAAGAGAGATCTTTGAACGGATTTATCAGGGCTCCATGCCGGCGATCGTAAGCGGTATTAACAGTAACAGTCAGCTTTTTTACAGCAGTTATCTGTCTACTTATATTGAGCGGGATGTAAGAGAATTATCGGATGCCATAGATTCGCTTAAGTTCCTCCGGTTTATTACTGCGGTGGCAGCAAGATGTGGGCAGATGGTTAACGCGGCAGAGATTGCCAGAGATGCAGATATCAATCAGACGCAGGCGAAGGATTGGCTGACAATTCTGGAAACGCTGGGAATTATTTTTTATCTTCATCCGTATTCTAATAATTTGTTGAAGCGCCTTGTGAAAACGCCAAAACTGTATTTCTATGATACGGGTCTGGTGTGTTACCTGACGAAATGGAGCAGTGCGGAAACGTTAGAATGCGGCGCTATGAACGGGGCCATTTTGGAGAATTATGTGGTCGCGGAAATTCAGAAAACCTACCTGAATTGTGGAAAAGAGCCGTATTTGTACTATTATCGTGATAAAGATGCCAGGGAGATTGATATTGTCCTGGAACATGATGGAATATTGAATCCGATTGAGATTAAGAAAACTGCAAATCCCGGAACAGAGCTGGTAAAGGTATTTGAATTACTCGACAAGGCATCAACGCCTCGTGCGAAGGGCGCAGTTATCTGCATGAAACCGGGACTTAGTGCGATTGACAGAGACAATTATATCGTACCGGTCTGGATGATCTAAAATACAGTCCCTGCCTGAATATCAGACAGGGACCTATAATTTCAAAAATGTTTTTGCGTATACGTCTTTATCCCTAAATAAGAAAAAAATAAAAAATAAAAAAATATTGCATTCGGATTAGAAAAATTGTGGTTACTGTAAGAAGTGGCATGCTCATTACGTATATATATTAGAAAATACGTAAAGGAACGTAAACCAGACTGTTTACAGTGATGCCTGAAACCGGAATTTCCCATCCTCAGCAAAAAATCCATACACTCCGTGATATTTTTCTACAACGGAGATCATGCTTTTGGTGCCGAGACCGTGATTGGGTTCGTGAGAGATGGGAATCTCATTTTCAAATACCGGCTCCTGTAGATAGCTGTTTGCTATCTGTATACAGATCCGGTTATTTTTTTCATAAACTTTCAGCGTAATATAGCGTTTCTCAGGAGCAGGAATCTTTTCGCAGGCGTAAATCGCATTTTCCAGAGCATTTGCAAAAAGGCTGCACAAATCAGTGATCTGAAAGCGTGTAAAATCGGTGGCAGTCACGGTAAATTGCAATTCGATTCCGGCATCTGACGCCTGACCGGCATAGGAAGAGAGAATCAGGTTCAGAGCGTCGTTTTCACAGTATCTGATCACACGGCTGTTATCGATATCGGCACAGATCTGGTGAATATATTCCAAAGCCTGTTCCAACTCATTTTCTGCAATACAGTTTTGCAAAAAGGTCATGTGATGTCTCAGATCATGACGATAGATGGACGCCTGCTTCTGAGAAGTAGATAACTGTGTAATCTCCTTCTGCGCCTGTGCGGCTGCGGTGGTAAGCAGCAGATTTTCACGTTCCGCCGTGCTTTTTTTATTGGAAAAATCCAGCGACACCATAGTCAGGATAAAAAAGAAGAGCACAAGAAAGCTGTCCATGAAATCAATAATGACCGGACCACCGGTATACAAGAGATCTGTGTAAACGGTAAGAGTGTATTCCAAAATGTAATAGGAAAGCGGCAGCAGGAAAAAGAGCAACAGAGTCTTCTTATTCTCATAATGCAGACGGATGATATAAGGCGCAATATAGCGGATGACCAGATACAGCAGCGGAATCGTCACGCAGATAGAGACGAGATTGGCTACAACCGGACTGCCGTCGAAAAAGAAGGCTGCCAGCGTGCCGAACCATTTTCTGGGAGTGCACATCAGGTAAGCGGACAGCACAGAGATCGTCGCGATATAGATATTCCGGTGAAAGGCAAAACGGATCAGGAGGACCAGCGGCAGATGTATGAGCAGCGGATAGCATTTATAGAGCAGATTCTCCCCCATCATAAGGTAAGACAGAAGCTGTATTGCGCCCAAAGCAAGGATCGTGATGATATAAGGGATCTTATTGTCCTCAAAATGGATATCTGCCAGGTAGAGAGACATCACGATACCAAAGAAAAGGACAAAGCCGTAATTGATAAGTCCTAAAAGGGATACAAATTCACTCATATGGATTCCTCCATTTGAAAAGCAAGGTAGAGTCTCTTGATCTCCGAGATCCTGCGCTGGGCAAGCGGAAGGCACTTGCCGTTTGCCAGATATAGGTCGGCTGCGTCGATCCTGCGAATATAGTTCATGTTGACCAGAAAAGAGCGGTGTGCAAGGAGAAATTCCGGGTGTTGCAGCAACTGGTCGCAGACAGAAGCAAACTTTTCCACGCAGGTGATCTGACTGTTGTTTCTCAGGTAATAAATGATTTTTCGGTTCAAGGCTTCAATATAAATGATTTCAGACATATGGACTTTGTGTACGCCGACGCTGCTCTTCAATACCAGACAGGAATCGCGGTCTTCGGTTCTGGTACGCATGATGTCATCCAGAGCTTCAACCAGCCGGTCTCTTTAAACGGGTTTCACCAGGTAATTGGAAGCTTTCACGGTATAACTCTCTACCGCAAATTCGGGAGAAGACGTCAGGAAAATAATGTCTGCGGCCTTGTCACTGCTTCGGATCTCTTTGGCCAGTTCGATGCCGTTCAGTCCCGGCATCACCACATCCAACAGATAAATATCATAATGCTCCTGTAAAAGATTCGACGCCAGCTCCGTACTGTTGTCGAAAGGTTTGTAGGAAAATTCTATGTTTCGCTGTGTCTGGTAATCTGCGAGAACAGACAGTATCCGGAACAGTTCATTCTTATCGTCATCGCATATTGCAATTTTCATGGAATCGTTTCCCCTTTTTCACTTTGGTATAGGACTATTATACAAGAAAAATAACGGAAGAAATCATGCGCCCACCATTCGATATCGGATGTTGGGCGCGATTTTTAGAAGTGAATTTGGCAATAGCGAAAGCAAATTTTCATACGTTGTTGATGAATGGCAGAATAGTCAGATTCCCTGATCGACCGCGGCACCTTTGACGTCATCTTCGACCAGTTTTAATTTGTTCATCATATCCTTGATCTCCTGCTGGGCCTGAACTACGCTGTCTGTACCACCGGCTTGCTTGTTCGCAGCTTCCACGATATTTTTTGTCAGCTCTTCCTGCTCGTTCTTTTCGTCTTTTCTGGCTTGCAGTTTTTCTTCCAGTTCCTTCTTTTTGTCTGCAGCTTCCTCGGCTGTTTTCTTCTCTTCTTCCTGCTTCTCGTCGATGTGGTCTTTGCCTTCCGCAATCAGCATGCCCATGATCTCGTCGCTGGCAGCGCCCATTACTGCATCTGCCTGCTCAAATGCAGCTCCCATGGAATTGGATTTTAACCGTTCAATCTTCGTCTGGCGGATCACGGCATTTTCTGTCTGAATCTCATTCCTGGCGTCGGCAAGTTCGTTGACATAGGATTCTTCTGATTTTTTTAAGGCAAGAGACTGCTGCTGGTATTCTGTTAATCCGGCAGCTTTTATTTTGGCAATCTGTTCTTCTTCCTCTTTCGTTAAGCGGACATCCGAACCGGAGAAGCCGGTCTCTACGCCTTTTGCCAGTAGTTCCAGATCTTTTTGTTCCTGGCTGTCTGAGGACACACCGAATTTATCCTGCAGGGCGGCTCTGGAGGCTTCGATATCACTGATCGCCTTTGTGCTGTCACCGATTTCCCTGGTGAGAGAGCGTATTTTTTCTCTGCGATTTGCCATATCGTCATCAATCTTACTCTCTCCGGCAAAGGCATCCCCGATGATCTTCATAGCTTTTTTCCGAACCTGGGCCTTCTTTGTAGCGATCGGATCGGTGACGGAAGCCATACTGCGGGCATCTATGGATTTACCACCGTTTTTTGCTTTGCCGTTTTTGCCATCTGATACAGAATGACGTCTGTTTTGTACTTGATCTTCCCCTACAAAATAGGAATAATTTTTTACTTGCATAATTACCCTCCGCTTCATTATGTTGTTACTATCTATTTCGGCAAAATGAGCAGAATATGTAATAGCCGAAAATGAGTTTGCTGCAGCATTAAAACGTGAAAATTCAGGATTTCTGTGACATGGGAAAATTTGAGCAGATCATGATGTAAATGTCTAAGAATATCGTATTTTCGAAAAATGCCGGAATGAAAAGTCAAATTTTTTTTCAAAGAGGGGTTAAGTTTCCAAAATCCTCTCCGATATACTTATCAAGTAAAGCAAATAAAACATTTGCTTACCTAACCATTCTTCTGAATCGAAGGTTTCGCACGCCGGAGAGACGGAAGACAATGGCGATGAAGGTAACAGGATGTGCGAACTTGAAGCTGACATTGCCAAAGCAAATAACGGAGCGCAGGGAAGCGCTCGTCAATTCAAGGAGGAATATATTATGGTAGTACAACACAATCTTACAGCTATGAACTCTAACAGAATGTTAGGC
>OLNF01002791.1_pt1 | contig 13249 bp, 9 predicted proteins | sample 1673061 | NCBI WGS metagenome assembly OLNF01 (sample SAMEA3136751, study PRJEB25190) | human gut metagenome | reverse complement strand
TGTATATCTCCAACGCCACCGGCTGCTCCTCCATCTGGGGCGGTCCCGCGGCTACGTCTCCCTACTGCACCAACAAGGCCGGCCACGGTCCCGCCTGGTGCAACTCCCTGTTCGAGGATAACGCCGAGCACGGCCTGGGTATGTTCACCGGCCAGAACAAGATCCGCGAGGATCTGGCCGACGAGACCCGCCAGCTGATCGCCGTGGAGTGGGCCCGTCCCGAGCTGAAGGCCGCCGCACAGGCGTGGCTGGACACCATGAACGACGGCACCGCCAACGCCGAGCCTGCCAAGGCCTACGTCAAGGCCCTGGAGGAGAGCATCTGCACCGTGGAGGAGCTGGCCGCCATGCCTCAGCTCGCCGCGCACGCCGCCGAGCTGAAGGCCAAGGGCGCCCTGCTGTGCGACTGCGCCGCCTGCACGCTGGCCGCTGATATCCTCAGCAAGAAGGAATACCTGGCCAAGAAGTCCATGTGGATCTTCGGCGGCGACGGCTGGGCCTACGATATCGGCTACGGCGGTCTGGACCACGTCATCGCCTCCAAGCAGGATGTCAACATCTTCGTGTTCGACACCGAGGTGTACTCCAACACCGGCGGACAGGCCTCCAAGGCGTCCAACATCGGTCAGGTGGCCCAGTTCGCCGCCGCCGGTAAGGAGGTCAAGAAGAAGAGCCTCTCCGAGATCGCCATGCAGTACGGCTATGTGTACGTGGCCCAGGTGGCCATGGGTGCCAATCCCGCCCAGACCATCAAGGCCATCACCGAGGCCGAGGCCTATCACGGCCCGTCCCTGATCATCGGCTACAGCCCCTGCGAGATGCACTCCATCAAGGGCGGCATGATGAACTGCCAGAAGGAAATGAAGAAGGCCGTGGACTGCGGCTACTGGAACCTGTTCCGCTACAATCCCGAGGGCGAGAAGAAGTTCACGCTGGACTCCAAGGCGCCCGCCGGCGGCTATCAGGAGTTCCTGATGAACGAGGCGCGTTACAGCCGCCTGACCCGCGAGTTCCCCGAGCGCGCGGACGTGCTGTTCCAGCGCAACGAGGACGAGGCCAAGGCCCGCTTCGAGCACCTGCAGAAGCTGGTGGAGATGTACGACAAATAAGTCGTACCCCTTCACGGACATGCGATAAAAAAGGACCGCCGCGCTTATGCGCGGCGGTCTTTTTTGCTGCGGAGGCGAGGGGGAGCTTTTACGGGGAAGTCCTTTTTTGCTGCAGAGGCGAGGGGTGCTTTTACGGGGAAACGGGAGCGTTTGTGTTGGGAGCGCGGCGAGCGGCTGTTGAGGGCGGGCGGCGGTGGCCGTGCGGGGATGCGGCGGCTTTCTGCGGCGAGGACGCGGCGGCATAGGGCGGGAAAATGGAGATTTTTCCGTGCGGTGCTTGACGGTGCGCCGCCGTGCCGCGTATAATGAAGCATATTTTTGTGTGGGGGCGCGTGGAGTATGAGGAGACGTTGGGCGGCATTTTTGCTGGCACTGGCCGTGGTAGGCGCGCCGTCATGGCTGGCGGTGCAGTTGGCGGGGGCGGCGCCCGCGGCCGAGGAGGATGCCGTACCGGTGCTGGCGTCAGCCGCGGTGCGGGCCGGTACGGCGATGGAGGCGGCGCTGTCCGCCGCAGAGCCGCTGGATGCGGCGGTGCAGCAGCTGCGGGACAGTGTGGACGAGACGGTGGAAAAGGCGCTGCACAGCGGCCCGCCGGCGGACATCGACCTGGGCTGGTGGCAGGCCCGCTATCCCGACATCATCGGCTACGTGTACTGTCCGGGAACGCCCATCAGCTATCCGATCGCCTACGATGGAAACAACGAATACTACCTGCATCACGATCTGGACGGCAATTACAGCGAGTACGGCACCATCTTTCTGGACGCCCGGGCGCCGCGGGATTTCAGCGCACAGTGCAATATGCTGTACGGCCACCACATGAAGGACCGCACCATGTTCGCGTCCATCGACGGCTACAAGGAGCAGTGGTATTACGACGCGCACCCGTGTCTCTACGTCTACACCAACGCGGGGACGTATCGGGTGGATCTGTTCGCGGGCCTCATTGTGCCCGGAGAGCACGAGGTATTCAACACATCGTTCCAGACTGTGGATCTGGAGCGGTTCATCAGCCAGTCCACGTTCTACGCGGGACGGGGCATCCCCACGGGACGCATCGTGGGGCTGTGTACCTGCTCCTACGAGGCGGACAACTACCGGTATGTGGTGCTGGGCGAGATGACGCTGATAGCGGAAGGATAAGGAGCAAATGACAGAGCAGGAAAAGGAGATCTTGTATGCGGCCGTGATGAAGCGGGCCAACCAGAAGGACACCTTCGGCGTGGAGAACGGCATGCGCATCGTGGCCATGGGCGAGGGCTGGGCCCGTGGGGAGCTGCACACCGAGGTGCGGCACGGCAACCCCATGGGTATCGTACACGGCGGCGTGTACTGCACCATGATGGATCAGGTGGCGGGGACGGCGGCGTGCAGCCGCGGCGCGCTGTGCCGTACCGTCACCTGCGACGTGCGGTTTCTGGCGGCGGGCGCGGTAGGCGGTACGCTGACCTCCCACGCGGAGGCGGTGCGGATGGGTCACAGCATCGTGGTGATGCGGGCGTGGGTGGAGGACGACGGCGGCACCGTGTGCGCCGATGGCATTTATACCTTCCGCATGAAGGCCGAAAAATGAGAAAAAGAGGGGCGCTTCCCTTGGGGAAGCGCCCCTCTTTTTATGCGGTTCAGAACAGCAGGCCGTATTTGTCGGACAGGGGCCGGAGAACGGACTCCGGCAGGCTGCCCTCGTACAGGGCGCGGCCCTGATAGACCCGCAGGGCCTGCTCCAGCACGGCGGCATCGCCGCAGACCAGGCACAGGGGCTTTGTCAGCAGGTACTGGCAGTCCGCCAGCGCGTTTACGTCCGCCATGGAGGCAACGCGGAGGGCCACCATGGGGTCGTCCCGCTCCAGCGCGTCGGACAGGGCATCCTCCAGACCGGGGGTCACGTCCAGTACCGGCCCGTGGGCAGCGTTGGCGGGCAGCAGGGCGGGGAGCTTCTCTGTGGCGGCGGGCAGCAGATCTGTGTGCAGCGGGGCGGGAGGCGTGATGGCCGCGCCGTCCAGCGCACCGCGCAGGGCGGCAATATGCTCCGGCGTGGTGCCGCAGCAGCCGCCGAAGATCATGACGCCGGAGGCCAGCATGTCCGGCACCAGCGCGGTGAACTGCTTCGGCGTGCAGTCGTACACCGCCTTGCCGTTCACGATGGTGGGCATGCCGGCGTTGGGCTTGGCGATCAGGGGGATGCGGGCGTACTCCCGCAGGCGGCGGAGCTGGGGCAGCATCTGGTCCGGCCCCGCCGAGCAGTTGAGACCGAAGGCGTCGATGCCCATGCCCTGCAATACCAGCAGGGCGGCGGTGATGTCGGTGCCGGAGATGCTGCGGCCATTCTGGTCGCAGGTAAAGGTGACGAAGATGGGCTTGGCGGAGACGCTGCGCACGGCCAGCACGGCGGCACGGGCGTCGGACAGGGTCATCATGGTCTCAATGACGTACAGGTCCACACCGGCGGCTTCCAGTCCGGCTGCCTGTTGGGCGTAGGCGTCCACCAGCTGGTCGAAGGAGGTGCTGCCCAGAGGGGCCAGAAACAGGCCGGTGGGAGACAGGTCGCCGGCCAGCAGGGCCTTGCCGTCCGCGGCCTGACGGGACAGGTCCGCCAGACGGCGGTTATAGGCGGCGGTGTCCTCCGTTACGCCGTGCTCCGCCAGCTTCACGGCATTGCCGCCGAAGGTGGGGGTGTAGAGCACCTGACTGCCGGCGGCCACGTAATCGCGCTGGATGGACAGGATGCTGTCCGGATGGGCCAGCACCCACTGCTCCGCGCTGACGTCGCCGGTGTAGCCGCGCTTTTGCAGCTCCGTACCGGTGGCACCGTCCAGAATAAGGGGAAAATGCAGTTCCATATGTGAATACCTCCGTGATGGGATGAAAGGGCCGCGCCGTACTTGACAGGGGGGAACCAGATTTCTATAATGATACCACTACTTTAAGCAGTGCGGGGCTGCTTTGTCAAGAGTCTTTGTGAGGTGAGCGCGATGATGACAGCGAAAGAGATCTTTCTGGAGCTTCTGAAGCCGGACGGACAGCCGGACCGGCTGCTGCGGCAGTACGAGGCGCTGCACATGTGCCTGGGCGATCCCATCAACACCTACCTGCGGGGCAACCGGAAGCGGGGCACCGTCAGTGTGGACCGGTGGGGCACCACCATCAGCTTTCCGGAGGACGCGCCGGGGCCCATGCCCGTCACCCACGATGGCCTTGCGGTGTGCCCCGACGTGACGCGGTGGCGGGAGACGGTGCATGCGCCGGATCTGGCGGCCAACTGCGCGGAGGGCTGGGAGGCCGTCCGGCAGCAGGCGCGGGAGGCATGCGGGCAGGAGAAGCTGCTGGCAGGGTTCATGGGCACCGGTATTTTTGAACAGTGCCATTTCCTGATGGGCTTTGAGGACACGCTGACGGCGCTGTACGAGCACCCGCAGGAGATGCACGAGCTCATTGAGTACATCACGGAGTACCGGCTGGGATATGTGAAGCTGCTCATCGACAACCTGCAGCCGGACGTCATCTTCTCCCACGACGACTGGGGCACCAAGAACGCCCTGTTCATGCAGCCGGAGATGTGGCGGGAGTTTTTCAAGGAGCCGTACCGCCGGTTCTATGGGTACATCCGGTCCCGGGGCTGTATCGCCGTCCACCACGCCGATTCCTATCTGGCGCCTATCGTGGAGGACATGGCGGAGCTCGGCATCCAGGTGTGGCAGGGCGTGCTGCCGGAGAACGATATCCCCGCCTTACAGCGGCAGCTGAGGGGGAGACTGGTGCTGATGGGCGGCATGGGCGCCGCCATCGACCGCGCCGACGCGTCGCCGGAGGAGATACGGGACTACGCAAAGAACGTGCTGGCGGCCTGCGGGCCGCTGGGGCACTTCATCCCATCCATCACCTACGGACTGGCGGGGACGGTGTATCCCCACGTGGATCGGTATATCGACGAGGCCATCGACGGGTATAACCGGCAGGTACACCTGCCGAAGTTTGATCTGCCGCCGGTGCCGCGGCGGGTGCTGGCGCAGAAGGAGAGCGGCGATGCCGTCCGGACTGCGGAGAACGGCGACAACGCACTGGACCGCGTGGCGGCGGCCTTGCAGCGGGGACAGCAGAAAAAGGTGCTGGCCCTGTGCCGGGAGGCGCTGGATCAGGGCATTGCGGCGGCGGACATCCTGTCCGGCGGGCTGATGCGGGGCATGGACCGGCTGGGCGTGGACTTTTCCGCCGGTATCGCCTTCGTGCCGGAGATGCTGATGGCGGCGCGGTGTATGCAGGCAGCTCTGGAGCTGCTGCGGCCCCGCATGGCCGGCAGCGGCACGGAGAAGCTGGGCCGCGCCTGCATTGGTACGGTGCGGGGCGATATGCACGACATCGGCAAGAATCTGGTGAAGATCATGATGGAGGGCAGCGGCATTGAGGTGGTGGACCTGGGCGTGGACGTGGCACCGGAGAAATTCGTGGAGGCCGCGCTGCACCAGAACTGCGGCATCATCGCCTGTTCCTCCCTGCTGACCACCACCATGCAGGAGATGCGGGACGTGGTGCGTCTGGCGGAGGAGATGGGCATCCGCGGCAGGGTGAAGATCCTGGTGGGCGGCGCGCCTATCAGCCAGAGCTTCTGCGATGAGATCGGCGCAGATGCCTACACCGAGGACGCGGCTTCGGCGGCCCGCGAGGCGGCGTCCATGCTCCGCAGCGGGGAAGTAAGGGTATGAAGAAGTATCTGCCCTCGCTGGCGCTGCTGGCGGTGTTCGAGACGGTGGCCGTGGTGCTGTGGCTCACCAAGGACAACCTGTTCTACCTCTTTAATTTTAGCTATATCGGCGGCTCTATCGCCCTGGGGACGGCGCTGTTCGTGGGAAAATACAAGCACGCCCGACGGGTGACGCAGCTGCTGGTGGGATCGTATATGCTGGTGTATCTGGGCCTGATCTGCGGGGAGAATATGCAGATCGAGGGGTTCTGGTACTACCTGTTCACCGGCGTGTTCGAGGCGGCCACCATCCACTACGCCGTGGCCAAGATCTTCGGGCCGCTGCTGTTCGGGCGAGGCTGGTGCGGGTACGCCTGCTGGACGGCCATGGTGCTGGACTTCCTGCCCTACAAGGTGCCGCAGACGCCGCGGAAGCCCATCGGCTGGCTGCGGTACGTGACGTTCACACTGTCGCTGGCCTTTGTGGCGACGCTGTTTCTGGCCAATGTGGGGCACCTGGAGCGCATCATGTTCTGGGCCTTTGTCATCGGCAACGCACTGTACTACGGGGCAGGTATCCTGCTGGCCTTTGCGTTTCGGGACAACCGCGCCTTCTGCAAGTACCTGTGCCCTGTGACGGTGTTCTTAAAGCCCATGAGCTATTTTTCCCTGGTCCGTATCACCTGCGACAAGAGCAAATGCGTGTCCTGCGGGCGGTGCAGAAGGGTGTGCCCCATGGAGGTGGACATGACGGACAACTCCCGCCGACGGGCCAACGGCACGGAGTGCATCCTGTGCATGGAGTGTGTGAAGAACTGCCCCAAGGGGGCGCTGTGAGAAAAAAAGAGTACGGACGCGAAAGCGTCCGTACTCTTTTTGTTACATGCTGCGAATATCCTTCAGCAGGTCCTCCAGGGACATGGTGCGCACGTCCTCCTCGTCCTTGGGAGTGGGCTCGTCCGCCAGTACCTGATCCACCGTGTCCGCCAGCAGGTCCTTGTCGGGAGCGGCGGGCTGAGGCGCGGGCCTGACGGTGGGCTCATCGTCCAGCGGGATGTCGAAGTCCTTCCAGTCACGGGCCTTGGGAGCGGGCTGCTGTACCGGCTCCGCCTGACGGGGCACGATGCGGGGCGCGGGGCGGGAACGCTCCGGCGCAGGGTGACGGCGCTCGCGGCGCTCCTCGCGCTCCTCGCGGTGGTCTCTGCCGCCGCGGTCGGGGCGGTCATCGCGGTCATCGGGGCCGTTGCCGTCATCATCGGGACCGCCGCCGGTGCCGCGGCCGATGAACAGGCCAAGCAGGAACAGCAGGGCGGCCACCAGCACCACGCCGCCGATCAGGGCGACCACGGTGCGGACCTCACCCAGCAGGGGCAGCTTGATGCTCACGGGGATCTGGAGCATGGGAGTCTCCGGCTCGGGCTCGGGCTCCGGTTCCGGCTCCGGTTCCGGCTCCGCCGCGGAGATCACGGGCAGGGTGCCGGTGTACTCCGGCATACGGACCACATGGACGGTGTACTCCAGTTTGGTGGTCTTGTCCTCGGCGGTGCATACCACGGAGATGGGGTTGTCGCCCTCCTTGTCCAGCGTGATGTCGCCGGTGCCGGTGATGCCGCTGGACTTGCTGTCGTTGGCGGAGGCGTTGACCTTCACCGTTTTTGTCTCAAAGGGCACATAGGCCACATAGTCGTGGACGGTGCTGCTGAAGGCGGGACTGAGGGTCGCACCCTCAATGCCCAGCGCCGACAAAGTGGCATCGGTGGAGGCCTTGTAGTTGGGGTCCTGCTCGCGGGTGACCTCAATGACGTAGGACTTGGTGGTGCCGTTGGCCGCCGTGACCTTCAGGGTGACGGTATTGACGCCTACGGCCAGGTCATTGCCGCTGATGTTGACGGTCTGGCCCTTGTCGTTGCGGTTATAATCCAGACTCAGCTTGGACACGCTATAAGGGACCTTGGCGGTGTAGTACGTGGTGCCGGAGGAGAAGGCGGGGGACAGGGTGGCGTTGCCGCACATGATGGCGGACAGGGTACAGTCGCCGCTGGGCGCGGCGGCCACGCTGCCGGTCCAGCTGGCGGTGCCCACGTCGATGTCGGTCTCGCCGTCGGAGGCTACGATGTTGCTGAAGCTGGCGCTGAGGGCCGCGCCGCCCTGAACGCTGGAGGATACCTTCAGCGTCACGGTGATGATGCCGCCGCTGGCGCTGTTGGTGCCATAGACGCTGAAATGGTTCTGGTTCACCAGGATGCTCCAGCCGCTGACGGAGCAGGAGTAGTTGGTGAAGGTCAGGCCGTCGCCGCAGTTCAGGTCCGCCGTCAGGCCGAGGATCTTACTGTCCACGGACAGGGTCAGCGTCACGGAATTGCCGGCCTGGACGCTGCTGCTGCCGGAGAGGGACGCGCCGGCGGCCTCCGCCCGCTGGGGCAGGATGGCCAGTACCAGCAGGCACGCTGTGACCAGGGAAAGGGCGGTGCGAAGCAGTTTGTTTTTCATGGAGTACCTCCTGCTCAGATGGTGCGCTGGCCCACGGTGACCTGGGCCGCCTGGACCACATCGGTGATGGTGACACGGCCGTCGCCGTTGATGTCGGCGGCCTTCAGAGCGGCCTCGTTCAGGTCGCCTGCGCCGGCGGCGTAGTTCTGGAGCTTGACCACATCGGTGATGGTGATGCGGCCGTCGCCGGTGACATCGCCGGTGACGACGATGGTCAGGCTGGAGCTGCCGTCGACGGCGGTCATGCCCGTGCCCACGTAGCCGGAGGTGATCTCCTTCTTGCCGTCATACACGGTGTAGCCGGAGTCGTTCAGCGTCTTGACGGAGGTCTGGGGCGCGATACCGGTGAGGAACGCGCCGGAGGGCTCCGTGGGATCGCCGCTGCCGTGGTCGGATTTGGCGGTCTTGGTGAACTGGGCGGTGTAGGTGATGTCCTTGGTGCCCATGTAGGTGGCCTTGGCGGCAAAAACGTCGCCGTTCTGATCCACCCAGTTCTTGAAGCTGTACGTGTACTTGCTGTCCGCCGCCTTCACGGGGTTGGCAGGGGCGGTGATGAGATCGCCCTGGGCCAGCTTGAAGGTGCGGACCGTCTCGCCGTCCACCTGGAAGGTGACGGTGTAGAGGTCGCCGAAGCGGGCGTAAAGCGTGTGGTTGGAGGCGGCCACCGGCGAGTTGGGGGAGATCTCCGTGCCGTCCTCGCGGTACCAGCCCTGGAAGCCGGCCTCGTCCACCGTGGGCAGCTCGCCATAGGTGTCGGTAAGGCGGTACATGCGGCTTTCGACCACCACGTCGCCTATCTGGAAGGACACGGCGTACTCCTCGTCGGAGAGGTCGCCGGGGCTGAAGGAACTGTTGGCGTTGACCTTGAACTGGGACTCCGCCAGAGTCACGGTGCCTGCGCTGTTTGTCGCGGTGATGGTCAGGGTGTACTCGCCGACGCTGAGGCGGCTGAAGGCGCAGGCGCTGTCCAGCTTCCACAGGTCGTAGGAGTAGACGGTGCCCTTGATGCTGCTGGTGGCGGTAAAGCCGGTGCTGCCGCTGGAGGACACCGCCTTCACGGTGACGCTGGTGATGGGCAGGCTGCTGGTGATGACGCCGCGGACGGGGTAAGAGGATTTATTGGCCAGCAGTTGGGTCTCCTTGCCCTCGCTGCCGGGGTAGAACAGACCCTCGGAGCCCCAGACACTGCCATCGGCGGTGAGCTGGAGCTTGGTGGCGCCGGCGCTGTCCTTCACAGTGGACACGCTGTTGTCCGCGAGCGCCAGATAGCGGCCGGTGGCGCGGTTCTGGAGATAGTAGGGGCTGTCGCCGGTGAGGGCCCACATCTGCTCGTTGCCGGCAGTGGCGGAGGCCAGCGTGACCTTGCCGCCGTTATCGCTGAGGCGCTTATCGCCCACCGTCAGGGTGTAGTAACCGCTGGCGAAGTACGTCAGCTGCACGGAGGCGGCGGAGGAGATCTTGGTAAGACCCGACAGGTCGGCGGCCATGCCGCGGTCCGTAGTGCCGCGGGGCGACAGGCGGTAGGCACCGTCGGCCAGCGGGGCGTCGGAGTTGGCGTAGAGCATTACCAGCGCGTCCGCCGGCTCATTGACGTGCAGACGGCTGTACACGCTGAGCTGCACGTCGCCGGAGTTGGCGCTGAAATAAGCCATGGACTGGCCGGATACGCCGTATTTGCTGGCGGCGTCGCCAGTCATGCGCTTGGGCTCGGGGGTCTTGTCCAGACGGCTGCACTCGGCGTAGATGGCCTGGATCAGCTGGGCCTCGCCCTGGTTCTTGAAGCCGCCCAGAGAGTCGAAGGCACGGAGGATGACGCCGGTGGCGCCGCTGCGCCCATCGCTGCTGCTGGCGCCGCGGATCACACCTGCGCCGTGGTGGACGCTGCGGCTCCAGAACACATTGCGCAGAGCCACGGAGTAGTCATCCAGATCGAAGGAGGGGACGGCGGACTTGATGTTCTTCAGCAGGTCCGCATAGGCGTGGGTCTCCCAATAGTCCTTCTGGGACTGCATGAACTCGTCGGGGTAGTCGTCAGCCACGCTGCGCCAGGTGGCGTTGAAATTGCTGCCGTAGCCGGGGGAGTACTTGCCGTTGCGGTCGTAGGCGTAGGCGTTATACAGCGTGTCGCCCATGTCGCGGTAGATGGAGCCGGACTTGAACTCCTGCAGCCACTGGACGAAGCTCAGGGGCGTGCCGGCGTTGCTGGCGAACATATAGATGCCGTAGGACGTGCCGCCGCTGTCGCCGCGGACGGTGGAGACGTAGCCGGGGTCGGCGCTGTTGCCCGTCTCGTAGTACTGGCTCAGGTCGCCCAGTCCCGCGTTCTGCCAGTTCTTGCTGGCGGCCAGCAGCGCCGTGGCCAGCAGGCTCAGCACCACGGCGGCGGCCAGCACCATGGCGGTGCTCCGCTTCATCCTTTTCATCGCATACACCCTGCCTTTTCAGTAGTCGTCAAAGCGGCGGAGAACGCCGCTGATTTACATAATAATCACTGACAGTATACCATTCGTTCCCGCTGTTGTCTACCGGAAATGCGGGGAAAAACGGAAAAAGGGGGAAATTTTGGCGCCGCAGGAAGAACAGGGTGGAAATATGGCGGAGAATATCGTATAATGTCCGCTGTAACACCAACGAGCACAAGGAGAATTTGCCTATGTCAACAAAAGAGAAAACCGGCAGCTCCGGCCGCACCGCGGGGATCCTCTTTATCCTGCTGGCGCTGGCGGCGGTGGCCGTTCTGGGCGTGTATATCTACCGGCAGCTGCAGCCGCCGAAGGCGCCGGAGACGGCCATCGGCTACGTGGCGTCGGAGACGGCGTCCGCGCCGGTGTACGACGCCGACAGCGGCGCGGAGCTGGGCGTACTGGTGCGGGGCAGTCAGGTGGCCTACGTGGCCGCAGACGTGGAGACGCCCCGTGAGGACGGCCGCGTCCGCGTGGTCAACGGCGAGGGGTACGTCCTGCTGGACGCGTCCCATCTGGCCGATGATCTCAGCCGGACGGTACAGGTGGAGACGGTGTACGCCCTGCGGGGCATGAGCCTGCTGGATGAGACCGGGGCTGTCCCGGGCTGCGCCGTGGAAAAGGGCATGGCCCTCGCCGTCACCGGCTTCGACGGGCTGGACGAAAACGGCGAGGTGCTGCGCTGGCAGGTGTCCTGCCAGCGGGGCGAGGGCTATATCGCCGCTGCCAACGTCCGCATGACAGAGGACGAGGCTCTGACCCAGTACGATGCGGAGCTGTATCAGCTCCACGCCTCCCGCGGCGACAGCTGGGGCGGCGGCGATGCAGCGGGGCTGGACTACTACCCTGTGGAGAAGGGGGCCATCGAGGGCAACGTCATGCCCGATGAGGTGCGGGCCCTGTACCTCAACGGCTCCGCCGTCCAGTACGCCGACAGCTACCTCCGTCTGGCGGAGGGCAGCGGCATCAACGCCTTTGTGGTGGACATTGTGGACGGCACGGCGGTGTCCTACGCCTCGCCGGTGATGCAGCAGTACAGCCCCTCGGCCTACGCCGCGGCGCAGGACACCATGGAGGACTTCCGGGCCAACGTGCAGAAGCTCCACGACGCGGGCTACTACGTCATCGGACGCATCACCGTGTTCAATGACGCGCATCTGGCCGCCGACCACCCGGAGTACGTCATCTCCGACCTGGACGGCACGCCGCTGAAGATCAGCTCCATGTACTGGCCCAGCGCTTATAACCGCACCGTATGGCAGTACAAGACGGAGCTGGCGCTGGAGGCCGCCGCGCTGGGCTTCAACGAGATCCAGTTCGACTATATCCGCTTTCCCGACGGCGCGTACAAGTACGAAAAGGCCGGCACCATCGACTACCGGAACACCTACGGCGAGAGCAAGGCGCAGGCCGTGCAGCGGTTCCTGCTCTACGCCGCCGAGCGGCTGCACAAGGCCGGGTATTATATCTCCGGCGACGTGTTCGGCGAGTGCGCCAATGCCTATGTCACCGCCTGCGGCCAGTACTGGCCGGCCATCAGCTCCGTGGTGGACGCCATCTCCGGCATGCCCTACCCCGACCATTACAGCGCGCAGGGGGACTATAAGCCCTGGGAGCACCCCTACACCACTGTGTACAACTTCGGTGAGAGCGCCATGGCGCGGCAGAGCGAGACGGCGTCTCCCGCCGCCGTGCGGACGTGGATCCAGTGCTACAACGCCATCCGGGAGCCGTATAACCACTACGGCGCGGCGGAGCTGGGCGACGAGGTGCGTGCCCTGCGGGACGCCGGGTGCACCGGCGGCTTCATGACGTGGAACGGCGCGTCCGACATCGACAAATACGCGGAGGTCATTTCCGCCCTGAGCTGAAACAGCAAAAAAAGAAAGCCCTTCCTCGCCTCCTAATAAGAAAACATAAGAAAGTCAGTAAAATCAATGTTTCCAAAGGCAGGGAACACGGTACGAAGTCAAAAAATCTTATACTGACAGGCACGGAGGGCGCTGATTTTCACATCAGTGCCCTTTTCCTGTCCCCACGCCATAGGCAGCCGCCCTAGCTGCGCTTGTTGGAATGGTAGTGCTTATGATCCGCAAAGCTGACGGCATTGGCATTGAAGATCAGGTGGTTATGGACGTAATCCCGGTCTATGTGGGTGGTCAGGACAAACTCATACCTGCCGCCCAGGATCTCCCTTGCCAGCTCCATGCCGATCTCATGGGCCTGCTCCGGCGTGACCTCCCCAGGCTGAAAGGCTTGGATCAGGTGGCGGCCCAGGTTCGTTCCCTTGTCGATGGCGTGGCGGCGGGTCCAGGCAAATTCGATATCCGCAGTCTCAGCGGCGCAGCCATAGGCGGAGACCAGCAGCTTTCCGTCCGTCTTTTCCGGGTTGCAGATATAGTCAATGGCGGCTTTCAGCGTTGACTTGATAGGATGCGTCTTTGTAACTGCCATATCTCATCCAGCCTCTCCTGTATCTCCCGCATATCCGCTTTGTACGCGCCGCCTCC
>OLNF01002788.1_pt1 | contig 13253 bp, 10 predicted proteins | sample 1673061 | NCBI WGS metagenome assembly OLNF01 (sample SAMEA3136751, study PRJEB25190) | human gut metagenome | reverse complement strand
TAAAAGTTCATCTTTTAAAAAACATGTAGAAAAGATGGTTGTGCGTGATGATGAAAAGCTAAAAATTTGCAATATGATGCTTGTGATGAGTGTGACTTTAACTTTATTCTTTTTGAAGGCCGTCTTGTTTTCGAGTTATGTTGTTAATTTTAGTGTTGATGCGATTGTTGGTTGTGCAGCATTTGTATTTTCATTTACCAATATACGAACAAAGTATAGGACATTAAAGCGATATGATTTAGTTCGCGACTTTATCTATCTAGATATTTTATCTTTACTTCTATGTATATTATTTAAAATGTTTTTTCCGGTACAAGTGGATTTTTCGTTGATTATTCTATTGGTGGATTATTATTTGTGCAAAAAAAGATTTAAAGAAAAAGCATTTAAAAGGTTGGAGGCAAATTAGCAAATTTATGGGGTATCACAATATGTGGTACTCCTATTTTTTCTCATTTGATTTTAAAAGACTAGCCTTCTATTTTTCTTTCATTTATGATATTATTGTTAAGTAGTATGTAAAAGGAGACGTCGAATGAGTAAGAAAAGAGTTTATGCGGCTATCGAAATTGCTGATCAAGAGATTCGTCTTATCGTTTTAGAGATATTTGAAGCTCGTTACAACGTTTTAAGAACAGAAAGAGTTGCTTGTTCAGGTGTAGATAAAAATCAAAAGATTGTCGATGAAAGTGCTATTGTTACAGCCATTCGTCAAGCTATAACGAATGCACAGGCAGCTTTAGGATATCGAATTGAGCGTGTCTTATTGGCTGTTCCTAGTGTAAATGTAATGCGTAGCTCACAAAAGGTACGTGTGCAAATTGAAGATGGAACGAAGAACATTCGTTTATTCCATATTCAGCAAGGATATAAAAACGCGATTCAAAAACGATTGAATGAAGATGTAGAATTTGTCAATGCGAATAAGGTGTCTTATGAAGTCAATGGACAAGTGAGTCAGAAACTTCCATTAAATCAGGAATGTGAAGATTTCATCATGGATGTAGATCTATTATATGCCGACAAGGAAACAATTTATTCGTATGCTCGTTGTGTGGAACAGGCAAATCTTGAAATCTTGGATCTATGTGTAGATTCATTTGCGATTGGTCAAGAAACTGCGGCTTTGGCACAGAGCACAGAAAGAGTTACAATCCAAATTGATTTGGAACAGAATCATTCTACTTTAGCTTTATTTAGCACAGGTCGTTTGATGACTTGTACAACATTGGATTATGGATACTTATGGTTCATTGAGAATATCCAAAGAAAATATAAGTTAAGTGATGATGTATGTTACAGATTGTTGCAGAATATTTTCTCGGGTCAAGAAGATGAAAACAGTGATGTGATTGTTTATATTGAACAAAGAGAAGATATGCGTGTTGAGATTACGGCCAATGAATTAGCAAAGGCTTGTTTACCTCGTATTCGTCAATGGATTGCAGCTGTCAATGATGCATGTTTACCAATTGTTCGCCAAGGAAAATCTAGATATGTCATTACCGGACAAGGAAGTAATATTCCTGTGTTGAAGGATTTAGATAAATCTTTCAATGCGAGTGCAATGATCTATCAAGAACAAGCAATTGGTGCAAGAGATGGTGCGTTTGTATGTGGCTTAGGTATGGCATATGCTTGGCAAGATATCAATCGTATTCACCATGATGATCGAATCAGTGCTAACAATAATGAATTGGAGGCAAGTATTGATTCAATCAATCAAAAGGCATCAAGTGTTGAAGGTGGATTTACAAAGAAATTAAAGAACGCTATTTTAGCGGAAGAAGAATAAAAAGAGAGGAAAATATTATATGACTGAATTTAATCAAGTAGCAAATATTAAAGTATTTGGTGTTGGTGGTGGTGGATCCAATGCCGTTAACCGCATGGTTGCTGATGGTGTTAAAGGTGTTGATTTCTATATCTGCAACACAGATGTACAAGTAATGAAAAATTCTCCTTGCGATAATAAAATCGTTTTAGGAAAAGAAACAACTAAAGGTTTAGGTGCTGGTGGAAATCCAGAATATGGACGTAAAGCTGCTGAAGAAAGTGAAGGAGAAATTCGCGAATCTGTAAAAGGAAGCGACATGGTATTTATCACTGCTGGTATGGGTGGTGGAACAGGTACTGGTGCTGCTCCATTGATCGCAAAGATTTCTAAAGAAGAAGGGGCTTTAACAGTTGCAGTTGTGACTCGTCCATTCACTTTTGAAGGTCGTCGTCGTGCAAATAATGCAAAAGATGGTATTGAAGAATTGAAAAAATATGTTGACTCATTGATCATAGTATCAAATGACAACTTATTGGATGTGATTGGACGTAAACCAATCGAAGAAGCATTCCAAGCTGCAGATAATGTATTACGTCAAGGTGTTCAAACAATCTCTGATTTGATTGCGGTTCCTGCATTGGTTAACTTAGACTTTGCGGATGTTCGTAGCGTTATGCAAAACCAAGGACGTGCATTGATCGGTATTGGTATGGCAGAAGGAGAAGACAAAGCAATTTCTGCTGCTGAAAAGGCAATCCAATCTCCATTATTGGAAGCACAAATTTCTGGTGCTAAATCAGCTATCGTAAATATCACTGGTGGTGACAAAGTTAGCTTATTTGATGCTCAAAATGCTGTATCTGTAATCCAGGATGCGGCTGGTGGAGATGTTGACTGCATCTTCGGTATCGCAATCAATGAACAATTAGGTGATGCGATTATCGTTACTGTTATTGCGACAGGATTTGAAGAACCAAAAGAAAAACAACGTAAAAGACGTACTGAACCAGTCATCAAACAAGTTGCGAATGATGCATTATTTACAGAACCAAAAGTTCAAGCTCCTGTAAATTCAGGTGTTGTAACTAGTGTTGAAAACAACTCAAATGATGAACAAATTCCTAATTTCTTCTTCAATCGTTAATTCACACATTTAGAGAGCCTAGGCTCTCTTTTTTTTGCGTTATACCGACAAAATTATGACGGTAATGTCGGTATTGTGTCGGAAATGCAAAAAAAAACAGAGAATCTCTTCTCTGTATTAGGCATGGCTGGGGTACTTGGATTCGAACCAAGGAAATGTCAGATTCAGAGTCTGATGCCTTACCGCTTGGCTATACCCCAATGTGCCTATTTATAATACACTATTGGTTATTTTTTTACAAGTGTTTTTTCATGTAAAGCACTTGTTTTTTTGCGTTTTAGATCAGATAGGTTCAATCGTTTGAAATTGATGGAAATTCACGTTCTTTTCACATTGGCTTGTCACAATTATAGGTGAGAAGAAAAGAGTATATAAACAAGGGGGTGAAGAAATGAAAAAGAAGATTTATATATGTATGAGTATTCTTATGGTGTTGTTTCTTTCTTTGACAATGGTGCATGCCAATGAATCAACAACATATCGTTTGAGTGAAAAAGAAATGGAGATGATGGATGAATATAGTAAGCAAAATGTAAATACGCCTGAATTTATTCAGTTGCGAAAAGAAAAGGCAGAAACCTATGGATTAGTCGACTATTGTGATGAAAACTATATTTTAGAAGAGGATTTCTATGATGAGTATGCCGATGCATATTTGATGCAAAATGGATTGATGATACTCGATCGATATAGTGCTGGATTTGAATCGAGTTCTAGTTTTATGATGGCTAGATCTCAAAGTGTCACAAATGTTTTCCATCATCGCTATACAGAGCGTAATGGACATTATCTTGCCAATTGTCTATATCAATTATCGAATTCACACTATGCCTTTTGTGCACAAGGATTGAATGCCAGCCCATCGAGTGGAAGTATTACATCCGATCCTTATTTAGTAAGTAATGCGAATTTGAAAAAATGTTTATATTATGGCTATAACGGACCAGGTGATATATTGACGAGTCGTTATGGTGAAAGTGCTGCCATTGTATTAACGGATGAATTGGTTTCGAATGCCTATTCGTCAAATTGTATCAGTAAGGCACTTTCCAATGGATATCACTGGAATAATGTGGTCAGTGCCTTATGGAATGAAGTCACTTCAAAAGCGGAACCAAGTGGTTATGATGTGTATTTTGTCGATGTTGCTGGACAAGCTTATAACTGGCAAGGTGTGATGACAAGCATTCAAAAATTGGCATATGGTGTAAATAGTCCTAAGGGAAGTGTTCAAATTAAAAAGAGCAGTCGATTAAGTGATGTAAGCACAAACAATGTAATGTATACATTAAAAGATGCAAAGTATGGTTTATACAGTGATTCTAGTTGTACTAAGAAGATGGGTGAATTTCTTCTTGATGAAAAAGGAAATTCCAATGTCATTTCGAATTTAAGTGTTGCGAAATATTATGTTCGTGAAATCAGTGCACCAAAGGGATATGCCAAAAATGATACGGTATATCCTGTGGACGTAAAGAGCAATCAAGTTGTAGAAGTGGCTGTATCGGATGTTCCTTATACAAATCTTGTGAATTTGATGTTAGTCAAAAAAGATAAGGATGATCAATCTAAACCTTTAAAAGATGCGCAATATGAATTCAAGTTTTATGATCAAGAATCAAGTAATAAGTCACCATTGCGTACGTGGCTAATGAAAACAGATGCCGATGGAAAGATCTTAATGGATGATGCACATAAAATTAGTGGAGATGCCTTCTATAAAGATGTGGATGGAATGGTTTGTTTACCACTAGGAACGATCACAGTACAAGAGGTTGTGCCTCCTAAAGGCTATTTATTAGATCCAACAATCTTTGTTCAAAAGCTTGAAGAAAAGAATGTAATGTCGACACATTTTAATAGTTTTAAATATTTTAATGCAGTGGACAAAGCGAATTCCTTAAAACTAGTAAAGGTGCAAGAAGGTACAGATATTCCGTTGGTGAATGTGACCTTTAAGCATTTTGTGAATGGATCATTCTATATTGGGCAAGATACTACAAATGAAAAGGGTGAAATTGAATTTGTGGCTCTTTCAAGTGGTAAACATACGCTACAAGAATTTAAAACAATCGATGGATATGTGTTGGATGCAAGTCCAATTGAATTTGAGGTTCTAGAAAATGGAAGTATTACAGGCGTCAATTCTGTAATTAAAGTGGAAAATAAAGTGAAACCTTTCTCATTAAAGATTCAAAAGAAGAATGATAAAAATGAACTTTTAAATGGTGCCGTATTTGGCTTATTTAAAGATGAGAAATGTCTAGAGTGTGTAGAAGAAAAGACAACGCAAGATGGTGTTGTGGTATTTAATGGTTTAAAGAATAAGGAAACCTATTATGTAAAGGAAGTAAAGGCTCCTGCAGGTTATCGAATGAATAAACAAGTGTATTGTTTAAATACAGATTTTGTGCCCGTAAATAACCAATTTGATGTATATATCAACCAAGAAAAAGTAAATGGTTTATATGAAAATGGAACGGTAAATATGGAGTTTATCAATCAGAGAATGGTGAAGCTTCCGCATACAGGTAGTGCAAAAGTTTTATTTATGAGTGTGATGGGTATGTTTTTGATGGCTAAGAAATTGAAGGAGAAGGAATGAAAAAAAGAAATTTGATTTATACAGGATTGTTGATGTTGTCTTTAGTGACAACACCTGTATATGCACAAGATAAAAGAGTGGAAGTCACAAATGGTATTTGTATGCTTGAAGAGGGAAGTGCAAGTATTGTCATTCAGGCTCATGATAAGCAGCCAATGAATGGAAAAACTTTTCGTATGTATAAGTTGTTTGATGCAGAAAATTCAAGTGATAATGCCTCTACTAGTTATACATTAAATCCTGTGTATGCTTATAAAATCAAACAAATTGTAAGTACTAAATTGAATCAGAGTGTAGATGATCAAGATGTGCTTGATTATATGCGCTCATTAAATAATTCAAACAATCAAAGTGAGTATCGTCAGTTTATTGAGCAAGTTCAAAATGCAATTATGAACTTAGATTCGTATATCATTCATGTAGAAAGTACAGATGTCAATGGGAATATTGTGATTGATAAATTGGCATATGGATTTTATTTGATTGATGAAGTTACCAATGTTATCAATACACATGGTGCAAGTTCATTGACGATGGTGAATACGGCAAGTCCAAAAGTCGTCATGCAGATCAAATCGGATTATCCAAGTGTTGAAAAAAAGGTATATGAAGATGACAATTCGATTGGTTGGAATGATATGGGTGATTTTGAGATCAATCAAGATATTCCATTTAAATATGTATCGAAAGTGCCAGATATGAGTGGATATAAAACATATTTCTTTGAGTTTGAGGATGAAATGGATCCATGTTTATCTTTAAGAGCGGATAGTGTGAGATTAAAAATCAAAGATCAATTCGTTGTTCAAAATAAGTATACATATACTGCAACGGATCGTGGCTTTAAAATTACGTTTACAGATTTAAAACAAATTCCTAACATCAATAAAGGAGATTCTATAATTTTATCGTACACGGCTTATTTGAATGAGAGTGCGGTACCTAAAATTTCTAAAAGAGGATTTGAAAATAAGGTTCGTGTAAATTTCTCAAATGATCCACAAAATGAATCGAAGGGACAATCGCCTTGGGATTGTGTGGTGTGCTATACATATCAATTGAATGGGTTGAAGAGTAATGAGAAGAATGTAAAGTTAAAAGGAGCTACTTTTAAAATGTATCGTGATGCGGCTATGCGTGATCAAGTGAAAATGAAGAAAACGGATAGTGGCTATGTTGTTACGGATGGTCAAAGTGAAGATATTGTCTCAAATGAGAATGGTGAATTTGAAATCTATGGTTTAGATCAGGGTACGTATTATTTAAAAGAAACAAAAGCACCGGCTGGATATCAATTGCTGCAAAAACCAATTGAGCTTACGATTTCGCCTAAGTTTGTTGAGAATCGAAATAACTATCGTTCAAATGGAGATGGCTTGTTGAAATTAGAGGCTTCAAGTTTTAATACACCATTGAATGTAAGTCAGTCGGATGCGATCATTGGTTTAAAAGTCATTAATAAAACAGGTACAAAACTTCCTGTCACAGGATCTTTTGGGACAATTTTGTGTGTAGTTACGGGTGCAGGCATTATGGTTTATGTATGTAAAAAGAAAAGGGAAGAATAATTTATTATTCTTTCTTGGCTTTTTACTTTGTGTATTGCCAATCCTTTTAAATTTGGTATTTCAAAGCCGCATGGAAAATGTAATTTCAAGTTTTTATCTTGAAGAGGATACAACGCAAGAAAAGCTTGTAGAGGATGCGTATTTAAATGCTGAACTATACAATCAACAATTATTTTTGAATCAAGAAAGAGAAAATTATGACACGATTTTGAATTTTACTTCCACACAAATCATGGCCACCATCCAGATTCCAGTCATTGATGTTGATCTTGCCATTTATCATGGTACGAGTGATGAAGTATTAAATCGTGGCATTGGACATTTTGAATTCTCAAGTTTACCTGTAGGAGGTAAAAATAGTCATTGTATATTGACGGGGCATCGTGGTTTGCCTAGTGCGAAGCTTTTTACGCGTTTAGATGAATTAAAGAAAAAGGATCAGATCTATATTCATGTTTGTAAGAAAACTTTGGTTTATGAAGTTGCGGATAGTTTTGTGGTAGAACCAGAAGATATTTTGGATATGACAATTGAAAAGGATCAAGATCTTTTAAGTTTAGTCACATGTACGCCATATGGTATCAATACGAAAAGGTTGGTTGTGAAGGCAAAGCGTATATTTCCTAAAAAGAAGAATCAGCCAAGAAAATCGTATTCGATGCGGGAATTTTTGTTCCTAATCATTCCAGTTGTATTCTTGATTGTATTTAAGGTGGTGAGAAGATGAAAAAAATAGTTCTATTTATCATGATGTTTTTATGTAGTATTATGCCAATCCATGCGAATAGTCTTGCTTCAATCACAATTGAACTACAAGATTCGATTGATGATTTATCGAAGGAAAATGTGGATTTTAAGCTTGTGCAAGTCGCAAAACTTGAAGATGGATATTTTGTATTGAATGATGCATTTCAAGATTTAGATGTGGATTTTAATGTGGAATTCAATGCTGAACAAATTGAAAATTTGTGTGATGAGATCCAAAAGAAAGATGTGGAGGGTTTACATGTTAAAACAGATTCTAAAGGGATTGCCAAAGTAGAAGATATTGAGCAAGGCTTGTATTTTATAGATCCTGTAGATATTTGTGGATATGAAAATATGCGTCCAATGTTAGTTAGTGTTCCGCAATGGCAAGAGGATGAACTTGTTTATAGTGTGGTAGTTTATCCGAAGCATAGTCCGTTTGAAAAGTTGATTCTAAAAAAGGTAGATCAGGAGACAAAACAGGAAATTTTAGACGAGATTGAATTTACAAGCTACAAAGACAAGGATTGTAAAGAAAAGATTGCTTCGTATAAGGGAAGTGGTACAATTTCGATTTTAATGCGCAATCAAGAAATGTATTTAAAGGAGACAAAGGCTCCAAAGGGATATGATAAATCGAATCGAGTGCTTTGTGTAAAAGTGGTTGATGGTTCATTGTATGTGGATTCAAAGAAATTGGATTCGAATGTATTTGAGTTTGAAAATAGAAAGATTCATGTTCCAACAGGGATTGAATATCATGGAAATATCTATGTGACTTTAGGATTAGTTGCACTTGTGATTCTTTTACATTTAATCAATAAAAAACTAAGAAAGTAAGGCATTTATTTGTCTTACTTTTGTGTTAATATAGGCATATGGATACAAAGGCTTATGTTTATATATTAGAATGCAAGGATAATACGTATTATACGGGGTATACAACAAATGTAAAACATCGTTTGAAGATGCATAATTTGGGTAGGGGTGCAAAATATACGCGGGCAAGAAGACCTTGCAGGTTGGTATATAGTAAAGAGTGTGATTCTAAATCTTCGGCAATGAAATTGGAGTATAGGATCAAACAATTGTCGCGAAAAGAAAAGCTAGACTTGATTCTAGGTGTATTGAAAGAATTTTAGTTTCGTATTATTATAATAGGAGCGAAAGGATGATATAGACTATGAATAAAACAAGAACTCGTTTTGCGCCGAGTCCAACTGGCTATATGCACATTGGAAATTTGCGTACGGCTTTATTTGAATTTTTAATTGCCAAACATGAAGGTGGCGACTTCTTATTGCGTATTGAGGATACAGACCAAGAGCGTAAAGTAGAAGGTGCTGTAGATGTTATTTATAAAACTTTAAAAGAGTGTGGTTTGAATTGGGATGAAGGACCAGATATTGGTGGTGACTTTGGTCCTTATGTTCAAAGTGAACGTTTACCTATGTATAAAGGGTATGCGGAAGAATTGATCAAATTAGGTGGAGCTCACTATTGTTTCTGTAGTGAAGAGGAGATTGAGGCTCAAAGAAAAGAAGCTGAAAGCTTAGGTATTTCTTTTAAGTTCAATGATCCTTGTAAGCACTTGAGCGCTGAGGAAGTACAGGCTAAATTAGATGCGGGTGAACCTTATGTCATTCGTCAAACGATTAAAAATGTGGGTGAAACATATTTTGATGATGAAGTATATGGTCGTATTGAAGTGGATGGAGATGTTCTAGATGAACAGATCTTAATTAAATCAGATGGATATCCAACTTATAACTTTGCGAATATTATTGATGATCACCAGATGCAGATTTCTCATGTTGTTCGTGGAAATGAATATTTATCAAGTACACCTAAGTACAACTTGATTTATGATGCGTATGGATGGCAAAGACCAACCTATGTACACGTACCGCCTGTAATGAAGGATGAACACCACAAATTATCAAAACGTAATGGAGATGCTTCTTTCCAAGATTTAGTTGCGAAAGGATATTTACCAGATGCGATCATGAACTATATCGCACTTCTTGGATGGGCTCCTGAAACAGAACAGGAAATCTATACTTTGGATGAGTTGATCAAAGTATTTAATATTCACCGTATTTCTAAATCACCAGCCATTTTCGATATTGATAAATTGACTTGGATGAATGGTGTATATTTAAGAAATATGGATGAAGAAACTTATTATGAAACAGTTCGTCCATACTTAGAAAAAGCGGTTCATGGACCTTATAACTTAAAGGAAATCGCAAAAATCATTCAACCTCGTATTGATATCTTGAATCAAATCGAAGAGAGTGTTGATTTCTTTGATACATTAGTGGATTATGATTTAGAGATGTATCGTCATAAGAAGATGAAGACAAATCCTGAGATTGCCTTAAAAGCTTTAAAAGCCAGCAAAGCTGCTTTAGAAGCCTTTGATCAATGGGACAGCATGGAAGCTTTACATGATTGTCTACTAGCTCTTCCAAAAGAATTGGAAATGAAGAATGGACAAGTATTGTGGCCAGTTCGTACAGCTGTTAGTGGTAAACAATTCACTCCAGGTGGAGCGATTGAAATTGCGTTTATCTTAGGTAAAGATGAAACATTGCGTCGTATTCAAGTGGGTATTGATCGTTTAAGTGAAATCGTAGAAGAGTAAAATGAAAAGTTCAGCAATTTTGCTGAACTTTTTATATATTTACTATTTTATATTTCTTTTTTAAATCGTTAAATGTGTCAAAATTTACATAATGTTCTTTTTGTAGTCTTCCCACTAATATCCCAGCGTCTATTCCTAATTTATTTGAGAATTTAATAATATTGGATTTTGTATAGTTTTTTTCTGAAACAAATAATTTAAAATCATTCATCGGGATAAGGATATTGGATGCGAATTCATTTGCATCTTTTTCATCTTGTTCTGAAGTTCCTTCAAGTTGATTGATATGACCTTTTAAAATATGTCCTATTTCATGAAATAGACTAAACCAGAATTTATCTGCATCTTTTCCACGTACTGTTAGACCTATGACAATTTTATTACCATCATAAAATGTCGCACCATGTAGAAATGATCCTTTTAGATGGGGTAAAAAAATTAGGACAATACCACAGTTCGATAATATTTGCGTTAGTTTATCACAAAACTCATCCGGAGATTGTATCGTCATGCTTCTTATTTTAGGAATTTCTTTTTCTAAAAGCGCCAGATTGATTTTTTTTACTGTATGATTTCTCGCTTCAAGTTTAGCTTTTTGTGCCCATGCGATTAAAGCATAATCGGCTTTTGTGGTTTCGTTTAATCTTCTACAAGCAATTCGAGTTAGCTTATTATTGGTAAGAAGAGTTAATTTAACTATTTCAAAAAATTTTCTTAAATTTATTACTTTTTCTTCTATACTATTCGCTTCCTCAACCCAGTTTAATTTTACCATTTCGTTATATGGAAATTGTTTTGCTATCTGTTTATCTGTTTCCATATCATTTTCTTGTTGAATTTTTATCAACTTTTCTCTGTAAATTGCTTCTAAATTTGTCCAAAAAGATGCAGGTATGCCTAAGACCATTTCAAGTTTAACTGCCATTTCTGCAGTTAAAATGACTTCTCCATTAATTAATTTACTGATATGTTTTTCGCTCATATCAAGTCTGGTAGCAAATTCTTTCTGTGTCATTCCTCTATCTTCTAATTGTTCCTTGATAGTTGATCCAGGTGGTGTGGCAATATAAGTGTTACTTCTAATCATGTTTGTTCCTCCTTTTCCAAACAAGTTAGTGATAATCTTCAATTGATTGGATTTCTGCAATTTGAATCTCTTTTTCAATTTTCTCAAAAACCAATCTATACGGATGACCTAAGTCCATTGCATATTGGTTTCTTCTTGTCCTTCGTTGGTTGTTTTCGTCGTGTAAAGGATGACAACGTCCAATGTGATATTGTACTAGATGTTCAACTGTATCCGCATGTATCCGCAGATTTAATTTGATCAATTCTTTGATGAATTAACTCTGCTTTATTTACACCATATACTTTAATTGTTTCACGTGCTATTGTACATCTCTTCTCTAATTTTTTTGATTTATAAGTTACTTTCAAAGGATCACCTCATTAACCTATTAGGTTAATTTAATTATACGTTATAATTATTCTGATTTCAATGCTAAATTAACCTTAAAGGTAAATTATTCGTTCATTGAAGTCATGCTTATATTTTCAGATTTAAAGAATGAATTGAGTGATATTTCTGTGGTATGTGACTACAAGAAAAAAGATACTACATGAAGTGGCTGTAGATCGAATGGGCGAATCGTTGAAAGAATATAACGGCAAAAAAAGCAAATTATAAAATGTTTTAAAATTACGAATATTGCCGATAATATGATATACTATTGTTATATGGAGGTTTATTTATGAGGTATTTTTCAGCTATTGAAATGGCTAAAATATGGGCTATATCTGTGCGCAGTGTTCGAAATTATTGTACTCAAGGACGCGTGGATGGAGCATTTCTTGCCGGTAAGACTTGGCAGATCCCTGAAGATGCGAAAAAACCGGAGCGATTGAATAAGAAAAAAATGGAAGAAATAACATTATTAGATATTTTGAAAGAACAGAAAGTAAGTAAATATTCTGGTGGTATCTATCATAAAACGCAGATTAACTTAACTTATAATTCAAATCATATAGAAGGAAGTTGCTTGAGCCATGATCAAACTCGATATATTTTTGAAACAAATACGATTGGTTTAGAAAATGAAGTGTTGAATGTGGATGATATACTTGAAACTGCCAATCACTTTCGTTGTATTGATATGATCATTGATCATGCCAAGGATGTTTTGAGTGAAAAATTTATTAAAGAATTGCATTTTGTTTTAAAAAATGGAACAAGTGATTCTAGAAAGGAATGGTTTGTGGTCGGTGACTACAAAAAGATACCCAATGAAGTTGGAGGAATGAATACGACACTTCCGGAAGAGGTTGCACAACGGATGAAGGAATTGTTAAAAGAATATAATGATAAAAAAGAAAAGAATCAAGTGCTTTTGCCAATTGTGCAGGTTTTAGGGACATATGAAGAGGGAAACATTACAAAGATCGTTTCCTGTGTGTCATTAACAGAAATGAGTCTCGAAGAAGGAAACTTAACAATAGCAGGAACAAATATTTTTCCGATGGTTACAGAAATAAAATATGAAAATGAAGAGTACGAGATAATAAATCTGAATTCAGCAGAAACTGTTCTCGCAAATGGTTCAGCCTCATTCCCTGAGGTATTTCTTTTAATATGTGGTCCGCTTGAAGATGTGAAACAAGACATAGAAAACAGGACTTTTGCATTACCAGAAATGGAAAAGAAAAAAAGCCGCACGGCAGTTCCTTGAGCGTGTCTATAAACCTATTTTTGGTGGTTTCGCAAAAAT
>OLNF01002785.1_pt1 | contig 13257 bp, 10 predicted proteins | sample 1673061 | NCBI WGS metagenome assembly OLNF01 (sample SAMEA3136751, study PRJEB25190) | human gut metagenome | reverse complement strand
TCCACAAGCTACGGCAAAGACCAGTAACAGGAGTGTGCACTGCGAAGGGGTCAAGGGGGCGATCGCAAAGCCCCCTTGTCGCTCCCGCAGGAGCGAAATCCCCCTGCAACAAGAAAAATCAAGTCACACAGGAAAAACACACGCCAAAATCCGCATCGCGAACAGAGGTTATGGGGAAAAATCGCAAATTCCCCTATCATCCATTTTACCACGAAAATCAGCATTTGAAAAGCCCAAAAATCCCCCCAATTCCTTGCCAAGCACGTCATGGCGCATCAAAATAGGGCTGCAAAAGCGCATTTGGCACGCTTGCAGCCCCGCTGATTTTATTCCGCCACAATCGCAATGGCGCTGTAATTGTCCGCTTCCTCGTCGAAGCGCTGCGCAATCAGCGCGCACATGCCGTTCAGCCATTCCTGCGCGGTTTTGCCCCGTGCGCACGCCACCATGTCCGCCTCCAGCACCCATTCCCAGAAGCCGTCGGTGCACAGCAGCAGACGGTCTCCGCGCCGGATTCTGCCCGCGAAATGCTCCGCCGTCACGTCGTCCTTGTAGCCAAGCGCGCGCGTCAGCAGATTTCGGCTTTCATGCCCCCGAATCTGATCGTAGGTGATTTCGCCGCACGTCACCATCATCTGCGGGATGCTGTGGTCTTTGCTCTGGTAGATGATTTCGCCGCCGCGAATCCAGTAGATGCGCGTGTCGCCGATGTACGCCAGCTGTGCGCGCGCGCCGCTCAAGCGCAGGAGCGCAAGGGTCGTCATCATCCGGCAGTGCTGCTCCTCCTGCTGGTCGCGGATGAGGCGGTTTGCCTCCCGCACACAGGCGTCCAGCGTGCGCCGGCCGATGGGCAGAAACCCGCTCATCCGCCGGATGGACACGTCCGTCGCCAGCTTCGACGCAAAATCGCCGCTTCCCTGTCCGCCCAGCCCGTCGCCCAGCGCGCACGCCAGATAGCATCGCCCGGCGCGCACCTCCAGCGCATCCTCGTTGATTTCGCGCTTGCCTACGTCCGACACCGCCGCATAGCTGTACTTCATTGCACCTCAAACCTTTCTTTCGGCGAACCGATGGCAAGCACATCGCCTTTGCTGATAGGGGTATCCTGTTCGCTCGTCAGCCGCTTGCCATTGAGCCATGTGCCGTTGGACGAGCCCAAATCGCGCACGATGATGCTGCCCTCCCGCAGGGTGAGCAGGCAGTGCACGCGGCTGACCCCCTCGCCGTGCAGGGTGAGCATGTGCTTGCCCGTTTCGCGCCCGACGCGCAGCTCCTGCCCATCGAGCAGCGTCACCACGCGGTTCGCATACGTTCCGCTGATGCCGATGAGCCGACCTGTGCGCGCCTTGCGCCCGACCACCGCGCCGCTGCCGACGGTGAGCGCCTGCGCGACGCACAGGCGAATCGTCCTGATGAGCGCCGCCATGCCGATGGCCAGCACGATGACGTGCTTCACCTCAATGGCATCCGTGCGCGTGAGGGCAATCAAATCCGCGTTCAGGAACGTCCAGCCGAAGGGGGATTTGGCGCTGTTCATCAGATAATTTTCGGCAAAGCCCAGCAGAATCAGGAGAATGACGCGAACATCCGCAAAATGGCGAATGTTGATTTTCTCGCCGCTCATGCGCAGTCCCAGCGCCCCCGCGACCGGCGCAAACCACAGCGCGTGATTGCCGAAGAGCATCAGCACGCCTGCGCTGATGGCGTTCGTCAGCCCGCTGAAATCACGTGCCAGCCCAGTGGGCGTTTCCACAATCGGCGTGTCCACGATGGATGCCATCAGCATGGTGAACAGCGCGTACCCCGCGCCGATAGCCGCACCAAGCGCCAAGCCGCCCAGCCCGTACATCCGCTTGCGGGTGCACACCAGCACGAGGATGAGCACGCCCAGCATCAAAACGCTGTCCTTCACATAGCCCCAAACCGGGGCAAAATAGCCGCTGATGATGCTGTTATCCACCGGTGTGCCGAACAGCACGCAAACCACGCCGGAGAGCAGCGCCAGCCCCATCATCTCGAAAATCGAGATATTCACGAAGGGGTCAAGCTCCCAGAGGAACATTGCCAACGTCAGCGGAAAAAGCGATCCGCACCAGAAGAAGGCGTAGATGTACGGCGCGGGCAGTGCGCCAATATCCAGCCAAATACAGGCAAGGCACACCGCCGCCATCAGCAGCAGGATGCCGAACAGGCGCAGGTACATCCACGGCATTTGCCATTGGCGGACGGCTTTTTGCGGGTTTTCCATCTGGCGTGTCAGCGCTCGGAAGGCTTCTCCCCGTGCGTGACGGCGGAAGGCGGGTGCCATCACATCCCGAAAGCTGATTTTCAATTCGTTTTGCATTTAGGCTTTTCCCCCTTTCTCATACTAATTCGATTCTAAAACATAGCATCGAGCATAGCAGATTTTTCGTTCCGGCAAAGCTGAGTGAAGCGAGGCGTACTGGAGGTACGCGCGAGCGGAACGAAGCAAAGCCGGGACGGAAAAGATGCTGTGCGAATGCCATGTTTTAGATGAGAATTAGTATCACTGAATGACGAAACATTCGTCCTTCGAGCCGATTTCCACCCGGTCGCCGCGCTTCAGCGGAACATCCTGCTGCGGCGGAATCCGCGTGCCGTTGACTTTCGTGCCGTTGGCGGAGTTCAGGTCGCGGATAACCAGCCCATCCGCCGTCAACCGCACCTCGCAGTGCTTCCGGCTGACCTGCTTGGATGCAAGCACCAGCTGGCAGGATGCCTCCCGCCCCATCGAAATCGGCTTGTTTCTCGGCACACGCAGCTTTTGCCCGCTGAATGAACCCGCCTGCCCGCAGAGCATCGGCGTATCCGGCGTGTCAGACACTTTCGGCGCGTCGATTTTTCCGTAATGTTCCATGTACGCCATTGTTTTGCCGCGCTCGCTCGCCGCCAAGGCTTGGCGGATGCCGCCGCGCAGCACAAGGAGCAGCGCTGTCCACTCGACAAGCGCGACAATCAGTTGACTCATGAACAGCGGATAATCGCCAATGGTCAGTATCGTTACCGTGAGAAACCAGTAGGAAATCGGCAAGTACTCCTTGCTGGCATTATTGAGTGCGTGGCAGCCCATGCCAAGCGCAAGGCAGAGAATCACCCGCCAGTTCAGGAAATGGCGCAGTTTCAGGCGTTCTCCGTTCGCCGCCAGCCCCAGTGCGCCCAAAACCGGGGCTGTAAACAGCAGGTGATTAGAGAACAGCGTCCAGAAGTTCCGCGCTTCCATCGTGTTCAGCCCATGGACATAGCCATACTGCGTTGTTTCGATGAAGGCGAATCCGGATGCAACCGCCGCGCCAATCACCAGCCCATCCAGCGCGTTCAGTCTGCGCCTTGACAGCAGGATAAACAGAATGCAAATCAGGATTTTTGCGGGTTCTTCTGCTACCGCTGCCCACGAATCTGAGTAGTCTCCTTTCAGCGAAAACACATACTCCATGAGCCGAAAAAGCGGTGACGCGATGGCAATACTCAGCAGCCCTCCGACAAGCAGCAGCCCCAGCAAATCAAAGATGGAGAGATTGCCATACATGTCCATCTCCCAGATAAACAGCACCATCGTCCACGGAATCACCGTACTGCCGACAATGTTGGCAATGACAGACAGCGGGAAATTAAACTCCATCTTGAGTTTAGGCGAAATATACACCATCGTCTCCGCCGCGAAAGTCAGCAGCACCGTCGCAATCAGCAGCATCACGAACAGGCGCAGAAACATCCACGGGCGCTGCCACGTTTCCAGCATTTCCGCCGTCAGTGCGGGGCGGCGCGTCAGGGAGCGGAACGCATCGCCCTTTGGGTGGCGCTTGAGGGTCTGCGCGAAGATATCCTTCACGCCCAGCCGCCCCTGCTGCACTTCCGCCAGAAACTGCGTGTTGCCGCCGAAGTGCAGCGCCTTGCCGCACGCCGGGCAGACCGTGCTGAAGGGGATTTCCCGAAAACAATAGGGACACTTCAAGGCAATGCTCCTTTCTGATGCGGATTACAGGCGGCGCACCTCGAACACATTCTCTTTTCCGCCGAGCGTGAAGGCGTCGCCGGGATGAAGCGTCACGCCCTTGCCCGCCGTCAGCTGCTGCCCGCCCGCCATCGTGCCATACGTCGAGCCGAGGTCGATGAGGATGATTTGCCCATCCGCCGTGGGTTCTGCCGCGCAGTGCACGCTGCTGATGCCATGGGCGTCCTTGGGGTAGATGATGGAACAGTGCTTCGGGTCACGCCCGATGACGACGCGCGTGGAAATGGGGAACGTCATGCCCTGCAATGCGCCGCCGATGCACGCCAGCGCGACGCGGGCTTTCGATGCTTCCTCCACCTGCTGGGTGGGTTCATCCGGCACTTCCGGGGGAAGGGGCTTCGTTTCCGCCGCCTCCTGCTGATTTATGCCGCCTTTCTTCCTGCCGCGCGTGAGAACAAGGGCAACGACTGCCGCCGCAAGAACGCCGATGATGACGTAGAGCACGGTTTGCGTCTGGGATTCGGCTGCGGGGGATTCCGTCGGTGCGGCGGTGGGGGCAGCGGTCGGATGCTCCGCTGCTTCCCTAAGGGCATAATACGCATTCAAATCCAGATAGCGGTGGTTTTTGTCCGCAAGCCCCAGCATCACAACCGTGCCATCGCTGCTTGACCCGAAAATCGGGCTGCCCTGCGCCAGCGCTGATCCGCTGTATGTGCCGAACAGTTCGCCCTTTGCTGGGCGCGTCGCCGCCACCATTTCCGGCATAATGGTCAGCCCATCCGCATCTTTTTGCACAAAGCCGCTTATGGTGCCGTCCATTTCGCCGCCGGACAGACCGATGGTTTCGCCGTATGCCACGTTGCCGCTCATGTACAGGCTGGGAATATCATGCGCACCATCAAGGACAAACCGGATGACGGAATTTTCCTCCTTGCCCACGCGCACGCTGTACGATTTTTCCTCCATGAAGTCGTACAGCTCCAGCGTCGTCCCGCGCGCGGCGTATTCCCGCAGTTTATCGCTGCTCACGGCGATAATGCTGTCGTCGATGTAGCAGACTGCCATCGTCACCAGATGATTGTTGTCATAAACGCCGAGCCAGCCGCCCTCAAAGGTCGCCTTTGCGGACGATTTGTTATCCATCGACGCGTCCGCCATGCTGGATACATCCGGCTTTTTCTCGCGCTCCTGCAAGCCGATCAGCCCGTTTCCATCCAGCGCCTTTTCCGCCCACGCGGTGCACCCCGCCAGCAGGCAGAGCATCATCAGCACCACGAAGAACCTGCACATCCACTGTTTCATGGTTTTCTCTCCTTTACGCTTGTAGCCGGTTCAGTTTGCGTATGTTTGCAATCTCGATAATCACCGCTGTAAAGTTATCCTGATTCGCCTTTTTCTCCATCAGCACCGCATCTTCCAGCTTATGCGCCGCCTCCACCACGTTTGGGCTTCGGACAAGCACGCGTGTCAGCGTTTCGCCGTCCAGCGTGCCGAACACGCCGTCGGACATCAGCACGATTTTATCCCCGCTGTTCAGCGGAATCGCCTCGGCGGGGAAATCCATCGCCGGGTCATCCGCCAGCCCCAGATAGCTCGTCAGCGCGCGGCAACGCGGATTCTCCGCCACCTCCCGCCACGGAATCAGCCCCAAAGCCGCCTGATGGCGCAGCATCGCGGCGTAGTTGTGCTCGCGGTTGAGTGTCAGCAGCGCACCATCCCGCAGGAGGGCAATGCGGCTGTCCCCGATGGTGAGGAAGTCGAGCTTGCCGTCGCGGATGTTCGCCAGCACCAGCGTTGACCCTGACCCTGAACCCGTGAAGCGCTTCTGCACCATGTCCAGCACGCTGTGCGCGACGCTCGCCAGCGTTTCGCCCGTGCCGCCGGGGGCTTGCGGGAAACTGCGCAGTGCCGCCAAAACTGCTGCTTGGCTCAGTTCGCCGCTGTTCGTCATGCCGCCCATGCCGTCCGCCAGCACTGCCAGCACACCTCTTGAATGCCGCAATTTCTCGTCCTGCAGGGGCGACACGCCGAACGCGTCCTGCTGATAATTCCGTTTGCCGATGTTGTGTACGTTGCCAACCTCCGTCACATCAAGGATTGGCGGCTCGCCGGGCATATCCATGACGGCAATCGTCTGTCCGCCCTGTGCAGTCTCCGCCGTCCGCTTTCTCCTCCCCGACCGCGCAAGCAGCGCAATCAGCACCACGAGCACAATCACCGCCAGCGCAAGGAGCACCATCAGCCCATACTGCTGAACAAAAAAACCCAGCTGCCCCGACACGTCCACAGGTGTTTCCACACCGGGTTCAGCGCCCGACGTGGGCGCGGGCGTGTCAGACCGCTGGGTGGGTACCGCAGAGCTTGCAGGCGGCTCTGCGGTACTGGTGGTATGTGAGGGCTGATTGGTCGTTTCGGCAAGCACCGCCTGAATCGGGAAAAGCGTAAAGAGCATCAGCATCATTGCCAGAAGGATGGAAAACAACTTTTTCGCCCTCATGCTGTGTTCCTCCCCTTACGCCTGCGTCCAGTCCCAATCGAAGGCATCGCTGCTGAAGGGAACGAACATCAGCTTCGTTTTGCCCAGCTCGATGATGTCGCCGTGCTTGAGCTGCGTGGTGGAAAGCAGGGGCATCCCATTCAGGCGGACGATGGAGCGGCCGCCCATGAATCCGCAGTAGAAGCTGCGGCTGTTCGCGTCGTAGGTGACGACCATCGGGCTGTCGCGGGAGATGGTGGCATCTCCGGCGATGTAGATGTCCATCTGCGCTGAGCGGCCGAGGTAGTTGTTTTCCTTGTGGATTTCGTAGGAGCGGCCGCGATCGGGGCCCTCGATGCACACCAGCCAGCCAACGACCGGGCGCACCTCCTTGGACATATCCAGCCCGATTGTCTCGCCGCCGCCAAATCCCGTGGTCGGATTCACGGGAACGGTCGGTTCAAGCCCGTTGTCCACCGGAATCACGTTCGGCTGGGTGTGCACCTTGTCCTCGTTCGTGCCGCAGTAGGGGCAGCTGTCGTAGCGTTCTGCGTCGTAGAAATGGCCGACGCTGCACTGCTTCATAATCATATGGATTTTCCTCCTTCAATCGTGCTCCGCTTGGGTCGGCGGGGCTTGCTTTCACTGGGAATTATAGCACTTGATGATGGCGGGTTTTCCCGCTCATTTCCGCGCGGCGAAATCATACTATTTCCAAATGAGAATGCGCCAAGGCGCGAGCAGATGGCGCAGGTGAATTTGGAAATAGTATCAGGGCTTCGTCGCACGGAAGCCATTGGTCAGCAGGCGGAAGATAACGCCGCTGCCCTGCAAAAGCTGCTGGAGGCTCTCTGCCTGCTGCGCGATGCTGCTCAACCGGCTGATGCGGTCGATTTCGCGCAGGATGCCCTCGTACTTCTGCGGCGCAAAGCGCTTGAGCAGATTCCCGGCGCGCTTGGCGGCAAGCAGGGCGCGCGTCGTCTGCGCGCTGTCGATGATGGGCGCGGGCTTCGGCGCATCCGGCTTGCTTTCGCTGAAGAGCGCCGTTTCCAGCTTCGTGAAGGACGACGGGCGCTCGCCAGACTCCATCGCAAGCCCCGCCATCAGCGCATCCGCCCACTGGCTTTTCAGCCTCGGGCACAGCTTCTGGATGGGCACAAGCGGGTCGCTACCCTTCACCTTGATGGCGTACTTGCGCTCCAGCGCGTCGGCGGGTTCTTGGGCGGTCAGGGCGAAGTACATCGTTGCGCACAGACCATAGACGTCCGTCCAGTTGCCTTGCAGGCTGTTCTCCTCGTACTGCTCCGGCGGCGCGTAGCCTTTGCTGATGAGGATGGTCTTGCGCGAATCGGGGTCGTTGGGGCGCGCGCTGCCAAAATCCAGCAGAATCGGGGTATCGCCGCCCTTGAGGATGATGTTGGCGGGCTTTATATCCCGGTGGATGATTTTCTTCTCGTGCAGCATCCGCAGATTCTCGATGAACGGCTTCATCATCCGCATCAGCTCCTCCGGCGGGATTGCGCCCTGTTCGCGCACCCGATGCGCCAGCGTTTCGCCCTCGACGTATGCCATCACCAGATACGCGGTATTGTTTTCCTCGAACAAATCCAGCACCTGCACCACCGACGGGCAGCGTGAGGCTTCCAGCAGCATGTTGTATTCCGTCACGAACTTATCGCGCCAGTTGGTGAACAGCTTGGCATCATTGCGCTGCGGGACGACCCTGCCGTCATCGCTTCGGGCGGCAATGCTGTGCGGAAAGTACTCCTTCACCGCCACCATTTCGCCGCGCACGGGATCGACGCTCTCCAGCTTCAAGGCGCGGTAGGTCGTGCCGAATCCCCCGCCGCCCAGCGCCGCGCCAAGCAGATACTGCCCATGCAGGATGGTCTGCGGCGGCAGCGCATCGCGAATCCGCTGTGCATTCTCCGTTTTCGCCCCGCACACCGGGCAGACGGCTTCCTCCGTCGGCATCATGCAGCGCGTGCAGGCATAGGGCATCGTCATGTGGCATCCCCTCCCAGAGCGTCATTCTCTTCCGTCTCCCGCAGGACAGCCTGCAGGCGCTCATTGCCGTTCAGCTCGCCGTGGTCATACATGCAGTAGAGCATCAGCCAATCAAACACGTTGCGCGGGTCAAGCTGGCTGTATCCGCAGTCATCCAGCATTTGGTTCACGCGGCGGTAGCGGTCGTCAAACAGCACGCGCGCATCGTCGCTGACGGCGGCGTCGTTCACATACAGGCTGTTTTCCGCCCCGTCGGTGATCAGGAACAGCAGAATCAGCACTTTTCGCGGCACATCCTGCCGCCGGTTGGCAATCTGCGAGAGCGTTTTTTCATCCGGCCAGTGGGCGCGCAGGGTTTTGCCAAGCACGCTGCTGCTGCCCGCGGGGGGCTTCAAGTACATCTGCACAATTTCGCGCACGCTGTATGCGCGCTCCGGCAGGTGGGGGAAGCTGTCCGGCGGCTTGGTGAGCACCTCCATGTACTCCTGAAAATACTCGTAGGCGGTGTTGTGCAGCTCCCCAGATTCATCCGCTGCTGCCTGATGAAATCCACAAATTCATCTTCCCCGCGGATTTTGGTGAACTCGTTCTCCAGCACCTCGGTTTTGCCCTGTCCGCCGATGGCAATATGGCGGATGCGCTCGATGAGGTGGCACGCCTCGTTGTAGTTGAGGCGGCTGCGCAGCGCGTAGAGGTACGCCAACTCGATAGGATTGCGCTGATGCAGGCAGCCGCCGCCCGCGCACGCCAGAAAATTTTGCGCCTGCTCGTCGCTCATGTCCAGCGCAAACACGATGCGCACCAGCTGACCGCGGTTTTCCGGCGCGGTTTTGCCCGTGAACCAGACGGACACTTTGCGGCGGATTGACGCGGCGTTCGGCTCGCCAATCATGCCCTGCAGACGGGTGCACAGCTTCTCCCGCAGCGCCGAAGCATCGGTGACGCCGGAATATTCCGCGAGGATTTCCGGGAACGTCGGCACGCGGATGCCCTTTTCCAGATACGCGCGGGCAAATTCCGCGTTGCGCGACAGGCGGATAATCCGCTCCACTTCGCTTTCCGCCAGGATCATCGGTGCGGACATAGCCAGTCTCCCTTCCTATTATAAAAGTCGTTTTAGTAAGCAGTGTTCTGCCAATCCTGTCCGTACACGGTGATCGCCGTGCCGTCAAACATCGAGAAGTCGCTGATGGCGTTGCCGCCGAGGGCGATTTCCTTCAGCTGCGGCAGCGTCGACAAGTCCAGCCCATCCAGCGTGCGCAGGAAGTTCCGCTCCAGATTGATTTCGGTCGTCAGCGGATGTCCGTTGAGAGCGGTCAGCTTGGCGGAGGTCATGCCGCAGTTCTGCAGGTCAATGCAAAGCAAGCCGCTCATGCTGCTGATGGCATCCACGTTATCCACCTTCGCGCCCAGAACATGTAGGTACTTCAAGCCCGTCAGCCCGGACAGCGGGGCTAAATCCAGCGCGATGCGATGGCTGTTCCAGTCGTCGCCGATGCGCAGGTGATCCAGATTCTCCATGCCGCCGACAGGGGTCAAATCCACCGCCAAACCCGCCATGTCCAGATTCACCAGCGTCTTCTGCAACCCCTGCCCCAGCGGTTCGATGCTCGTGATGCCGGGGTTCCAGCTGATATCCAGCAAATGGATGCGCGTCAGGTCGCTTAGCGGGGACAAATCGCTGATGCTGTTGCGCTGCACCAGCAAGACATTCAGTGTCGCCAGCCGCTCCATGCCCGACAGGGACGTAATGGCGTTATTCCCCAGATTCAGACTGTACAGCTCGTTATAGCGTTCGCCGTCATCCACGTTGATGGCAGTGATGTACGGCATATCCGCGTCGGTCAAGCCGCAGTTAGACAAAATCAGCCAGTGAATCGGCAGCTTCGGCAGCACCCAAGTGCCTTCCGCCTGCTGGTTGCGCAGCTGGAAGTAGTGCAGGTGGCGGAAATACTGCAATTCGCTCAGGTCAAATGAATCGGGATTCATGGTTGGCATGTCGGCGTCTGTCGGGTTGGGCGTCAAAAACAGCGGATCACTCCAGTTGTCGCTGTATTTGTCGACGTACTTGCCCCAGTTGTTGACTTCCCGCTCGCGGCGCTGCCAAGCATCGTGATTCTTCTGCTCTTCGTAGAACACCCACTCGATTTCGCCGTCGCGCACGGTCACGCCGATGACGTTATCCAGCATTTTCTGCGTGATGAACGCCTTGGGCGGCAGATTCAGCGCCTCCCGCAGCGACGTACCAAGCCATCCCATCAGCATATCCGGGCTGTGCTGGTCGGTAATCCACGTTTCCGTGGCGGTGCACTGCTCCAGCGGCGAGAAGTCGGTGATGAAATTGGCGTGCAGGCTGATGTATTCCAGCTTCTGCAAGCGCTCAAGGTGGAGTTCCTCCAGGCTGGTGATGCGGTTGCCGCCAAAGTCGATGTACGCAAGGGTTTCGGGCAGGGTCGCCTCGCCAATCATCATGCTCGTCAGGTTGCTCGTGGCAATCAGCAGATAGCGTAGATTGGGCAGGCGGCTCACGAAATTGATGTCCTGCACGCCGACATGGCCAACGTCCAGCCACACGAGGTTTTGCGCGTTCGCCAGCGAAGACAAATCCAGCACAAGCGATTTGTCGGTGCTTTCGTCGCCGTTGATGGTGACTTCCTCCAGCTGCGGCATTTCGCCCAGCAGGTCGTATCCGTCCGTGACAATCGGGCAATTCCATTGCCGGATGCACTTTGCCAGCCGCGTGCCGCGCAGTTCGTTAATGGACACAATGGCGGTATTTTCGGTCATCAGCTGCCGGATAGTCAGGTTCGCCAGCGAGGTTAGCGTCGTTACGCCGGTGTTGCTGATCATCAGGCGCTCCAGCTTCGTCAGGCTTGCCAGCGCCGCAACGCTCGTGATGCTGCTGTTGCTGATGTTGAGCGTCGTCAGCAGCGGCGCGTGCTGCGCGATGGTCAGCAGGTCGCTTTCCGTCAAGCCGCAGTGGTCGAGCACGAGCGTCGTCAGCTTCGGCAGACGGGAGAGTGCCTCAAGGTTGACCGCCCGTTCGTCCCAAACCGCCAGATACTGCAAATTCGGGAAGCAGGCGAAGTCCTCAAGGTTAATTTCCGTCGTCAGCGCTTCGCCGCGGACATCGGGGGTTTGCGGATCATCGCGCCGCCACGGGTTCATGTAGAAGGAATCGCGATATTCCAGCTCGCCCTCGTCCGTCAGGAAGGTGAAGTCGATATTGCCCTCCAGCAGCCGCACACCGCCGATTCGCGCCAGCGCATCCGCCGGGATGGCCTCATCCGCCGCAATCGCGCAGCCGTTGGCATTCAGGAAATCGCGCAGCGCCGTTTCCACGGCGGACGGCACGGGCGTGGCGGTGGGTGCTTCGGTCGGAATCACCGTCGGGGCTTCCGTCGCCACGTCCGTCGGCGCTTCGGTTGGCGCTTCCGTCGGGGCAAGTCCCGCCGGCACGTCCGTCGGCGCTTCGGTCGGGGCAGGTCCCGGCACGGATTGGCTGTCGCGCCCAAGCAGCACGCCCACGCCCACCATAATCAGCACCAGCAGCGCCGCAATGCCAATCATCAGCCGCTTTTGATGCTGGCTCGGCGCGGGCGCGGGGGCATTCTTGCCGTATAGCCCGTCAAAGAACTCCTCCATCGTCTGATAGCGGCTCTTCACCTGCACCGCCATGCCCTTGAGCAGCGCCGCTTCCTGCGCGTGGGAAATGTCCTTCACGCCCAGCGCGGAGGGTGGCACAAGCGGGTCATTATCCAGCCGGTCGGTGGCGGGCGGCGGCGTAACCCCGGTAATCAGCTTGTAAATTGTCGCCGCCATCGAGTAAACATCGGAGTACGGGCCGTCCTCGCCGGTGCTGGAATACATTTCCACAGGCGAATAGCCCGCGCGAATCATCAGCACGCGCGTTTTCTTCTCGCGGTCGCTCTCCATCGCCGAGCCGAAGTCAATCAGCTTTACTTTGCCATCCTTGGTAAGCATCAGGTTTTCCGGGCTGATGTCGCGGTGCCACGTTGACGCGCGGTGCAGCTCCTCCAAGGTCAAAATCGGCGTGCGGAGGAGTTTCAGCGTTTCGTTGAAGGTCAGCTTGCCGCCGTGCAGCTCCGCGTACGCGCCCAGATTGATGCCGGAGATGTACTCCATGATGATATACGCCGTTCCGTTTTCCAAAAAGCAGTTTTTGACGGACACAACGCCGACGTTGTTGTCGAATTTCGCGACCTTCTGCGCCTCGCGGAAGAAGCTGCTGCGCCCCTGCAGGAAGGATTCTTCATCCTTCCCCGCGAACACGCTGACCGTGTGCTGTCCCTGATCGCGAATGACGACGCCGGAGGGAAAATATTCCTTAATCGCAACCGGAATATGCAGGAACATATCCCAGCCGATGTAAGTGATGCCGAAGCCGCCCTCGCCCAGCGCACACCCCACCAGATACTGCCCCTTGAGGATGGTGTGGGGCTGAAGATGATGCTTCTCCGGCACAAAGTCCTTCTCGCTGAATCCGCACGCCGGGCAAGTCTCCTGCTGCGAATCCTTCTGGCCCATGCACCGCATACACCGATTCTGATCGTCCATGATACCGCTCCCCCTTGTCCGCCTCTGTTTTGAAGTACCTTGATTATAACACAGGCGCTATGCTTCGTTTTCCAAACCTTTCTCATGTGACCGATTGATTTTGCTGATTTTCCGCGCCTTTTGCCGTGCGGATGAGCACACGCAATTAGCCATCGCTAACCGTCAATCAGGCGAAGCGCCAAAAAGCTGCACGCGGAAGGAGCATGAAAGCGCGACCAACTCA
>OLNF01002774.1_pt1 | contig 13285 bp, 19 predicted proteins | sample 1673061 | NCBI WGS metagenome assembly OLNF01 (sample SAMEA3136751, study PRJEB25190) | human gut metagenome | reverse complement strand
GCAGCAGGTGGTCTGTCAACATTCGGGAAGGCAGCCTCTGATGCGTTCGACACTCTCGGTGTTATCGGTGGGACTATCTACACTGCGGCCACGGGTATTGTCGAGTTTTGCTCGTCGGTTGTCGAGGCCATCGCAAATCTGATCAACTGGCTTACTAAGGGTATCGACAGTATCAAGAAGTTCGCTTCCGAATCCCAGGCATTTGATTCATTCAAGAAGAATGTCGGCAAGGCATTTGACAACGCCGGATCAATGATCCAGACTTTCTGGTCTGGTCTAGGATCCAGCCTCAAGGACTTGTCGATTTCTGATCTCTTGAGTGGAATACTGCTCGGTGGCGGTCTTGGTATGGGCTTCAAGACCCTTCAGACCATGCTGGGTCAGTTTACGAAGGTCACGGACTCGTTCAGTGGAATGTTCGACAAGTTCGGAAAGATTGGCGACTCGATTTCCGGAGTCTTCAACTCTCTGACCAGCGCACTGAAGTCCATGCAGGAAGTCGTCAAGGCCAAGGCTCTTCGCGAAATTGCGATCAGCGTTGGTATTCTTGCAGGTTCGCTGTTCATCCTTGCGATGATCCCAGCACCTCGACTCATTCAGGGTGCAGTCGCCATCGGCGTCTTGACTAAGATCCTTCTCGTCGCCCTGACTCAGATCAGCGAGATGGAGATCAACAAGATGCAGATCGCAGGCGTTATTGGTGCCGTCATGGCATTGTCTGTTGCAATCCTGCTGATGTCTATCTCGGTCGGAATTCTTGGGTCTATGAAGTTGAGCACTGTCGCGCAGGGCATCGGTTCTGTCATGGTGCTGGTGCTTGGTATGACAATGGCTGCGAAGTTACTGTCTAAGGATTCCAAGACGATGATCCAGGGCGTTGGGACCATGATTCTCATGGCGGCCGCAATCAATATGCTGGTGATCCCGATCATCGCGTTGGGCCTTCTCCCGATCAAGGTGATCGCCCAAGGTGTTATCGCTGTTGGAGTTCTTATGGGAATTCTAGCCGGCTTCGTTCTTCTGATGAACAAGGTGGCTAGCGATCTCGGCAAAATGGCAGCCATTTCACTGATGATGGTATCGTTCGCGTTCTCGATTCAGATGCTCGTTGCGGCGGTAGCTGCAATGGGTTACATGGATACAACCAAACTGGTCCAAGGCATAACTGGGTTGTCCGCGGTGGTTTTGCTTCTTGTGGCTATCGCAAACTTAATGCCAGCGACTGCTATTGTCGGAGCGGGGTCTTTGATCCTAACCGCGATTGCGATGAACATTGCGGTTGGTGCGATCGTGCAAATGGCGAACCATAGCTGGGGTGAAATCCTCAGTTCTATGGGTAAGCTGTTGCTCGTCGTTGCGGCCATTGTCGCAGTAGCATTTGCAGCTCAGGGTGCCATTATCGGTATTGCGTCGCTTACTCTGCTGAGTTTCGCGATAAATATGTTCGCATCCGCCCTGACAAATGCGGCTGGGTTTAGCTGGGATGCTCTCAGCAATGGTCTTAAGGCAATCGCTATCGGGCTCGCCATTCTGATTGCAGCGGGGTATCTCGCCATCGGAGCTGTCCCGGGCATAATTGCCCTGGCATTGGCCATCGGCGTTCTTGGCGCGGTCATCATAGGCGTTCTCGCTGCGTTTACTGCGTTGGCCGTGGTCGTTACCGCCTTCTTGGCAGTTGCATCGGCAGCTGGACCGGCTATCGGTGCCGGACTCGTCGCTATCGCAGCGGGTATTGCCGGAGCGGCAGCCATCATCGCGGCTGCTGCACCAGCTATCCAGGCAGCACTGGTCGGTGTCTTCACGGCAATGGAGGCAGCTGCCCCAGCATTGTCCGGAGCTCTTTCTTCTTGGGTTCGAGCATTAGGACCAGCTGTGAATGAGTTGATCATCGTGGCCGGTATTGCGCTCCGACAGTTCATCAGTCAGATCGCTCAGACAATCAAACAGAAGATGCCTGAAATTGTTCAGACTTTGACGTTGATCGTGACGGGCCTACTCGAGACCATTCGCAACGTCTGGCCTGATGTCATCAACACTGTCATTGATCTGTTGTATCAGCTGATTACAGCGATCGTTGCCGCTCAACCCAAGTTCATCGAATCCTACGTGGCTTTGTTTAAGGGATTCATCGAAACAATCAAGACCTGTGTGCCGCTGGTTGTTGATGCGATACTAACGCTGCTCCAGGCACTGCTTGATGGTATTGCAGCCAAGATTCCTGATCTGACTACATCGGGTGCAAACCTTATCGCAGCTCTGATCAATGGTATCGCGGCTAGTGCCTTGATTATCATCAATGCTGCGTGGGATGCTGTCATTACGTTCATCAATGGATTTGCTGATGCGATCGATCAGAAGGGACCGGAGCTTCAAGCCGCGGTCAATAAGCTGATCACAGCCATCATCCGATTCATCAAGAACGGTTTGACTGGTATGGCCAATACGTTCGCACCGCACGCAAGTTCCATCGGACGCAACATCATCAATGGTGTCATCAACGGCGTGTCTGGCGCTGCCGGAGCCCTTTACAACAAGCTGCGCAATGTTGCCTCGAGTGCTCTTAGCTCGTTTAAGAGTACTCTGGGTATTCACTCGCCTTCGCGTGTATTCGCGACCGCGGCTGGATTCATCGTTGCTGGTATTGTCCAGGGTATCGACAAGAACCAGGATGACGCGGTTGACGCGATGTCTGGTCTGGGTAGTGAGATGGTCAACGCCATGAGCAACCTGGACGCCGATTGGAATCCGGTTATCAAGCCAACTGTCGACCTCTCTGAAGTTAACGGTCTGCAAGATCTCACGATGAACGATCTGCACGCGAGTGTTGTCGGAACATCAGTTCAAAATGGCAGCCAAACAGCGCAGGAGATTCGAGCTCTTCGAGATGAATTGCGCAACAACCAGAAGCCGATGGTCTTCAACCAGTACAACGAATCACCAAAGGCGCTCGATCTCAACGACCTATACCGTCAAACTGAGCGTCAACTCGAACGAATGAAGAGGATGTAAACATCATGGTGTACTCCATGCTCAAACTATTACCCACAAGTGGTCCAGGCTTCGTAACCGATCTAAATCGGCCGGACGAAGGATGGGTTGCTCAGATCCTTAACGGATCGTTTGGTGGCAATAAGGAGTACAACTTCACCGGGAACGTTGTGACAACGGTTACGGATAAGCCTATTGACATCAATGTGCGTTTAACTCCAACTGTTCCCATTCCAAAGCGACCTGCCAGATACTTTTTGGATGTTTTGGCCAACAGCAACGACTTGACAGTTCAGATCACAGACGACAGTGTTGCTGCTCCGTCGATCATGTACAAGCTAAACGAGACGACAACCTATACAAAGCCTCCCGTGTTGTTTAACCGGAAGGTCATCTGGAAACAAGACTGTGTTGTTCGCGAAATTAAATACGATTACAGTGCCTACCCTGCAGTAATTGATTTCACGGTCACAACCAAGAACCCAATTTTGTACGGACCCGAGTTCGCATTATTGGTTGGTTTGGGTAATCAGAATTGGGCGCAGGCCATTACAGACGCCCAAGCAATTCTTGATAAACTATATATCAATCTTGGTTACCTGGACATTGTTAGGTTGAGAATTGGCCTTCCTCCGGTCGGATCTAAAAGTTACCAGATTTTCAATAGAGGATTAACACAGTTCCACGCGTATGTGAACGGATCGTCGTCGACCGACAACGGATTCTTTGACATGACAAAAACCGATACCGGGGGTCGAGCGTTCAACATCACCGGCGGGTATCAAGCTCTGTCTTCGACGTGTTATGCTAGTGAAGCTTACCCGACTATTACCACGTCAGACATATCTGCATTCCTTAGGAATTTTACATACCCTCCGGTAAAGTTCAACGTGCCCAATATCGGCAACGCTTACGTCGCCATGGATTTGGTTATGGCTAGAAAGGGTCTATGACGTGCCAAATATGATTCAGGTTCTTGAAGACCGCGCGATGTGTACATTACGATCACACCCGGTTTTTGACATACTCATCAAAGAGGGTTTGTATACAGCATCGATGACATTTCGATGCAAAGGTGCATTCCAGTGGCCGCCAGGTGTACTCGTGTGCTGTATGGGGAGTACTAAAACCCCGTTCATCATCGAAGAGATCGTCTACGAGTCTGAGGGAATTAGTGAAGTCCGATGTGTTTCTGTATGGGAAGCATTGAAACGAAAAAACAAGGGTGGTTGGTATTACGAACACCGAGATAATCCGGTGTGGCCTACACAGATTGATCCTATCACGGTTTTGAACGGGACGCTTGAGAGTATCAACAACAACAAGTACCGATGGTTCCCTTTCTGGCTGAAGCTCAATGCTAATGGGCAGCATCCTGATTATCAAATCGATTTCGATCTGACCGCTAGTGTGTATGACGATGTCTATGCAGCTGCGTTGTACAACCAGATGTTCTTTAAATCGTTCGTGCTTCCTACGAAAGACATCCCCTCAAACATCACAGTCTGGCTGGAAATCGGATCCCTGAATAACACATCAGTGGCACCGATCGATATCGGCGCACTCGATTCGGTTCGTTCTCGTGTGACCCGACGACTCCCTCAAAATCCGACGCACTGGTATATCCAGAAAACAAAAGACTACGGATCTTGGCAAATGGCGTCTCGAGGGCGTATCCGCACATGGTATGAAAACCGCGCGTACATGCAAGAAACCTCTGACTGGAAGGGTCCCTACCGATACGAGTCGGGTATCGTTGGCGACCAGAGCCGAGAATGGGGCCAGACCACTGAGGAAATTCGATGCGAGCCACTCAAGTCTGTGGAAGTTACCATCGATGAAGTTTCGTCGGAAACATTCAATAGGCTTGAAATCGGAAACCCGGTAAAGTGCTCGATCATGGGCATTCTTATTTCGGGTTACGTTATCGAACGAACTATCAGCGGTGGAGACAAGACAAACTATTCGATCAAAATTCAGCCCGATCGATTCTATGAAAATGGACAGGAGGTAACCGACAAGTGGATTTGACAAAGATTGCTGAATTTACGAATCCGGTAATTACGACGGTACTCAGCGGCCCCGGAATCTGGGCATGGGCTAAAACGCGAACCCAGCGCAACAACACCGAAGAGAGGTTACTAATTCAAGTCGCCAGGAATCAGCTCATAGCGCAAGGTCGCAAATACCTAAAGCGCGGATACGTCACGATGGATGAGTATGAAGAATACGAAGACCATTACAAGTTGTATTCCGATCTAGGTGGAAACGGCCTTGCTCGTCGCATATTCGAACAGGTAGATGATCTACCTATGTTGCCTAACAACATCGACGAAAGAACGAACCGATGAACAATCAGACCTACGATATTCTCAAGCGCGTGGCGCTTATTGTCGTCCCCGCACTCGCGACGTTTGTCAACGCCGTGGGTATTGTCTGGGGCGTTCCGCACACCAACGAGGTAACCGCGACGATCACCGCGTTCGGCGTCTTCCTCGGGGCAGCTCTTGGGGTCTCTTCCAAGAACTACGAGCCCGAGACGCACGGAAACCTCGTGGTGACGAAGCATGACGACGTCTACGCGGACTTCGCGGCTGAGCCTGCGAACCTCAAGGACGGTGACACAATCGTCCTGAAGGTGTCCAAGCCTGAGGTGTAAGAAAAACGTTCGGCATAGTGAGTACTACCCACTACACACGAAAGGACTCACCCATGTCTAACGTCGAACGCCTCTACGAACCTGAGGACCTCGAGAACGAGGTGCTTAACTGGCTCGGTGGAGAGGACCCGTCGACCAGTGAGTACACCACCGCTGTTGGTAACCTCGAACGACTGCACAAGCTCGTTAAGGATAATGACCTTAAAGAGAAGCTTATGCCTTCGTCCGAGACTATTGCCAACGGCGTGGTGTACTTGCTCGGTCTTATGGCGGTCCTCAACTACGAGCAGACGCACGTTCTCGCCTCAAAGGCATTTTCGATGCTGAAGTTCCGTAAGTAGAACTGCTCGAAGTCTATAACCCTAAAATCTAGGATTATAGACTTTTTCCTTTACAGTATATTTTACGCAGCGAATAATGAGAACTATCAACCCTCTTTGAAAGGAACAACCATGTACTACATCGTTCTGTACGTTTCCATCCTCATTCCTCTTTCTCTCGCTATTCACTACGCACTCATGCTACGCAATTACAAGATCCATCTCAACCAGGTCTTCCACTCGTACAAAGCTGCGAACATGAATCTCAGCGAAGGCAAGAGCTACGAAGAAGCGATGGAAACTCTGATGAGCGATCTAGATGTCGTGTTCTACCACTGACTCTCGTCCTATAACCCATAACACGGGTTATAGGCTTTAACTAACACAAACTAACACAAACTTTACACAACTAATAATGAGAACTATCTACCCTCTTTGAAAGGACCACTCTCATGTCGAAGTACGCTTACTCCTTCGTTGCCGCCGCTACCCTCGCGATTGCAGCACCTGTATTCTACAACCTCGGCAGGATTGAACGCACTGTATTCTACAGCAAGACGTTCAACTACGCCTGCTACGGTAAGAACGAGATGCTCCGCAAGCTCTGCGTGGAGCTCATCAACAAGGATCTCAAGCTCACCATGAGCCTCCCCGACCTTGAAGAAAACTGAACCCCTCAACCTATAACCCCTAACACGGGTTATAGGCTTTAGCACACGTTTTACGCGGCGAATAATGAGAACTAACCCTCTAGAAAGGACACCAACCATGTCTGCCAAGATCTCTATCCCCCAGGCTATTGCCGGCGGATTTGCCATCTTCTGCATCTCCTTCTCCGTTGGTGCTAAGCTCCAGACGAAGTACCTTCGGTACCTCCTCAAGATCGCTAGCACCTCTGAAGACGAAACCACACAGAAGTTCGCCGCTAGCCTTGTTCAGGAGAGCTTGAACCTTAAGTTCACGCCCTACGACGAGGAAAAGTAACCTCAACCCTATAGCCCCTAACACGGGTTATAGGCTTTGACCTCAAAATAGGAGTCACCATGTATACTTTGTCGATAATACTAGTCGCGATCGCGACACCGTTGTCCATATGGTCTGCAATTAACGCTCTCGCGATGATCGCAGAGCGCCAGAAGAACCCCGTCATCGAGCTCGTTGAAGAGCTCCACAAAAAACACTCAAATACTAATGAGAACTAACCACTCAAGAAAGGATCTCACCATGTCCAACTCGAACGAACTCGAAGAGACCACCCCGAAGACCCCTCTTATGGACCGCATTAAGACGGTCGCCGAAAAGAGCGTCCCGGTTGCCAAGGTTGCTGCCTTGAGCTCCGTCGCTATCTTCTTTGGCGCTATGACCATCGCCGGTCTGCGAGCGTCCTCGGACTCCTCCGAAGACGAGTGACACCACTCCTCTGAGAACTCTCAACCCTATAACCCCTAACACGGGTTATAGGCTTTATTTGAAAGGAAGCACAACCATGACCATGCGGAAGATCTTCAACCTCTCCGAAGTCGACCTCAGCGTTCCCGAAGGATCGCTCGTCTCGATCTCGGTTGCTCACTCGGAGCCCATACGTCCGAACGCCCTTGAGACGACTGCTCTCGGGGTGCTTGTCGGTAAGCATATCGGCGGCAAGGTGGTCAAGCCTATGCGTGTTGCGCCGTACAACTACGAAGACATCTACTTCATGGATGGATCCGGTGAACGACTCCTCATCTCCAGGGATGAGGCCGATAAGCCTGACGTGAAGTATGCGATTGTCCCGTTCCGGTTCATCATGACGGACCGCCGGCGCGCGTTCGCCAAGAATATCGTCATCGTCGACAACACTGAGCTTAATGCGCCCTACATTGTTGTCGACTCCCTCGCGGTCGGATCTGATCCGAACTTCATCCCGATCGCCGCAACATCCATCCTAGGCCTCGATCTCGCCGAGTACATCGCCAACCTCTGAAAGGAAACTACAATGGAAACCTTTGCCTCCATCGTCATGCTCATCATCATTCTCACCTTCATCACCTTTATGATGGTCATCAATGCGATTGCCAAGATCCTCGGCGGAGGCACCGGCAAGATCGCCGCTACCGGCTTCATCGGCTTCCTCATTCTTAAGGCCTTCGGCCCGAAGCTTGAGAAGTACATCGAGGAATACCGCAACCTCAACAACCAGAACAAGTGACCAAAAACTGAATATTTTCCTGGTGGGGGCGTGTAAAAGCGCTCCCACTGGGAATCACCTCAACAACCGCATTCTTTGAAAGGAAGCACCACAATGTCCATCAAGAACACCATCAAGCTTGCCATGAACTGGATTAAGTCCAACCCCCAGATCCTGATCACGGGCCTGGGTATCGCAGCATCTGTTGCGACTGCCATCACCTCCGGCAAGGCCCACGCCAAGGCTATTGCAGATGACAATGGCACGTCCAAGAACCTGCTCGACTTCGCCAAGCGCAACTGGATGACCTACATCCCCGCTGCCGCCAGCCTCGGCGTCACGATCTTCGCGATCGTCTCCCTCCACAATGTCACCTACAAGAAGTACCAGGCTCTCGCTGCTGCGTACTCCATCTCTCAGATGAACGTGTCCGAGCTCCGCAAGAACGTGCTCGAGCAGGTCGAGATCATCAAGAAGGGCGGCAAGCCCGCGGACAAGAAGGCTGCTGAGAAGAAGCTCCCTGAGGGCTCGATGGTCATTTTCGGTGATGAGGAGGTCCTGTGCAAGGATGCCATCACCGGACGTACCTTCCGCTCCACGGCCGAGAAGATCCGCGGCTACTGCAACAACATCTCTGAGGACCTGCTGAACTTCGGTCCTTGCCCTCTGAACGACTTCTACGCTCAGATTCACATCGGTGAGACGGGCGTCGGCGACGAGCTCGGCTGGGATGGTGGCGTGACCATCAAGCCCGAGTTCCGTCCGGTGCTCCTGCCCTCAGGTTCGCCCGCCATTGAGGTTGCACTGTCCCCTGCTCCTCAGCCGAACTGGTTCAAGATCGGTTGAAGAGCTGTGACCAAGGAAAATAAGGTCACTTTCACAGACGAGCCGATCGAGTATTCAGACCCCCCAGAATACTGGGCAAACACAAAAAACGGGAGTCCTAATGAGAACTAACCCTCAAGAAAGGACCCCCATCATGTACACCTTCGGAATCATGATTGGCTTCTTTGGCGTTTGCTGCGCCCTCGATCCCAACCGTGCCCGTAAGAAGGCATACAAGAAAGCCCAGTCCCAGAACTGAAACCCCCTCACCCTATAACCCCTAACACGGGTTATAGGCTTTCTTCTCATATTTGGAAGGAATCTCATGAATCGCGTACTCGCGTCCGTTGGTGTTGCCGCAGCGGTTATCTGCGGATCTACCACCCCTGCTCTCGCGGCAGACAGCCCCATCGACGCCAAGATCACCTATATCTCCTCGGGAAGTTCCCAGGTCTCCTCGCCAGTGACTGTCAAGGGCTCTTGGTCCACCAAGAAGCTCGAGGTCGGTCAGACTTTCAAGGTTACGTCCGACGTCATCAACTGGGCGTACGACTTCCCGTTCACTCTGAGCGACGACACACAGATCGGCTCCTGCAAGACTGACAAGGGCACGCTCACTTGTACGGTGGAAAAGGTTCCGGACTCCGTCGCAAACAAGACCGATATTTCCGGCACGTGGTGGACTACTGCTCGCCTTCAGGAGTCTGTCGTGGGTAAGAAGTGGGGTGAGATCTCTATTGGAGGTCGAGCCTGGCCGTTTGCCTTCGGAGACAAAGACTGGGACAGCGCCTGCGACAACGACTGCAACGGCGGTCACTACGAGGACGCCAAGCCCGAGAACTCGAAGTGGGGCTGGGTCAATCCCGACGGTTCCACCTCTTGGATGATCACATGGATTGCTGAGCCAGGGGTTAAGTACACCGTCCACGACGAGTACACCAAGCTCAGCACGTCGGTTAAGTGCGCCAAGGGCGATACCTGGGATCCCAATACGACTGTGTACATCTCGGCCACTCCGGTCAACGATTACACGATCGAGTTCACGGCCCCAGAGGGTGTGAAGACTTGTGTCACCTACACTCCTGAGCCGATGGCTACGCCAGCAGGCGCTAAGACTGCGACGAATGTCGCCACGATCAATGGACGCAAGCTCGAGCGTACGATCGAGGTCGAGGTCCGCGGTGGTACGACTGGGGATGGGACTACGCCGACTCCTGCTCCGAGTCCTTCTCCTTCAGTGACTACCCCCGCTCCGAACCCGACCACCACTACTCCCGTGCCGCTGCCGTCTCCCTCTATTGAGACCCCTGATACACCTCAGTCGGGAACGCCATCGCCTTCGGCTAAGCCTTCTCCCTCTGAGACACCCATCCCTTCGACTCGTCCCACAAAGACGGCCGAAACACCCAAGACTAGCGAGACCAAGCTCGCTAAGACCGGAACCTATGCGGGAGTTCTCGCGGTTCTGGTCCCCTCGATCGCTGCCGTCGGCACGATCGCATACCTCGCTTCACGAAAGGAAGACAACTGACATGCAGTCCGTCAAGGTTAAGTACACCAACTTCTTTGGAGAAGAAACGGAGGAGAAGCTCCACTTCCACCTCTCCAAGGCTGAGCTCATGAACATGGAGCTCCAGCGTACCCCGCTTTCTGCCAAGATCGCCCTCATCAACGGCGGAGAGGCTTCCCCCATGGACGCCTACAAGCTCCTTCAGGAGTTCGTGGGCGCTGCCTACGGTGAGCGTTCGGAGGACGGTACGCGATTCTACAAGGACGACCGTGCGACGAAGGCGTTCATGTCTTCGCCGGCATTCGACGCCCTTCTGGACAAGCTCAGCAACGACCCCAAGTTCTCGAACGGGTTCCTTGCCGGCCTCTTCCCCGATGACATCATGGGCAAGGCCAAGAAGCTGATCGAGGATCATCCTGACGCATCCCTCGAAGAGCTCCGCAAGCTGGCTGAGGATAACTGATGCCAGACATCGTCCCCATCGAGCCTACTCGGCCCACTGAGGTCTCCCTCCCTGGCAACACTGATAAAGCCAAGGAGGGGGCCTCCCCCGAGAAGAAGGTTATTGCCAAGGCTAAGGTCCAGAAGAAGTCTGCCATCAAGGAAGCTCTTCGGACCTTCTTCGCTCAGGATCTCCCAGAGATTGCTGAGCATCTTGTTATTGACGTGGCCATCCCGGCTGCTAAGAACGCCATCACCGATATGGTGACTCAGGGTATTCAGCAGCTGCTTTACGGCGAAGTCGATCCCAGGCGTCGTTCGACATCTGGATACACGTCATATTCTAGTTCCTCTCGTTCGGATCGTGGTCGGGCTTACTACGAATCGCGTCGATCTGAACGTCGTGAACCGCGTCAGCCGAAACCCACGAATGTGGAGGACCTTGTGTTCGACACTCGCGGCGATGCAGTTGATGTGATCGAATTCATCGCTGAAACAATCGAACAGTACGGCCAGGTCTCTGTTGCAGATCTGATGTCGTCTGTTGGTATTCAGCCCCGATACACCGATGAACGCTGGGGTTGGACCACAATCGACGCGTTCGAAATCCGACAGATCAGGGAAGGTTGGCTCGTCTCTGCCGATCGTCCCGAACCCCTCAAGTAACATATTTGCTCAGAAAGGAGCACATTCAAATGTCTATCACGACCGCTTTCCACACGGGCATGGCTCGTATCTCGAAGCACGCCCCCACCATTCTCTCCGTTACCGCCTCCGTTGGCGTCGTCGCAACTGGGTATCTTGCATGGCAAGCCGGTACTCGATTCGAGGACTGCGAGGGCCGCGACTGGGATCGCCGCAAGGAGTGCATCCGCAACGCAGACCAGATCGCAGATGAGGACGTCCACAAGATCGAGATGAAGAACCGCATTCTCTTCATCCTCGACACGGCATACACCTGCGCACCTGCTGCGATTGTCGGTGCGGCCACGATCACGATGATCTACTTCTCGAACTCGATTTCGAAGAAGCGTCTGGCTGCCGTCGGTGCAGCGTACACTGCTCTGCAGACGGCCTTCGATGGCTACAAGAAGACCATGGTCGACGCACTCGGTGAAGATACGGTCAAGAAGATCGTCGCTCCGAAGCTGCCTAACTACGACAAGACTGCTGAAGAGATCCTCTCTTCTGACAACAAGTCGGATGCTGCTGCAGTTGTCGATGCGGTCATCGCGTCCATTACTGACCTCTCGCCCTACGCGCGTATCATCACCGAGGAGTCCTCGAACTGCTGGGATGAGAACGAGGACTACACCTCCGAGACCCTGGCTGCCGTTCAGCTGTGGGCAAACCGTCGTCTCGAGCGCAAGGGTCACCTGTTCCTGAACGAGGTCTACGATCAGCTCGGCCTGTCTCGCACTCGTGAGGGTGCTGTGGTCGGCTGGATCAAGAACTCTAAGGATGGCGACAACTACGTCTCGTTCGGCGACTACGACGCAAACATCTACCGAGTCCCGTCTGACGACTACTCTCGTGTCGACTCGAACTTCATTGTCGACTTCAACGTTGACGGAATGATCTGGGACAAGATCTGACATGCACTACACATCCTGGCTTATCAAGCGAGGGTGTCTCGAGAACTACTCGGAGCTTGCTTCGGTGTGGGACGAACTCGATTTCGCGTGGTATATTCCTGAGGACGAAGATAAGGCCATTCAGGCTCTTCGTATGAGGGATGAATACTGCTACGAAACGGGTATGCCCTCGCCGAGGCAAGCTCCGGCTTCGTTCCTTGAGGTCTTTGTGAGCATTACTGACACCCTGACAGCTATGCTGTATCAGGATCGAGAATCGTTCACGAAGTCCATTCTTCTGAATGTAGGCGCTCGTTCATATTCTGACGACGGGCGCCTACCTTCAGAGATTCATGAGGAGGCTCTTAACATCGCCGAACGTGTGATGTATAGGACCTATTCGAGGAACGGAACCGGGGGACTCTTCTGTATACCGGGGGAGGATACTCTCGAGATGCCCCTAGTCACACAAATGATCAAGTGGGCTAATTTGTACGATCCATATTTCTAAGGAGGCTTACGGGTGGATTTCTACGAGATCGAAACAAACCCTATCCGAGGTCAGATGGGTTTTATGGAGGTAGCTCCATGGTTCCGTAACGTCAATTCTCGCGATATCATGTTGCGCGACGGAGACTTCGTCGCTATCTGGAACCCAAATACAGGTCTTTGGTCTACGAATGAATTCGATGTCGTTGAACTAATTGACAACGACGTTCGAAAATATGTCGAGAACTCGAGTGTTCAAAACATGATTCCAAGATTCTGTGTATCTGAAAGGGACGGGGTTTGGAAACGGTA
>OLNF01002773.1_pt1 | contig 13290 bp, 11 predicted proteins | sample 1673061 | NCBI WGS metagenome assembly OLNF01 (sample SAMEA3136751, study PRJEB25190) | human gut metagenome | reverse complement strand
CGCGAAACTACGTTTGTTGTAATTATACCAAAATAAGAAAAGGTTAGCAATGAAGAAAAATGAAAACTAATTAGTAATTCAAGTCAAAAAAAGAGCCAGACACCTTTAGGCATCTGGCTCAAACTTATTAAGTAACATTTCGGCAATCTCATTCCATGCTGCTGCTACTTTTTCACTTGATATGAACACAGGAATCTCGCTCCACTCCTTATAAAGTACATTTCTTTGATTTTCCTTTATTGGCTGTACTTTCGCTCCCTCGATCGGCAGATATCCAAAGTACTCTGAGGCAGTCTGAAATTCTTTTTCTGTACGATATTGGTTCAATTGATTGCTATTTAAAAATACAAGATAGGTTCCATCATCCTGCATTAAATTGAGCACATTTCGATAAACGATTTGCCCGTCCATAACCTCCATGCCATAGCTGCGCCAAATCCAGCACGTTTCATTCTCGTCAATCCATTCATTCCCCTTTATTATTGAATCGACACAAATTTCCTGCCCATATGTGCCAGTCGTAAATTCTAGCACACCTGTGCTTTTAGCCAACACAATAATATCGGCCTCTTCGACCTGACATACATACTCGTCCTGATTTTTTGTAAGCGATTTGACAAGGGCTTCTCTGCTTTCGCCATCGCCAAGAGCATACTCTAACTTCACCTGACGCCCAGAAAGTTCATCAATTGTTTTCACACCTGCGAGCCCCACATCCGGTGTCCGCGCCATAATCACTTTTCCTACAACTGCCGTCAAGAGAAAAACTGCAACAATCTATATATACCACTTTTTCCAGCCTTCCATTCTCACACCTCCAGTTGCATTTTTCCTTTTTCAATCAAAAAAACTTTGCTGCACAGTGACCGAATATCGTAGTCAACATGACTTGCCAACAGCACGATGGCTCCCCTGCTTGCCTCCTCGCTCATAATCTGATGAACAAGTTCCACGCCCTTTTTATCAATCGCATTAGTCGGCTCATCTAACAATAGTACATCTGGCTGCTCCATAATGGCCTGTGCTAGCATCAAACGCTGCTTCATACCAAGCGAATATTTTCGAAAAGTTCTCTTGTCCGTTGGTTCCAACCCTACACGACGTATCGCCTGGTCAATATCCTCATTTGTTGCCTGTTTTCGGATTGATGCGAGTAATCTTAAGTTCTCTCTTCCTGATAGTTCCGGGTACAATGATGCATTTTCAATCATAATACCAATATTTGGATTTGCATCCGCTCTGTTCTTTCCATCAAACAATAGCTTGCCGGTGCTGGGGCTTACCAGTCCTGCAATCACTCGCATCAACATTGTTTTTCCAGAGCCATTTTCGCCTGTAATACCGCAGATCTGTCCACACTTCATGGTAAGGCAGATATCCGTCAATACAGTTGTCTTTCCAATCTGTTTCGTTATGTTTTCAAGCGTTACTTCCTGTATCATCAGCCTTCTCCTTCCCTTGCAAAAAGATCTCTCTTCGCCAAATAGTATCCGGTACCTACCGCACAGATCGCCGTCTGCAAGAAAACGATGATAATCTTTTGAATGTAACTTCCACCATTTTCGATAATATCTGCCGATAGCCACATTGGATTGATCATCTCTGACACCACGCCATCCACCTCTGCCGTTGACCACATAATCAAACCAATCACGCACAGCATTGACAACAGGATTCCAATTGCACTTCCTCCTGCTGCGCAAAACAAGTTACACAGCACAGCCATCTCAAATAATAGCAGCGTCAAAAACAGGCCAATCTGAAATGCAACCTTGAAAAGTGTCCCTGATAGGCTCGCCTCGCTACTTCCCCAGATGGAAAATATCATATGCATTCCCACAAAACAAAATGTATAGAGCACACTGTAGAAAAGCAGCCAGACAAATTCCTTTAAAATCCACTTCTTTCGGTTTGAAATCCTTGAGAAAAAATATACCGCGCCAATGCGCTGCCTAGCCGCAATGCAGTCTCCATATAAAATCAAAAACAGCACAAGGAAAATAGCCTGACCAATCGCGATTACAAAACGGCTTCCGGCATCGCCTGTCACTCTTCCGAAAATACCATTGATCAGCGTATCAGCGATTGACTCGCTGCTTTTCTCTCCTACAATTTCTATATAGCGCCCCATCCACACCGGCAGAATTGCCAATCCGACCCGATACAAATATTTTCTTCTCATCTCATCACCCCTGCTGTGCATTTAATTCTCTGTGAGATGCACAAAAATATAAAATAACCGTTATCACAATCAGAACCAATACCCATGCCAGTAAATAAAGCATGCTACAACTGCTTGATGTCATCGGTGCAAAATAGTCCATCAGGTACAAATCCATATAGCTGCCTGTCTGCTCTTTAATTTTTTCTGCATTTTCCATCGCCTGTCCCACAGCATCCACTGACGGAATATTCGTATTGACTGTATTTATAATTTTCGCAAAGAAAAGTGAATTTAGCTGCATCGTTCCCACACAGATAATGTAAATTGGAAGAAACAGCACCATAACATTACCAGAAAATACAAAGGAAATTGCCATCACAAATGCGCCGCAGATACCAGAAAACAATCCAAAAATCGCGAAATAGAGCAGCTGATACAAAACGGGCGATTTTAAATAGACTTTTAAAAACAGATATTGTGGATTCACAGAGGAGTACAGGAGATTTTCGCCCAGAAGACTGACCTCATACATGTTATCCTCGTATGCGCCCCATGTGAGATTAAAATTATTGGGAAAAATAAAATAACACAGAAGCATATTCAAAAGAAGCGGAATGAGTACCACGCTCATACTGCCAATTGCTGCCACCGCCAGTTTTCCGCGAAGATATTTTTTCCAATTCGACCGCACCAAAATAACCGATACACAACGGTTCTTTTTATCCGAAACATACGAGGTAGAACATGCAAGCACGACTAGAAACGGCCATATGGCAGAGAAGATTTTCCAGCCATAACTAAGGCCATATCCACAAACCGCTTCGCTTGCCGATAGGGCTGCGAAGCGGTCAACTCCTCTATTTTTCCACGTTTCCAAAAGAAGTGCGACACACACGCACAGAGATGAAATTAAGAATGCGACCCGATATTGCAGGCTTCGCACCATTTTTTTGATTTGAAAGCGTATATCCATACATTACTCCTTAATAGATATCCCAATATCTACTTGCACGGCAATCCAGTGCCGGATCATTTCCCATCAAGTACAAAATAATTTTTGATCCTGCCGCCTGAGATGCGCTTGGCAAACTTAACGAATACCACCTTCCCAACTGTGCTGATACTGGTGTTCCTGAACTAGTTGCCTTTGCATACACTCTCTTGTAAGAGCTTGCACTTCCATCTGCTTTATAGAGATTGGTAATATATAGTGCTGTATTCGCTGTACCGGTCTGTTTTGTTCCTGTTACAACAGGAGTATATGTGTTACTATCTACGTAAGCAGATGAGAAATTCATCTGTACACCCCATGCCATTGATCCCATTAACATAAGAGTAGATAATGTTGCGGCTGCAGTTGTTAAGAATTTTTTCATACGCTTCTCCTATTCTGTCAGATAAAATCTGGCTATTAAAAACACTAACTTTTGTTCCTCTCACGATTTTCTAATACCTGCTCCATTGGACTCACCTTCCCTTCTATAATCATGAGTTTCAAGTTCCTTGATTATTTTATAGCACATATCACACTTAAAGTACATGACCAAAACACCATATTTTTTCCTATTTTTCTTTGATTTTGGTCATGTACTTTCTTTAAAAAACATGCTATCATCATTTGTTAGTGACTAATAATTTTAAACATTTTACGAAAGAAGACTGTCACATGAAAAAATTTAAAACAGTATGTCTTGCATCTCTTATTTCTCTTTTGGTTATCACCGCTATTTTCAGTACGATAAAGCCGACAAGCGGCAATGCTTCCACTCCCACTACGCAAGAAGAAACCACTGCCGCTGAACGACCACTGTCAGATAAACCTGGCAAAGATGGCCAATAATATTATGCTCCTATTTACAATATTTCTTTTCTCTTTCCTTCAAGAATATAATAAATTCTCTCTCTTGAAATAAAATGGACAAGTTTAATGCCTGTAAATATCTTTTCTTATATAGCTTTGGCTTTACTTGTCCTTTTTCTTTTCCATTCCATGCCAGCTCATATAGTTCATCGCTAACACCTTTTGCACTTCCGCATTTCATAATCACCTTAATTTCTTTTTTCGCATACAAAATCGCTTCTTCATACGCTTCTACATCTCCTAAATATGTTGCCAAGTGCTCCAATAAAAGCCCTTTTCCAGGGCAGGTATTTTCTCTTCCAATTTGTTCTTTTTCAAAACTTTTAATTCCTTTTCTTAATATCGAAATTGCTATTTTCGGCTCTCCTAGCTCTCTATAATCATTCGCAATTCCTTTTATAAGCGCAGTTTCCGTCCGCGACCAGCAATGTTTTGAAATACCTACCTCACTATACTGCGAAACTGTCTGAACGATAGCCTCCTGTCGCTTGTCTTTTGTTTTATTTGAATCAAAAATCTGAAAGAAACGAATATCCAAATTATTTTTCATATGCATCAAAAACTGCCTATTGATTTCGCTTTTTTTATCTAACATACCTTCCAAACGATATACTTTTTCTTTCATCAGATCATACTTCTCCCTATATGAGCAATCCATTACTCTCTGGTACTCCTCCACCACATCCGGATCATCACTCTCTAGTAGCAGTGTAACCTTATTTCCACGCTCACCGAGTCTCTCCAGCAGCTTTTTCTTCTTTTTCCAGCGCAATTTTCGCTTTCCACACTCAAATCGCGAATAGCTTTCCGGCTCCAAAATACCTTCACTTAATTTTGTCTGTGTCAGATTCTGCTCTTTTCTTCGTATTTGAATAATCTCATCTGCTATACGCGCATTCTCAAAAGTGGTCAGCATAAACAGACCATACGGATTGACCTGAAACTCTGCAAAGAGTTCATCTATCATCACTATCGTCTTTTCCTGCTCATCCCATTCTTCTTGATTCCATTTTAACTGTTTTTCAAAAAACAAGCGCTGCTTTAAGAGCGGCAGCAATCCACGAAAGCTTTCTGCCTGAATAGAGCGGTCAATCGCTTCCTGACAAATTTCCATGGCTTTTTCCTGTCTGTTTATGTTCCACTCCAATGCAGCAAGCTTCCATGCAGCAAAGGATAATACACGTGTGTTTTCTTCTGGATCACCGCCTCTTTTTCTCTGTTCCCACAACCACGTTAGAATCTGTATTGCCTTCTTAATCTCTCCATTTTCTTCATAGCCCTGCGCTAGAAGAAAAAGCATTTCCTGCTCATAGACTGCCATCAGTACATTATGCGGTTTCTGAATCCAAGAAACTGCATCCGATGAATAAATTCGTTTCCATTCTGATTCCATATGAAGCTTTAATGCGTCAGCTTTGCACAATTCTCCTCGCTGTTTTGCCAGTATTACATATCCTTTCATGTTCGCAAGAAAAATTTGATGGATTGCTGCCGTTATATTTTTTACGTTATTCAGCAATGCAGCATATTTTTGACTGCGTTTTTCTAATTGGTCTGCCAGCAGTTTTAGCTGCGCTGTATCTTCGCATCTCATAATCGAGCTACTTATATTCTCATTAACCATAATCGTGTTACTCATGATCTGATTGCTAATCTCACGCATCTCTTTGCGCGCCTTAAACAGATCATACTCTTCCTGCTCCACATAGCACTCATAGATAAGAGGCGAAATCCCAAAACGTCCCAACAGAAAATCCCACGTTGTCTTATCAGCATACTCATCATCTTTCTCAATAAAATTTAAATCCTCAACAGACATGACTCCCTGACTAAGTTCTTCCAGTGAGATGTTTTTCTTTTTTCTCGCACCTGCTATGAGACGCCCCATAGTATATGGCAGATCTTCCTCCACGTCATTCAATGCCATCTTTTTCTCCTCCACACTTTCCTCAAAATTCGCGAAACTACGTTTGTTGTAATTATACCAAAATAAGAAAAGGTTCGCAATAAAATTTGTGTTGCAAAACATATATTCTAGTGTTATACTTATCTTGAAATGAACTTTTACACCGTGCAAATGATAAATGATCTTACATTAAGGTCAAATATACCTTCGATAAAATTCCAAAATTTGGAGAATGATTTTTGAATGGAGGAGTTTTATGGAAAAACCAAATGAACGGCGACCCAGCACAAAAATCCAATGGCATCCTGCTTTCTGTGCCGCAGCCGAACTTGAGCTTCGCTTCAATAAAGACGATCTCGAATTTAAGCGCGAGTACAATCTAAGCAAGAAACCATTGCAAATGGATCTTCTGATCATCGAAAAAAGGAAAGGCGTGCAGATTCAAAATGAAATTGGAAAAATCTTTCGAGGACATAATATCATTGAATATAAATCACCCGATGATGGTATGACAATTGATGATTTTTTCAAGACGCTAGGATATGCCTTCCTGTACAAAGGCTTAGGAGAAAAAGTGAATCAAATTCCGCTAAGAGAATTGACCGTCTCACTTTTTCGGGCATCTGCTCCGAAGGAGCTGTTAAACCAGATTTCTAAAGAAGGATACATAATTGAAAGGCAGTCTCCTGGCATATACTATGTAAACGGACTTTCTGTTCCAACACAGATTGTTGTGACAAACGAACTTAATTCTAAGAATCATGAAAGTCTTAAAGTGTTATCAAAAAGTGCTCAGACCGATGATATTCAAAGATTCACAGAATTAGCAAGCGCTTTTACCGAACCAGGCGACAAAGAAAAAGCAGATGCCGTATTGCAAGTTAGTGTCGCTGCAAACAGAAAAAACTATGACAAAGTAAGGAGGACTTCGGATATGTGTGAGGCATTGAGAGAGCTTATGAAGGAAGAAATTGAAGAAGAGTTAAAGAAAAGCCGAGATAAAGCAATACAAGAAGGACTCGCACAAGGACTCGCACAAGGACTTGAACAAGGACTTGAACAGGGACTTGAACAGGGTATTGAACAGGGACTTGAGCAGGGTATTGAGCAGGGACGCATCAACCAGTTAATTGATCTTGTTATGCAAAATCTTCTGCCTATCGAAACTGCCGCTCAGTGTGCAAAGATGACGCTTGACGAATTTAAGGTTGCAATGGATAAAAATGAAAACTAATTAGCAATTCAAGTCAAAAAAATAGCCAGTGGACGAGAAAACATTTCCCGTCCACTGGCTATTTGCTTCCTTTACTCAAAAATTCCAATATAGGACAGCGTCGGCGCTACTCTTGAATCTATAATTTCAATTACTAGCTCTTTTACTAGTTCTTTTGTTTGGATCTGATCTAACAAGGCAATCTTTTTATAGCCAACCACTGTTCCCTCGAAAACGCATTTTTCACTACCATCATGCACTGTTAAAATTCTAAATGCTTCTATACGCTGACTCTTTTTTATATTTTCTTTCAATACTACACGGTGAATATCATACTCTTTATCAAATTTTATGTGAATCCTACAGTTTCTTTGTCCATCTGATGTCGTAAAATATGAATCATAATCATCATTTCTTACGTTCTCGATTTCAAAACCTTTCTTTTGTTCTTCGCAGAAAAGCGATGCTTTCTCTAAAATCAATGTTTCCAATGATTTGACTTGATCGTCTTCTTCTTCATGATAAAACCATCCTGGACGAATACTTGTATTAACCTCTGCCGGATACCAGATAAGCTCCTTCTCATCCTTTATTAGCTCATAGCTTCCCAAATCCTTATCTGACGCACGGACAATGCGCTCTCTAAACTGCGTATCATCCTGCTTTTGACTGTTTTCCTGAATCTGGTCCGCACACATGAATACAGGTATTGGGCTGCTGTCTTCTTATAACTTCATCTTGCCTTTCCCTTCTTTTTCTTTTCTTCATACATGATCTTGTCTGCCTTTTCAAGCACCATCGGAATGGAAAGCTCTTCTGTACATAATACAATCTGGCATCCAACCGACATATCAATTGCAAACTTATTTTTTCCTTGTTCATTATACATGGCAATCTCTTTTTGCACAGTCTCCATCAATTCAATTGCACGCGTTTCATCGCCAATCATCATGAGTGCAAATTCATCACCGCCAAGGCGTCCTGCTATACCATGTACTCCGGCAGCTTTCTTTAAAATATCTGCACAGGCACAAATTGCAATATCTCCTGCTGCGTGACCATAATTATCATTGATTTGTTTTAATCCATCCATATCAGCAAACAGAATAATTGCTTTTCTATTTTTATAAATACGATTCATTTTCATTGCCTGTTCCATAAAGCCACGGCGATTTTTAATCTGAGTCAGCTCATCTCGCTCTGACACAAAATTTAAAATTTCATTTTTGCTTCGAAGCTCCTCAAGCAAAAGCTCACGCTCTCGCTGAACAGACAAACGCTTTTTTTCTGTGTGATACGCCATCAGCGCATTTGCCATTTGAATACTGATCAAATAGACCATATCCACTTCCTCTGGCGTAATCTCAACACTTAATACACCATACTGCGTTGAGCCAGACTGAAGGCAAAATACACTCGGCTGATGCTGATAGCGTGCACTTCCTTCCTCAGAAAATCCACATTTTTCTAATGAAACTTCATTTTTATATTCTTCAAATACCTCTACGCGTTTTCCATCCTGACGCGCAACCAGATAAATCGTATTTGGAAATTCCCAGCCTTTTTCTATATTATATTCAACTGGATTTCTAAAGACATAAAGCAGCGCCGTTTTAACGCCAAAAAAGGACATTGGTGTTAATGCATTTTTAAGAAATTTCTCACGATCCTGCAATGCAATAAGCATGTTTCTGGAGATCATCGGAACCATCCATGTTTTTTGACGATATACTGTATTTCTTTGTTTTTCATAGACAAATTTTTGCCCCATATTTTCAATCTGATCAAAACCTGAAAACTGCTTGCATGTACATCCACATGATTCACGAACACATACCTTCGCTGGTATCACAATATTTTTCCCATGACCGCTTCGCGCCAGCTCAAGTGCACTATAAACAGCCATATATCCTGACCGCTCAGAATCCTGATGAATTGTCGTGATTGGCACTGGCACGTGACGAATACGCTCCCAGTCATCAAAACCGGTAACAGCAATATCTTGTCCAATATGAAGTCCACGCTTTTCACATTCCTGATAAGCAGTCAGTGCCATTACATCATTAGCACATACTATTGCCTGAAGATTAGGAATTCGATCTAACAGTGCATTTACCTGTTTCTGTACACACTCTGAAAAATCGCCTGTTTCAATGCGGCTTTCATCCATTGGCAGATCATATTTTTTCATAACATCTAAAAATGCTCTTTTTCGCTGGCAGGCATCTGTATTTCCAGGCGGTCCTGCCAAAAAAGCAAAATTATGATACCCATGGTCACGCACTAAATGCTCCACTAATTCATACATTCCGTTATAATTATCGACAATAATAGAAGTCCAATTAGATCTGTCGGTCTGCTCATTTATGAGCACACATGGAACATTGCGAAAATATTCAAGATACTGCTTTCCGTAATCACTCTTCATAAAAATGCTCATCATGCCATATGTCATAATTAAGACATCTGCTTTGACGTATCTCGCATAATCATAAATTGCACTTTTTTGATAATCCCATCCTATGGATGTATCAGGTGGATACAGCTGCGCTGTATAAGGACTGCTCACATTCATAAAATACATTATCTGCACATCGCACTCCTTTGATGCCTGATCAATTCCCTTCATAATGTTGACTGCGTGCGGTGAGTTAGCATTGCCAATCACAACTCCTATTTTACAGCGCTCCTGCATTTTATCCCTCCTTTTTTGAGCCTATAGGCTTTTTTCTATAAAAATCAAGATTTACTTCATCATTTCTGCCTCTTTTTTTGCCTTTTCCACAGCTGCCACAAGATTATCCCCGGCACGCTCCATCGCATCAAAGACTTCCTTTTGCTCATCTTTACGTCCTGCTGCCGTGCTTGTTCCTGTCAAAATGGCTGTATGCTCATCTGGTGTGAAGTCTTCTTCATCCTGCACATCAATTGCGAAAGTGAGAGGATCTAGCTTACTCAATTCTCTTGCGATAAAATGTGCAAACAAAAATGAGCCATACTCGTTTGTGTGTGTCATATCTCCCGGATGGAAATAGACACGGCTAGCCTCTTTTCCATTTTTCTTGATCAGATCTGCCGCATATTTATGAAGGTCAATTACAGGCACACCAGTCTCTTCCCCTACCTCAAAAACAGCCTGTGCATGCTCTGCTAAAAGATCATTGTAGGTGCCGTCATCCTTCCAGGTATTGCGCGCAAGCGGTGTTACAAGAATCGGGACTCCGCACAGTCCACGAATCTCATTTACATAATTCATCAAATTTTCTTTATAACCTGTCTGTGCCTGCAAATGTGCCAGTTTCTGATCGTTGTGGCCAAACTGAAACAAGCAAAAATCGCCCGGACGAATATACTTCTTTACGATATCGTAGTGTCCCTCATTGCGAAAGGTTTCTGTGGTAAGTCCGCTGTGCGCCTGATTATCAATAGCTGTACTTTCTCCGATAAAATATGCAAGGCACTGTCCCCATGAACTGTAGCATCCGCCCGGCATATATGGCTTTGGACAAGTCTGATCAGTAACTGTGGAATCTCCTGCCAGATAGATTGCCGGAATTTTTGTCTTTGCAGAAAGCTTCTCTGCTGCCATGCCAACACTCTTTAATTTCGTCAGATCCTCACATGCCACTGAAAAGCCAATCTTTGTGATCGTCATGCACTCGCTGTGAAAACGCGGGATCATCTCACCAAAATGCAGATAAAGTGTTCCCTCAATCACCTCTCCTGCCTTTCTTTTTCCAAGACGTAATAACTGTTTTCTTCCTGCAAATACAAATAGCTGCTCTATTTCTTTGGCAGTCTCTATTTTATATGTAATGTAATAAATGCCTTCGCCATCTGCATCAGCATAGTAATCAGCTACCTGTAATCCCTGTGCGTTTTCGCTTCCCTCACTGCCTTCCTCAAAGCCGTCACCAAGCTCAGGAATATAGTCTGCCGCCTTAGTATCTAGCGTATGTATCATAATCGTTATCTCTCCTCTTATTTTCATATTTCACAGCATCTTGACCGTTTTTATATCGGTTTTAACGCTCTGATTTGTGTGTTTTTCCAGTTTTGTTTATATAATACTCCCTTTTTATAATTCTTGCAACCTTTTTGTATGCTGTCTTTTTCAAAGCCATTCGGTGCAAAGGTTTCGTCGTCGGACCAGTTTTGTTACAGTTCACTGGACGCCCATTCGAAAAAAAGACAGGTATCAACTTCTGTCAATACCTGTCTCTATTATTATCAGTTCGTAATCTTTATGCAACGACAATCTTCTTAAAGTTCTTCTTGCCCTTCTTAATTACGAGTCCTTCTGCCGGGATCTCATTTGCTGCAAAGCTCATGCGGATATCTGTTACCTTCTCATCGTTTACACTGACACCACCCTGCTCTACTGCACGGCGCGCCTCTGAACGTGACTTAGCAAGACCTGCCTTTACAAGAAGGCTTAAGATATCAAGCTTCTCACCTTCACCTTCTGCAAAATCAGCTGCGCTAAGCTCAACTGCCGGGATCTCTGCTGCATTTCCTGCACCAAACAATGCCTTTGCTGCGCTCTCAGCCTTCTTTGCTTCTTCCTCACCGTGAACAAGCTTTGTCAGCTCAAATGCTAAGATTTCCTTTGCCTTATTTAACTGGCTTCCTTCCCACTTATCCATCTCATCGATCTGCTCAAGCGGAAGGAAGGTCAGCATACGGATACACTTTAAAACGTCAGCATCTGCAACGTTTCTCCAGTACTGGTAGAAATCGTATGGGCTTGTCTTCTCTGGATCCAGCCATACAGCACCTGAAACAGTCTTACCCATCTTCTTACCCTCAGAGTTTAACAGCAACGTGATGGTCATTGCACCAGCGTCCTCTCCCAGCTTACGACGGATCAGCTCGGTACCGCCTAACATGTTGGACCACTGGTCATCACCGCCAAACTGAAGGTTGCAGCCGTATTTCTGGAACAGCATATAGAAGTCGTAGCTCTGCATAATCATGTAGTTGAACTCTAAGAAGCTTAATCCACGCTCCATTCTCTGCTTGTAGCACTCAGCTGTCAGCATTCTGTTTACGCTAAAATGCGGTCCAACCTCTCTGAGTACATCAATATAGTTTAAATTTAACAGCCAGTCTGCATTATTAACAAGCAGTGCCTTGCCATCAGAGAAATCAATGAAACGTGCCATCTGCTTCTTGAAGCACTCTACATTATGCTCGATTGTCTCCTTTGTCATCATCTTTCTCATATCGGTCTTTCCAGACGGATCTCCGATCATTGCTGTACCGCCGCCAATCAAAGCAATCGGCTTGTTTCCTGCCATCTGAAGTCTCTTCATTAAGCACAGTGCCATGAAGTGACCTACATGAAGGCTGTCTGCTGTCGGGTCGAATCCGATGTAAAATACAGCCTTTCCATTATTAACGAGATCGCGGATACGCTCCTCATCTGTTACCTGGGCAATCAATCCTCTGGCAACTAATTCTTCGTAAATTCCCATCTTTTTCTCCTCAAAATTCTTTCAAAAAATCTATCCTTAAATATAACATAGGAATGCCTTATTTTCAAGTTTTTATGAAATTCCCGGGTCTTCTATCAGATCTGTGCCATCCGCTGCTGTTGTAGCAAGTATATCACACCGTTCATTCATCTCATGACCGTCATGTCCTTTTACCCATATAAACTTCACCTGATGAGGTGCCTTGGCTTTTAACAGACGTTTCCACAGATCGACATTTTTCACCGGATTGTTGCTGCTGCCTTTCCAGTTCCTTTTAAGCCAGCCATCGACCCAGTGCTGATTAAACGCATCCGTTACATATTTGGAATCGGAAATGACTTCTACCTCACATGGCCTGGTCAATGCTTCCAGACCGGTAATAACAGCCATCAATTCCATACGGTTATTGGTAGTTTTCTTATATCCTGCACTGTATTCGCGTTCATGCAATGTCCCGCTCTGATCGATATACTGCAGGACTGTTCCGTATCCGCCCGGTCCATCCGGGTTTCCGCGTGCAGCTCCGTCTGTATAAATCGTTACTTTCATTTACTCCATTCTCCCTGTTCTATAAAATCGGATGCCCGCTTTTCGGCTCTTTGTATCAGTGCTTCTTCATAACCGAGCATCTGCAGAAGTCTGATCGCATTTCTGCTGTTTGCCCTGCCC
>OLNF01002771.1_pt1 | contig 13296 bp, 14 predicted proteins | sample 1673061 | NCBI WGS metagenome assembly OLNF01 (sample SAMEA3136751, study PRJEB25190) | human gut metagenome | reverse complement strand
GTGTTCGATTCACACGCATCTCCGCCAGCTTTACTGCGCCGTTCTTGCGAACGGCGCTTTTTGTTTGAAACGACATGGCGCTGCACCGAATTCTTGACGGCATTTCGTCTTCCAATCGTTATTCGCGCGTCGAATAGCGCCACTTATATGAACGCCCCTTTTCGGCAAGGCGCCGTTTTTGGGAAAGCTCGTATACAAATCGCCGAGCTCTGGAGCTGCGCCCGCCGAGGCTGTCGCGCGTTACGGGCGAAATGGCCCAGCGCTTTTTGTTGGCTGGCCGCAGAAACCCACTGTATACAAAAAACGAGGAAGGGCACACCCTTCCTCGTTTTGCTTTGCGGGTTTTACAGCTTCTCGAGAAGCTCGAATTCCGTTTTCGACATCTCGCGATACAGCGCCGAGAGGCCTCGGGCATCGACGCACACCCGTGCGAGCATGCCCGCTGCGGCATCGTCTTCCGCATCGAAGCGCATCGACATGCCGCAACCCGCCGATATCGCGCGCGGGGTCGGAATCATGGCCGCGTGCGCATGCGCGGCTCCAAGGGCGGCCTCCGATGCCATAGCCGCATGCGTCGACTCAAACGCCATAACGTAGGTATGTGACACGGCGCGCCCTTACAGCGTAATGGTCTTGGCGGCTTCTTGCATACGGCCCAGGATGTCATACATATTCGACACCTCGCCAACCTTGAGCTGCTCTTTCAAGCCATAAAAGTCGAGGCATGTACCGCATACGAGCACTTCGGCGCCCTTCTCGATAAGCTTGTTCACCGAATCGATGATCTGCTGCTCATCGCCGGCCACGAGTTTCACGCCACTGTTCATGAACAGCATGCTCGCCGGCACGTCTTCGCTTTCCGAAAGCGTGTAAATGGCCATTTTCATGAGGTTATAGCCGAGCTGGGGGTCGCCTTCGCCCACGTGGTCTTTACCAATGAACACGGCATATCCGCAGCCTGCTGGCGTGCAGGCAGGCGCAGCGGTAGAAGCGGGAGCAGCGGTTGCCGCAATGTTTCCCTCGCCTTCCGAGAAGTTCACGCTCCAACCGCCTTCGATGGTCTCGACGGCGACGTTGAGACCGTATTTTTCAGCCAAGCGCGAAACGTTCTTCACTGCGATTTCGTTGTCAACGTGCACGGAAAGCTCGCGCGCGCCTTCGTCGATCTTCGCCTTCGCCATCATGAGCGGCTTGGGGCACGCAAGACCGAATGCATTGACAGTTTCCATGGAATGCCTCCTTCGTTGTTCTGGCTTACGCCAGCATATACCTCAATTTTCCATTCGCGAGTTTGGCCTTATGCATTCGCGCGAATTTGGAATGCGCAAGGCCAAACTCGCGCACAATGGGCGGCCTTGCGTTCAACGTCGCAGGTCGCAAGGCCGCCAAACGCTAGCAATACGTGTCGCGCGCAGGGTTGATGGCGCCCGCGACGCACACGATGCGCTCAATGGGGTACGGCGCGGCCTCGATAACCCGCCGCGCCGCATCGACCACTTCGGGGTCAAGAAGCACCGAAGTGCCGCAACACGCCTGCATGCCGTGCGGGGCAGGCGCCACGCGCGCCGGAACGCCAGCATCAACGAGGCGCTGATACAAATCAAAGCCTTCGGTGCTCGTGCGAACGAGCACGTAGCATGCGCCTTTCGCCTGAAGCACCGCTAACACCCCTGGCCAACGGCGTGGGCGATTTCGCGCACAGCCTCGGCCGCCGCATCGGCGTCGGCTACGGTATTCGCCGCCGCAAAGCTGAAACGAACCGCGCCTTGGCTCTGAGTTCCAAGCGCTTTATGCATAAGCGGGGCGCAATGGGCACCCGCACGCACGCAGATGTCGAAATCGCTCGCCAACCGGTCGGCCACCTCGGCCGAATCGACATCGGCGATATTCAATGCCACGATGGAGCCGCGATCGCACGCATCGCTTCGGCCATACACCTTCACGCCGGAAACGCCCGACACGGCGTCGGCGAAGCGCTGCGCAAGCGCGCCCGCATGCTCGTGCACGCCGGAGGACCCGCCAAGCGTTCCCTCGATGTAGCCAATACCCGCGGCCAAGCCCGCTACGCCATGCGCGTTCAGCGTACCCGCTTCGAGGCGCTCTGGCATGAAAAGCGGGTGGCGCTCGTCATAGCTGTGCGTGCCCGAGCCTCCTTCAAGAAGCGGGGCGATTTCGGTTCCGCAGGCCACGCACAAGCCACCGGTCCCTTGCGGGCCCATCAGGCTTTTATGGCCCGTAAAGCACACCACGTCGGCGCCGATTTCAGCCATGTTCAGCGGATACGATCCAGCTGTCTGCGCGGCATCGAGCACGAATTTCGCGCCCGTCTCATGGGCCATGGCGCACATGCGCGCCACATCGTACACATCGCCCGTAAGGTTCGAGGCATGGGTAACCGCGACCAGCGCAGGCTTGCGCTTGAGCAGTTCGGCATATGCCTCGAAATCAAGCGAGCCATCGGCGGCGATGGGCGCGATGTCAACCGAGCAGCCAGCCGTATCGCGCAGGCGGAACAACGGACGCAGCACCGAATTGTGCGATGCGGCCGTGGTGAGCGCCCTCTGGCCCGGAGCGAGCAAGCCATCGATGGCGATATTGAGCGCCATGGTGGCATTGTTCGCGAACGCCACGCTCGAAGCACCCGGCGCGCCGAGCAAATTCGCCACCGCCGCGCGGGCGCGGTATACCGCCATGCCCGCCGCGATTGACGCCGGATGCACGCCGCGGCCCACGCCTCCGAACGACGTCATGGCATCAGCCACGGCGCGCACCACGCATTCAGGCTTCATCATCGTCGTGGCCGCATTGTCCAAATAAATCACGGGCGCTCCCTTCGTTTCCTCGATTGAGATTTACAGCATTTCGATGAACGCGGCAATGCGCGTTTCAAGCTGCCCCGCATCGCTTTGCGAATAATCGGTCTCGAGCTTCATGTACGGAATGGCCATGGGCGTGCCAGTAATAAGAATGCGCTTCGTGCCCTCGGGGAATACGCTCACGCCGTCGGCGATGCGCTGCTCGAGCTCGTCGGCGAGCTCGTTGGCCTTCTGCGCGCAGCGGGCGGGGTCGTCGAAGAAGGCGACCCGGGTCATGAGCAGGCGATCTTTGCCAGAAATGGGAATGCAGTTTTCAGCTTTCGTGGCATCGAAGACTCGGGCGAGCGCACGACGCACAGCTGGTCATGGGTTTCCAGGTCCATGTTGAGGCTTTGCCACATTTCACGATTGTCTGCCATGTTCGATTTCCCCTTCGTGCGAAGGCGGCATCCCACCCCTGGGGCCATGCGCACATGCGCCCTTCGCGCTCGGTTTCCAATAACTATCACGCGACGAATCACCAACCCATAAGGAATACAGGCGCAAAAAAGAAACGTCGAGCGACGGTGCAGAATGGCGGACGCGCTGCAGATGCGCGAGCGTTGCCTCGCCTTCGAGGCATATGGGGCATACGCTTCGCGTGCAGAATGACGACGGGGCAGAATTCGTCGTCGAACGAGGCGTTGCTGTGCATGGCGTCAGTGTAGCGCGCGCGGGATGCAAACGGAAGCTATAACCCTGCAAGCGGAGGTTTTTGTGCGGGAATGCATGGCCGATACGAAAAAGGCCACCGCATACGCGATGACCCAGAAACCCCACAGGAATATCTGCAGTACGACTGCGCGATTGACACTGGCTGAGGGCGCGGTCCAATCGATTTCGCCCCGAAAATCGTTACAGCGCCCCGAAGGCGCACGTCACGCGCGACACAAGCGACTCCCAAGAAAGCGCCGAGACGTCGAACTGCTCAGCCGGCCGGCCTTCGCGCACGGCTCGCTCAAGGGCATCGGCAAGGCGGGATTCAAACGCAGGTAAATCTTCCTTCACCGGCTCATCGACGCCACGCATCCCGGGCAATTCCACGTAGTCGATAGGCGCGCCCGGAATATGGGTCTCGAGCCAAGAACGAACGCCCGGCAAATCGGTAACGACCGCACGGCAACCGCACGCCAGAGCCTCGATAGTCACAAGGGGAAGGCCTTCGAAAAACGACGGCAGCACGAACACGTCGGACGTGCGATACGCTTGCACCAAATCATCCTGGCTAATTTTGCCCGCGAATGTGACAGGTATCGCGCATGCGGCAGCCCGCTGCGCGATTCGATCATATTCCGCAGCATCGCTATGGCCGCCCACCAAACACGCTTCTATGCGCGGGACGCCCGGGCGCTTCGCCAGCAAATCCAGCGCCGCGATAAGGCTTTCGACGCCTTTCTTGTACCCGATTTTGCCGACATACAGCAGACGAGAAACGCCATCGTTAGCCACGCGCTTGTCGGCGGGAGAAAACTCCTGCGCGTTATATCCCGTTCCAATGACGAGCACTTTTGCGGGTTCGACATCAAAGATTTCGACGATTTCGCGCTTTTGCTCCTCATGCAAGGCGAAAATCACATCGAGCGAGCGGACGGCATTCACGATGCGTTCGCGCTCAAGGCTATGGTTGCGCATTTGACGCAAATCGGTCGAATGACACACCGCAGCCATAGGAATGCTTGGCAACGTTTCGCGAGCAACGGCGCACGCGAGATACAGGTGATGGCATATGACCACATCAGGCACAAATTCGGCGGCCGCATGCCCGATGCGTTGGGTAAATGCAGAGCAAAATTGTTCAGTCATGGAAGGTGTAAGGTCGCGATAGCGCGTGGCGGCATACGGCATCACATCGGACATGCCGCACACATTGAACGGCAGTGCCTCGGTGTTGAAGCGCACGAAATACGGCTCGGCGCCCTCAGGCAGCGTTGGTTCATCGGCCGCATCGACGCCGGCGACCACGGCGGCTGCATGGCCGGCCGAAAGCTCGCAACGCACCATTTCCGCCAAATACACGCCGCTTCCCGTCGAATCAGGCTTTTGCGCCGAGATATTCAGAATGCGCATACGCGCCACCTTTCCTTCGAATTCGAATTATCATACCGTGACGCAAAGGGAAGCTGCGCAAGCAGACCGCGAATCGCACAGGCAAGCCCGTGAAAAGCCGAAAGCCCAAAGGTTCGCAAAGATTTGTCGGCACGCAAGCGCCATGCAAGGTATGATTGAGCCATAGACCGAGCGATACGCAGCGCGCACAGCGCGTTGTCAAGCGGAAGGAGTCGCCATGAGAATCCAAATGGAACTCGACCGAGGATATTTGCCCGATGCTTACGGAAAATACGCAGCGCCCGAAGACTGCTATGACTGGAGCTGCCGCCGCTCGTTTCCCTTTACCGTCGAGGGCGTTCCTTATGGCACGCGCGCACTCGCCGTTTTTTTCATCGACTGGGACAGCGTGCCCGTATGTGGCTTCCCATGGATTCACTGGTGCGCCTACGTAAATGGCGACTTCGAGGGAGATATCGAGTTTCCCGACGATTTGAGCCGCAACGAGCACTCTCGCCTTGTGCAGGGATATAACTCTGCCGCGAAAAGCGAGCCCGAGCGAGGCGTGGGGTATGTTGGCCCCTGCCCGCCCGACCGCGACCACAAATACACGCTGCAGGTTATCGCCCTCGATGACGAACCACTCGTCGAGGCCCCCTTCTGGGCCAACGAACTGCTCGACGCCTGTCGAGGACACGCAATCGACGAAGCAGGAAGGATTTTGCCCAGCAGGTGCTAACGTTTTCCAGATGTAAAAAGCGCTGTCACACGACTGCCACATACGACGCCAAAACACGGGGAAACACGCGGGGAGGGGTGCATCGGGGAAAGATTTGCACCCGATTTGCACCAGCCCTGCATAAAAGGGCATTTTGTCGTGCAAAATAAAACAGGCCAGGCAATCGCCTGATTCAAGGCATATCTCTGCCACAAAAGAATCGTTGGTCAGGCCAGGACAGCGAGCGAAAGCCCAGCGCTTCAGATTGGCCTGAAAGAGGAGCGACGCGTACTACCTGTACGCGAGCGACGATTGAAGGCTAAGCTGGAGTGTTGGGCTTCCGCGCAGCGGCAAATAAAAAGGCCGTTCGTAAGAACGGCCTTTGAAACTACGTGGTGGAGATGATGGGATTCAGAATCGCGCTTCGCGCGCTTCACCTCGTCGGCTAAAGCCTCCTCGCGATTCGCTAAAAACAGCCCACTGGGCTGTTTTTAAACGCGAATCGACCTCAACGGTTCGAATCCCTTTATCGTGCAAAACAAAACAGGCCAGGCAATCGCCTGACCTGTTGGAATTTCGATGGTGGAGATGATGGGATTCGAACCCACGACCCCCACGTTGCGAACGTGATGCTCTCCCAGCTGAGCTACATCCCCATGGGTATTGCGCTTTGCGCGAGAAAGCATTTTCCTCGTTCGCCCTTGCTTTGTCAAACAGTTCTTGCGCAGCATTCGCAAAATGTCCATGTTTCATGCCACAGCGCGCCCATACGCAAAACAGGGGCCGCACCGGCCCCTGTTTCTTGCAATTTCGAAAGCGCCTAGGAAAGCACCTTTTCCTCAAGCATGGACATGTCCACGCCTGGCTCGTCCCCCTCGGGGATGAACGGCTCGAACAGCGGCTCGCCGTTCTGCGACAGCTCCACCATACCCGTCAAAACGTCGACGTACTGGTAGGACTGACGCGCCGTGCGGCCGCGCTTGCGGTCGACCTCCATGATGAACAGCTGCGGATGCACCTGCATCAAAATGCCTTCGCTTTCGACGATCTTGGAACGACCCATGTTCGCGCGAACCTTCAGGCGTTGACCGACGAAGTCATGTAACGTATCATGAATGGAGTCGACGATTTTTGCTTGCTTCGCTAAATCCATAGTAGCTCTTTCCCGCATAACACACAGATAACAGTTCACAATTATATCATGCGGGTCAATGCAAGCTTACTTCTCCATCTTTTGCACCCATTTTTATAGCAGTTATCACAGAACGGCCACATCCACTGGGCCGTTCTGTGATATTTGGCCGACAAGTGCCCGCCTTATCGGTGTATGAAAACGCTATTGGCTAAGCTGTGCCTGCACCGCAAGCAACTCCTGCCCCAGCTGCACGAACTCCGCAAGCGACAGCGTTTCGCCGCGCCGCTTCGGGTCGATTGACGCGCGCTCGAACAGCTCCGGCAAATGCTGCGCCACCGCCCCACCTCGCGCGCCGCGGCCGGCAAAGTACGTTTTGCAAGAATTCGAAAGCGTTTTGCGGCGGCTGGCGAATGCCGCATCGGCCATGGTGCATGCCGCGCGCACCACATTTGCATCAAGCGGCGCTCCGGAAGCATCCGTCACGGGACGGCGATTCAGGCGGATAACGGCGCTGTCCACGCGCGGCGGCGGAAAGAAGTTGTTCGGACTGACGGGAAAACGGCCAGCAGGCTGCGCGTACAGGCGCAGCTTCACCGTGTACGCCCCGTAGTTCTTCGTGCCGGGCTCGGCCGCCATGCGGTCCGCCACCTCTTTTTGCACCATCACCGTTGCAGATTGAAGCGAATCAATGCGCTGGAAGTAGTCGAGCACCACTGTGGCTGCCACGGCATACGGCAGGTTCGCCACAAGCTTCGTTGGCATAGCCTGCGCATTCAGGTCGGAAAGCTGCAGGTCAAGTGCGTCTTTCTGGATAAGCGTGAACGTGTCCCACCACGGCGCCAGCGTTTCTTCGAGCACGGCCGGCAAATCGGCATCGCGCTCGATGGACGTGACATGCGCGGCACCTTTCAGCAGCGCCATGGTAAGCGTGCCGATACCCGGGCCGATTTCCAACACGCGATCGGCGCCGTCAAGCTCGGCAAGCGCGACGATTTTCTGCACAATGGCATCGTTGACCAGGAAGTTTTGCCCCAGCGAATACTTTGCCGTCAGGCCGTGGTCGGCCAGCACCTCGCGCGTGGCGGCAAGACTCGCAAGCGTCGACAGGTTACCCACGGCGCTTCCCCTGCTTTCCGCCGCGGTTAGCATTGCCGCCTTTCGCGCCGCCAGCCTTGCCGCCGCCTTTGCCCTTTTGCGCGTGCGGGTTGTCGTGCTTGGCCTGCTGCACGCCGTTTGTGCCGCGCTTAGCGTTCGCGTGCTTCTTTTGCGCGGAGCGCTTGCGCCCGTGCTGAGCCGCATCAACGCGACGGCCTTCTTCGTCAAGTTTGATAACCTGGCGCTCGGAACCGTTTTCGCCCAGGTCAAGGCGCGCACGTTGCTGTCTGCGCGCAGCCTGGGAAGCAAGTTGGGCGGCGAAGTCGTTTTCCACGAACGCCTCAGGCGCGCTTTCGGCGGGCGCAGCCGGCTGTTCGGCCGGCGCTTCCACAGGCTCGACCGCCGCCGCAGATGCGCCGCCGGCGAACGCGCGCACAACAGGGCCGCTGATGGGATATTCGTCCGCTTCGGCTACGATTTCGCCCGACTCGTCGATCTTGCCTACCCAGTCAAGCACGCGCTCCAGACGGAAGCCCGCCACAGCAGCTGCCGAGCGAACCGTGCCCACTAGCGGGTCGAAGCCGTGCGGATCGCCGCCCTCGCCCACCACGTGCAGCGTGCAGGGGCGCCGCCGCGCGCGCTGGCGCGTCCAGAAATACGGCTGGAACCGGTCAAGCAAAGCCTTGAGCTGCGACGACGGGCCCGCAAAGTACACGGGCGCCACCACAATAAGCTCGTCGGCGTCCTCAAGCAACGGATAGATGTCGTCCATGTCGTCGCGGATGACGCACCGACGATTGGAATCGTCGGGATCCCCATCACTCAGAGGATTGGGAGAGTCAGTGAGGGCGCCTGTGGTGGTGCAGCCCGTGGGGGAGGCGGAGGCGCCGCGTACTTCGGTACGCAAGTCTCCGGCTTCGCCGCGGGATGCGCTGCCACAGGTGGCCGCAACGTCGGCATCTCCGCCGTTCGGCAGAACGGCGGAACCACGTTTGCACCAATCGCAAGCATTGCACCCGGCCACTTCCAGCGTGGACACCGGCGCCAGGAACACCTCGTCTTCCGGACATTCTTCGATGCAGCTTTCGAACAGCAGGTCCGCCAGCGCGCCGCTGCGGCCCTCGACGCGAGGCGACCCGACAATAATCAGGCGTTTCATTCGCAATTCCTTTCGTTTACGGCAGCGGGCGCATGGGCTTGCTGCCAAGCGGTGGGCGGACGGTCAAGCAACGCGCGAGCGTTTTCGCGCAGCTGCGCCAGCAATTCGGCCCGGGCGGCGGCGCTTTCACACCCTAGCACTTCAGCCATGCACGCAGCGGTGAACACCGTGTGCGCCGGCCCGCACGGCACGCCGCGCATGGGCTCGGGCGTCATGTACGGGGAATCGGTTTCGGTAAGCAGCAGCTTGCGCGGCGTGCGCGCCACCGCATCGCGCGTATCCTGGCAGCGCTTGAACGTGAGCGCGCCGCCCAGCGCAACGTAGCACCCCTGTTCAACCCAGGGTTCCAGCGTTCCCCAATCCAAATCGAAGCAGTGCAGCAGCGTGCCGGCCGCCGGAAAGCCCTCTTCGCGCAATATGGCGAACGCCTCGTCGTGCGCCTCGCGCACATGCAACGCCACCGGCAAGCCCGTTTCGTGTGCCAGGCGAATCTGACGGCGAAACGCCTGCCGCTGATCTTCGCGCGGCGACAGGTCGTAATGGTAGTCCAGCCCGATCTCGCCCACGGCGCACACGCGCGGATCGGCCAAGCGCGCAACAAGGCGCGCCTCCATGGCGTCGTCGTAGAACTTCGCGTTGTGCGGATGCACGCCGCAAGCCAGGCGCAGCCGCGGCAGCGGACGCGCGGCGGCCCCCTCGGGCAGCACGAACGCCGCCGGCAGCGCGCCGTCGGGCAGGTGCGTTACCGTATCGCCGCCAGCCGCCAGCACCTCGCGCGTGCATTCGACCACCTGCGGCAAACGCTCGGCCGCTTCGACATACCAGCCATCGAAGCGATCGAACACCTCGGGCGCATCTTCCTGCACGTCGATGATGTCGCACACGAAGTCGACGCCCCACACCGCGCAGCGCGCGAACTCAAGCGCCGGATCGGCCAGCAGATGCACGTGCGCGTGCGTGTCGGCCACCGCGCCCTCAAGCCGCGGCGCCTCTACCAGGCGAAACTTGCCGTGCTTGCGCTTCTGGCGAAACAGCGCGTCGAGAAATACGGGTTGTTCTTGCTCTTCGGTCATTCACATTCCCTTGGTAAAACGAATCTGACAAGGCACCTGTCCCCTTGTCAGATTCAAGCTCAAATGGGACAAAGGGACTGTCCCCTTGTCCTATTTTGCCCAGACGGCGCGGACAAACCGCGTCTCGTTCCAAAAAAGCGGGGCAAAAGGAAGTTCCCTTTGCCCCGCTTCGTACGTGCCAGTTATTCGGCGTTGACGTCGATCTCGTCCATGTTCAGGCGCGGGAACAGCGGGTCGCCGACGGTGACGGCGTTGCCGGCGGGCAGCTGGCCCCACTTCGTGGCGGCCTCGATGTCCACCACGTCGGTAACCTTGCCCAGGCTAAGGCGATCGAACACCTCGTTGGACGTGTTCGGCATGAACGGAGCCATGTACAGCGCGATGATGCGGATGGCCTCAAGCGCGTTGTAGATGACGGCGGCCAGGTCGCCGGCCGTTTCCTCGCTTTTCGCCAGATTCCACGGCGCGCTTTCCTCGACGTACAGGTTCACGCGGCCGGCTAGCTCCTGCACCGCCGCGGCGGCACCCGTGAAGTCGACCTCGGACAGGCAGGCGTCGTACTTCGCGTACAGCTGCTCGACGATGGGCAGCATGGGGTTCGCCACGCGCTCGGCAGCGTCGGCCGGCACGGCGGGAACCTTGCCGTCGAAGTACTTCTTCGTCATGTTGAACACGCGGCTGCACAGGTTGCCCCAGGTGTTGGCCAAATCGGCGTTGTACACCTGCACCATGCGCTCCATGGAGATGTTGCCGTCATGGCCGAACTGCACGTCGGACATGAAGTAGTAGCGATACGCGTCCACGCCGAAGACCTTCACGAGGTCGGCGGGCTTCATGCCGTTGCCCTTGGACTTCGACATCTTCTCGCCCTTCGTGAGCAAAAAGCCGTGGCCGAACACCGTGTGCGTGATGGGCAGGCCGGCGGCCATGAGCATGGCCGGCCAGATGACGCAGTGGAAACGCGTGATGTCCTTGCCCACGAAGTGGTACTGCATGGGCCAGCGCTGCTCGAACTCGCCGGCGCGCTGCTCGTCGCCGTAGCCGATACCCGTAAGGTAGGCCAACAGCGCATCGGCCCACACATAGGCCACGTGGCCCTCGTCAAACGGCAGCGGCACGCCCCAGTCGAACGTGGAACGGCTGATGGAGAGGTCTTTCAGGCCGCTCTTCACGAACGAGACGATCTCGTTGCGACGGGTTTCCGGGCGGATGAAGTCGGGATGCTCGTCGTAGAACTTGAGCAGCGGCTCCTGGAACTCGGACAGCTTGAAGAACCAGTTCTCCTCGCCGCCAGCCTTCTGCACCGGGCGATGGCAGTCGGGACACACCAGCTCGCCGTCCTCGTTTTTCTCCAGGTCGGACTCGGCGTAGTACGTTTCCTCGTGCACGCAGTACCAGCCCTCGTAGCTGCCCTTGTAGCACCAACCCTTGTCGTAGAGGTCCTGCCAGAACTTCTGCACGGTGCGCGCGTGGCGCGGCTGGGTGGTACGCACGAAATCGGTGTAGGTGATGTCGAGAAGATCCCACACGTCGCGGAAAGCCGGCTCCATGGAGTCGCACCATTCCTGCGGCGTCATGCCCTTCGAGGCGGCCGTGTCGGCGACCTTCTGGCCATGCTCGTCCATGCCGGTGACGAACGCCACGTCGTAGCCGTTCATGCGCTGGTAGCGCGCGACGGTATCGGCGGCGACGGTGGTGTAGGCCGTGCCCAGATGCGGCTCGGCGTTCACGTAATAAATAGGCGTGGTGAACGAGTAAGTTCCCTTTGACATGGTGCTTCCTTTTGCTCGCGGCCGCAGTCGGGCGAATGATGCCCCGCCAACCTGGGTTTTCGCAGTGCTCCTGATTGTACCACGCGAAAATGCCTGCCCACACGAAGGGCGCCGCGGGCACACGGGGGCAACACGGGGAAACCGGGCCTCAAGGCAAGTGCGAAAAGCGCTCCTGGCAAGCACCCGCCACCCAACAAGCTTACGGACGGCTGGAGAAGCCAGCACGCGCGAGCAGGCAGCGCCTCTTTCGAGAAAGCTTTTCGGCTGCGGTACGCGGGCGCAGGACTGCTCGGGCAGGAAGGGGCGAGATTATTCGAAGCCGGAAATGGCTTCTTTTCAGGCACATTCGGACACTTGTGCGGGTTTAATGGCACGCATCTTTTGCACACAACCTGCCGGTATAATGACGGAGATTATTATAAACCAAAGGATGGCGGATGTTTTCTAACAAACTACAAACGAACCCGAGCAACCGCCCCCGCCTTCGCACGCCCCTTGCCCTTGCCTTAAGCGCAACGTTGGCATTCGGCAGCGTGCCGGCAGCGGGCTTTTCCGGGCAAGCTGCCTGGGCCGAGGATATCGACATCAACGTGCAGGCAGATGCCGCGCAGCAAGAGGTCGAGCGCACAGCGGCCGAATACGACCAGGCCATGGACCGCATCGACCAGCTGAACCAGCAAATTGCCGACAACGAGCAGCGCATCTCCGAAATCGAGGAAACGCTTCCCGAGCAGCAGGAACGCAGTTCCGCCGCCGCCGTAAAGCTGTACAAGGCGCAAGCTTCCACGCCCGGTCTTCTGGAGATGGTGCTCAGCTCTGAAAACATCGTCGACTTCTTTACGTCGTTCGAATACGTGTCTCACATCTTCAGCAGCAACCAGTCCGAGATCGAGCGCCTTCAGGAGATGAAGGACGAGCTTGACCAGACGCGTCGCAGCCTGTCGCAAGCGAAGAAGGACGCCGACACCGAGGCCGCCAACGCCGAGCAAGCGCTTGCCGCCGCGCAGGAAGCACGTCAGGAAGCCCAACGCAAAGCGCAAGAGGAAGCCGCGCGTCAAGCTGAAGAGGCAGCAAAGGCCGCAGAAGCGCAGGCAGCAGCCGAGCAGGCCGCGCAAACGGAAGAAGCAGGAAAAGCCGACGATGCCGCAACTGATTCCGCAAGCAATTCGCAAGAGTCCGCTGGCACCGGCGAAAGCTCCTCGGGCACCGTTGATGCGCCCAGCAACGATGGCGCCGACTGGACAAGCGACCGCGACGCATTCGTAGCGCAGTGGGCTGGCCGCATCAACGCCTACCTTGCCGGCTCGCCCATGGCGGGCACGGGCGAAACGTTCGCCGAGGCCGCCTGGGATTACGGCGTTGACCCGCGCTGGTCACCCGCTATCTCGAACACGGAAAGCTCCAAGGGCCTGTACTGTTTCAACAGCTGCAACGCCTGGGGCT
>OLNF01002767.1_pt1 | contig 13306 bp, 14 predicted proteins | sample 1673061 | NCBI WGS metagenome assembly OLNF01 (sample SAMEA3136751, study PRJEB25190) | human gut metagenome | reverse complement strand
CCATTTTTCATGGCATATGATACATATGTGTAACCGCCTTCACCTACGAAACCGGTCTTACCACCTACACAATATTCATATCCGTATAAACGTCCTGGAAGTAAAAGATTTCGGTTGTTAAATACTCTTTCCTGACTTGTTTTGTTAGTAGCTGGAATGGTATATGTTGTGGCCGAATCGATTGTTAAGAATGTCGGATTATTGAAACACATTCTTGCGATAAGAGCCATGTCATATGCTGTTGTATAGTGGTTTGCATCGTAGAGACCACTGGCATTGGCGAAGTGTGTATCAAGTGCACCGGCATTTTTTGCAGTTTCATTCATTTTATCAACGAATAAAGCCTCACTTCCAGCAACCCCCTCGGCTAAACATACCGCCGCATCATTAGCAGAGGCTAGCATTACACATTTTATTAAATCTGATACACTATGCTTCTCCCCTTCTTCTAAATATACCTGGGTTCCTCCCATTGATTTAGCATGAGAAGAGCATGTTAGAATAGTATCATATTCTATTTCATGATTCTTTAAGGCATCATATACAAGAGATATTGTCATAATCTTAGTCATGGAGGCAATACCTCTTTTTTCATCCATATTTCTAGAAAAAAGAATATCGCCTGACTCAGCTTCTATTAAAATAGCAGCCTTACTATTAGCTGCAAGACTTTCTGAAGCCTTTGATGTTTTAGGAATTATAAAAAAGGTACTTAATAATATAAGCAGTAATAATATTAATCTTTTCATTGCTTCACCACTAATATATATTATTATAATAAATATTTTATTATTAAAATTAAATTTTAAAGAATAATTTTTATTATTTTATTAATACTATAATTGTAGCAAAATTATTTAAGGAGTTTTTAATTATGACAAATAAAGTTACTGCAAGACCATGTAAAGAAAGTCCCTCTACTTGGGAAATTCTTGATCAATATGGTTGTGTAAGACCAAAGCATTATCAAACAAAGGATGAATGCGTAAAACAAGCTCGTAAATTAGCCGAGGAATGTGGCTGTGAGCTTTGTATTGAAGACCAATTAAATAGATGCTAAGAAAAAGGAGGATTTAGTCCTCCTTTTGTTCATCAGTTATTAAATTTTAAATATATCATTCTTGATTTTGATTATAAGTAGCTAAACGAGATTTAGTGCTTAATTGCAAGTAGAAATTAGAATTATGAATAATATTTTTAAAAATGAAGATATAGATTATTAAATTCTAAGTTATAGATTAGCCAAGAAAGGCATAAGACAAAGTATGCCTAGAAAAGGCAACTGTTATGATAATTGTGTAATAGAAATATTCTTTAAAACAATGAAAAATGAAATGTTTTATGGTCATGAATATGAATTTAAAGCACTGGATGATTTAGAAAAATCTATGAGTGAATATATAAGCTATTACAATAATCAAAGAATTATAACAAAATTAAAAGGATTGACACCTACAACATATAGACATCAATCCATAAATAATATAATATTAAATTAATTTTCTACTAGTCTAACTTTAAGGGTTCATCCTAATTTTTTAAATTTATCCGGGGGGTTATACTTTACCCAAAAATTATAGCAAAATCCAATCAGTAAATGCCGAGAACTTATTTTATCACATAAAAAAAGAGGACAAAAAATCCTCTTTTTACCTTCATATTAATATATTATCTTATTACATCTAATATAAGCTTAGATTCTACTACTTTATCAGAAATCTTAAAAGCATTGAAGGCTTTTTCGATCGATTCTTCAGTATTTCTTCCATTAGTATGGATATAGCAAAGAACATCTCCTTCTTTTACCATATCACCAACCTTCTTATTAAGAACAATACCTACAGCCATATCAATTTTATCTTCAAGTGTTTCACGACCAGCTCCTAAAATCATTGCTGCATGACCTATTTCTAAAGCATCAATATGATTTACACAACCAGATGTTTTAGCATAAACAGGAATTACCTCATTAGCTTTAGCAAATAGTTCAGGATTCTTAATATACTCAACATTTCCACCCTGAGCACCAACAAAATCCATAAGCTTACCAAGAGCCTTCTTATTCTTAATATTTTCAAGCATTGCCGCTTTAGCTTCTTCTTTAGTTTCAAACTTCTTAGCATCAATTAATAAATAAGAACCAATCTCAAGACATAAATCAAGTAAATCCTTAGGTCCATTACCATTTAAGGTATTAATAGCTTCTTTAACCTCTAAGGCATTACCAACTGCAAGACCAAGAGGTTCTTCCATATTAGTTAAAACAGCTGTCATATGACGACCACAATTAGTACCAATTGTAACCATTAATCTTGCAAGATGACGTGCTTCTTCAAGATTCTTCATAAATGCTCCCGCTCCAACCTTTACATCAAGACAAATAGCATTAGCTCCTGATGCTAGCTTCTTTGACATTATTGAAGATGCAATAAGCGGAATAGATGAAACAGTTGCTGTTACATCTCTTAGAGCATATAGCTTCTTATCAGCTGGTGTTAAATTACCAGTTTGACCGACAATTGCAATACCAATCTTCTTAACCTGTTCAATAAAATCATGAGGCTTAACGGCAATATTAAAGCCCTCAATTGATTCAAGCTTATCAAGAGTTCCTCCCGTATGTCCTAAACCACGACCTGACATTTTGGCAAAATTAACGCCAAAAGATGCTACAAGTGGTGCTAAAACTAAAGATGTTTTATCACCAACTCCACCTGTTGAATGCTTATCTACCTTAACTCCTGGTATTTCTGATAAGTCAAGCTTATCTCCAGAGTTAAGCATTGAAATAGCCATATTAGTAGCTTCTTCATCATCCATTCCCTTTAAATAGGTAGCCATTAAAAAGGCAGATACCTGATAATCAGGAATTTCACCCTTTGTATAGCCTTGAATAATGAAATCAATTTCATCCTTATTTAATTTATACCCATCTCTTTTTTTCTCAATTAAATCAATCATTCTCATAGTAATCACTAAATCCTTTCTTTTATATTGTCTTATAAAATCCAAGACACTTAATCTTAAATTTTCCTTCCTCGTTAATTCGCGAGATTAATCCCTTGATCTCATCAAGATTAGTATTAGCTAAAAATTCGGTATAAAAATAATATTTACCAAGACCTTCCTTTGTAGGTCTTGACATAATTGCATTTAGGTTAATCTTTAAAGCATAAAATTTAACCAAAGCTTCAATTAGAATTCCTGGTTCATCAATTAAAGCTTCTAAAATAAGTGAGCATTTAGAGCATAGCTCTGCTTTATTTGCTTCATTAGTTGATAAAACTAAAAATCTTGTATTATTATTTTTGCTATCTTCAACATTTTCAATAACACACTTAAAAGGTGACATATCTAAATGCATAGGAATAATAGCTCCATATGTATCACCAGAATTTTTAAGACGCTCATAGGATGTAACATTACTTTCGGTTTCGATAATTTCAAAGCCATGCTCATTAATAAAATCTAAGCATTGTCCTTTAGCTTTAAACTGAACATAAATCTTTTTAACATTTGCAATATTACTATTCTTAGATACAAAGCTAAAATGAACTGGAACTGATATATCATTTAAAATATAAAAATTATATTTATGAAGCATATCTAAGGTTTCTTGAACATATCCATCTAAAGTATTTTCAAAAGGTAAAATACCAAAGCCATTTGCGGCAATATTTTTTGCTGTAAGTGATATTGTTGGATAAAATTCGATTTTATATTCCTCATTTAAAGCTTCGCTAAGCTTTAATGCTGCAACCTCACTAAAAGTTCCTGAAGGTCCAAGGGTTATTAATTTTTTAAGTTCCATTTGTTCCATAATGTGTTGGTTATCCTTCTTAAATTGATAAATATGCCTCTTTTTTAATGCATAAATAGGCATAATTTTATTATTTTCAATATATAAGGCAGTATCCTCGTCTAAAGCATATGCATCAATGCTATGCTTATTAACCATATCTTTAAAATATAATATTCTATCATTTAGATTAAAATGAGGACAAAAGCCTATATTTAATATTCCTAATCCTTCTAATTCATTATAATTATAAAAATCACCATGATCTTCATATGCTTCTTGGTCAGTTAAGCCATAGCTTGATAGCATAATTGCACCGGCACTTACACCCGCAATTATTAAATCATCTCTTTTTATTGCCTCATCTATAATCCATAAAAGATTATTTTCCTTTAAGAAATTAATTAAAAAAGCGGTTGAACCACCCGAAAAATATAAAATATCAGCTTTATTTATTATTTCTATTATTTTATTTTTTTCAGGTTTTAAAGTTAAACAAAGTGTAATCAAATTATAATTTAAAGAAGCATATTCTCTTTTAAAATTATTAATTGTTTTTTCACTATCATTTGATGCTAGTGGTACTAAAACAATTGTAGGATTTGTTTTATGGGTTAAATCAAGCAACCTTTTAGCTATATAATTATTTTTAGTATCAAAGTCATGTCCACCAATTAAATAAAATCTAGACATTATTTAACCTCAAATTTATAGCCATAACCTCTAATTGTTTGAATATAATCCTTATATTTTCCCAAAGAAGATCTAAGCATTTTTATGTGGGTATCAATTGTACGATCATCGCCAAAGAATCCATAGCCCCATACATCATTTAAAAGCTTTTCTCTTTCAATAGCTATTCCATTATTTTCAACTAAATATTTAAGTAATTGAAATTCCTTTTGAGTTAAATTCTTCTTCTTTCCATCAACAGAAATTGTTCTTCCTAAAAAATCAATTTCAAGGCCATCAAAGCGAATAAACTTAGCTTTACTTTTACTTGACCAGTTCTTTAGCTTTAAGCAAATCTCTTTAAAGTAAAATGGTTTTCTAATATAATCAATACAACCAGCTTCATAAGCAAAAATAACATCCATCTCTGATGTTCTTTCACTCATAATAATTACTGGTACATTAGAAAATGTTTTAATTTTCTTAAGAGTTGAAATACCATCTAAATTGGGCATATCAATATCCATAAGAATTAAATCACATTGATTAGTTTGTAAATAAGCTAAAGCTTCTACTCCATCATATGTACAACTAGCTTCAATACCATTTTTAGTTAAATATTCACATAGCTTATTATTCAACTGTCTATCATCATCTACAATTAATATCTTCATAATAAACCTCACACGTTTAATTATACTACTTTATATTGTGAAAAGAAAGTGAATTATTTAAACTTAAGGATTTAGTTAAATTAAATTTCACACAAAATTTTAAAAAAAGTTAAAATAATAAGTATTAAAATGTAAAATAATAGCATTATAGTCTTACTTGTGTTATACTTTTAAAAGAAATGAGGTTTACTATGGAAACAAGAAAAAAATTAGCTGTTGAAGCATGGAAAAGTGGATTAAATTGTGCACAAGCCGTTTTAGTAACTTATGCCGATTTACTTAACATTGATAAAGAAACATTATTTAGAATATCAGAAGGATTTGGTTCAGGTCTTGCCGGACTTAAAAGAACCTGCGGAGCTTTAATGGGAGCAATAATGATTGCTGGAATTATAAATAGTGATGGAAATTATAATAACCCTAAAACTAAAAAACAAACCTATGAACTTGGTCAAAAGATAATAAGTACATTTGAAGAAAAGCATAAAACACAAAGTGTATCAATGTCTTTTTCTGTGGCAAATGCCTTTAAAAATGTGTGATCGAAATATTTATTGAATTCCATGATAACCTCCTATTTTTCGATATGTTTATCTATATATGAATATATTTCTGCTGGTGAATTTAAGCTTGCGATTTGATCAATACTTTTTTTCTTAGAGAAAATATTAAGCATATCATTTAATACATGAATATGTTTCGTTTTATCTTCTGCACAAAGTACAAGAATAATTCTGGCGTTTTGACCATTTAAAAAAGGAACGGGCTCTTTAAATGTACACATTGATACATCTAATCGATTTACGCCATTTTCAATCGCAGAGTGTGCTAGAACAAGATCATCAGCTAAAAACATATATAAGCCTTTATTTTTTTGATCATTTATGATGGCATTCACATAATCATTTGAAATAGAACCATCATCTAATAATGGTTGTGCTGAGATGTGAATAGCTTCTTCCCAGCTGACTTGTGAATTTACACATTGAATATGGGATCCTTTCAAAAAGTCTAATAAACCTCGATCATAAGTTTTATGAGGTACTTTTTGTACTTGTATACTTGAATAATAATCTTGTAGATTTTTATGGAAGTCATTTAATTGATCGGGATTAATATAATTTGATGCAATTTTCAAAATGTCATCAATTTGCATTTTTGCCTGTGGCTCTGTAGCCATACAATTTCTAAGTATTGCCACACGATCTTGATCTGTAAGTATTGGATGAACCATGATTAATCTTTGTTCATTGGCTAACATTACTGTTGAAATTACAACATCATAATCATGATTTGGCCTATAACTACTGAGTGGTATGTTTTTGATTTCGGTTGCTTGTGGCACTAAAGTAGAAACTTCTTGGCGTAGCATATTTCCTGTTCCAATGCCATTTGGGCAGATAATCATGATTCTAAATGCATGTTTATTCGCTTTTTGTGTAGGCATAAAAGCACCAAAATGTAATGTTAGATAAGCAACTTCAGCATCAGAAATTAAAGAATCTAAATCATTTTCTAAGATCTTACAAGCACGTTTTGTAAGTTCAAATAATTCTTCATACTCAGTTTTTATGTTATTTAACATAGGATTTCCAAGCTGTATACCATATTTAAAACGATATAGAGAAGTTTTTAAATGAGCATTGATTGCATTGATCAATTCTTCTTCGCGATCATAGAATACATAAGAGATTCTTTCAAATTCATGAACAAGAGCTTTCGCAAATTCATACGTTTTATCTTCTTCCTTCATTACATTTACAGGAATGGTTTGTAGTCTAGATCCTAGCAAGTGTAATGCAATATAAATTTTTTCATGATCTTTTAAATTTGGAAAATATTTATTGATTAGATGATATTCATTTGTTTCTATAATTTCTTCTTCATCCATATCTGAAAATGAGATTTCGTCATTTCTATTTTGGATTGTAGATAAAAAGACGGCTAGAGCAGGTAAAATGCCACTTACATATTCAGCGTGTAATTCAGATTCAATCTTTTTAAGAGTATTCAATATATCATAGACTTTTTGAGCATCAAAAGTTTCAATTACATGATTTTCATAAAAATGCCAAAGACTTGGAAATAGCATAAAGAAAACAGCTCTCTTTTTAATGATATCTCCATTAATGCGGTATCCATCTTTTATGTTGTAAGTAAGTTGAAGTGCATAATTTTCTAAGAAAGTATCAACAGATTTTAAATCATTGATGATTGTATTTCGGCTAACTTGGCAAGTATCCATAAAATCTTCAATGTATAAAGGATGATTTCGCACAATTATAGTACATATTTCAATGCGTTGTCTTTCTTCTGGTGTAAAAACCAGTATGCTTTCACTTTTTGTTTGATTTAATGTTTTTTGTATGGCCTGGACTTGTTCTTTATGGAGAATGATGCCTTTTCTTCGTTCTTGAATAATAGGATCGATACCATTATCAATCAACCATTCGTTAATTTTTGAAATATCGTAATAAACACTTCTTTTAGAAACTTCTAAGTCATCTGCAAGATCTTGGATTTTTAAATATCCAGTTGTGTACATTACAATATTTAAAATTTCGGTACAACGTTTATCTAATGTATATGAAATTGACATAGTACTCTCTCCTTAAACCATGCTTTCTTTAACTTTTTTATGATAAGGTGTTCCTTTTAAGTTCTTTTTTGCTTTGTTTAAATAGTAATTAGCTTGTTTAGTGTCTGATAAATATTGATATTGCAAGCCAAGAAGATATTGCAGAATACCAAAGGCAGCGCCGGAAAAGCGGGAATCATCTGGATGTTTTGATAAAAGTTCATTTACAAGAGGAATGTCTTCACTTTTTTTCTCAATCAAAATGCGATATAACATACGATCATACGCAATTTCATCTTCATTACCTTTTCGCTCAATGATATCTAATAATTTTTTAGATAACTCTACATTTTGAACATCCAAAAAGTAAAAGTAGGTCATACTGGCAACTTGGTATGCTTGTGAATTGTTTAAATTCTGTGACAACATGAATTCGACTTGTTTTGTGATTTCATTTGAATCTTGTTTCGAAATATATGTGCGTAAAATATTATAGTTTTTTTCGTATTCAGAAAATAAGAATGTATATAGTGGAGCATTCATTTGTTGAATAGCCTTGTCATATTGTCCAGCATAGATTTTTTTTAGAATAGATTGCCATAAGAAGCTTCGGATAAAAAATGGAATGGCGATAGCACATAGAATAAGCGAAATTAATATAATTGCAGCTAATAGACTCATAGATTACAGAAACCCCTTTCATAACCATCTTTAAAATAACAATTGTTAAAGATTTTATCAAATCCAATTTTTTTCACGATAAGCAGCCTAGTTTGTGCAAGAAAAAGTATTTTAAGCATATTTTGCACAAAAAATATACACGTATATAATGATAATAGTGTAAAACGCTTACAGACAAGCACAAAATGTACATTTTGCACAATGTTTGTGCAAAACATTGTTCTTGTTTTTGAAAACCATTTCACAGATAATGCAGGTGTGAAGAGGAGAGATACGAGATGATTAAAGATTTGCTAAAAGAAAAAAATTGTTTTATTAAAGAAAGTGTAAAAGATTGGAAAGATGCAATTTGTGTTGCTTGTGCACCAATGATTGAACAAGGGTATTGTACAAAAGAATATGAAGATGCTGTTTTCGAAAACACAGAAAAATTTGGGCCCTATTATGTGTTATGTGAAAACTTGGCTCTGATCCATGCGAGCAATCAGTCTGGTGTTAATGAAACACAGATGGCGGTAACGGTTTTAAAAGAACCTGTAAAATTTAAGCCTGACGGATACGATGTGCGAATTTTAGTTACACTTGTTGCAAAAGATAATCATTCTCACATGGAAGGTATCCAAGCCGTTTCCAATATCTTCGCAGATGAATCAAAAGTGAATTCGTTACTAAATGCTTCAACTCCACAAGAGATATATAATATCTTTGTTGAAAATGTGGGATAAGCTAAGGTAACATAGAAGGAGAAAGATATGTTAAATTTTATCGTTAATATCTTGTCTACACCTGCCATTTTAGTTGGTTTATTATCTTTAATTGGTTTAGCATTACAGAAAAAACCAATCGAAGAAATCGTAAAAGGTACGGTTAAGACAATTGTTGGTTTCTTAGTATTAAGTGCTGGTGCATCATTCTTACAAACTGGATCATTAAATGCATTCGGTGATATCTTCAACTATGCATTCAATATGCAAGGTGTTGTTCCTAACAATGAAGCTATCGTTTCATTAGCATTGAAAGATTTCGCTACTGACACAGCTTACATTATGTGTTTAGGTATGATCGCAAATATTATTTTGGCACGTTTCTCAAGATGGCACTACATCTTCTTGACTGGTCACCACACATTATACATGGCTTGTATGTTAGCTGTTATTCTAAATGTTGGTGGATTATCAGGAGCTCAATTATGGCTTGCTGGTGGATTGGTGTTAGGATTCATCATGGTTGTCAGTCCTGCTTATTGTGAGCCTACAATGCGTAAAATTGTTCAAACAGATGAATTAGGATTTGGTCACTTTGGTGGTGCTGGATACTGGTTCTCTGCTCAATGTGCTAAACTATTTAAAGGAAAGAGTAAATCAACTGAAGAAGTTAACTTCCCTCAACGTTTAACTTTCTTACGTGACACTACAGTTGCTATTGGTTTAACAATGGTTGTATTCTTCTTGATTGTAACTGGTGTTGCTGTTGGACGTGGAATCTTAGAAGCAGATCCAGAAACTATCTTAGCTACTTATACTAACTTAGGTGGTTTATTAAATGTTGGTGCTGAAACACAAACACACTGGGCTGTTTGGGCTATTACTTCTGGTTTAAGTTTCGCTGGTGGTGTATATATTATCTTAAGTGGTGTACGTTTGATCGTTGGAGAAATCGTTCCTGCATTCCGTGGTATTGCTGAAAAATTGGTTCCAGGTGCTATTCCTGCAATCGACTGTCCAGTTGTATTCCCTTATGCTCCAAATGCTGTATTAATTGGTTTCTTAGTATCATTCTTAGGTGGTATTGTTGGATTGTTCGTATTAGCATTTATTGACAAATCATTAGTACCTTGTGCATTAATTTTACCTGGTGTAATTCCTCACTTCTTCTGTGGTGCAACTGCAGGTGTATTCGGAAATGCTGAAGGTGGATTAAAAGGTTGTGTATTTGGAAGTTTCATGCATGGTTTATTGATTACATTCTTACCAGCAATCTGTATGCCGGTTATGGGTTCATTGAACTTTGCTAACTGTACATTCTCAGATGCTGACTTCTCTTGGTTAGGTATTGTATTAGGTAATATTGCTCAACATGTTCAAGGAACTGGATTATTAGTAATCTGCGTTGTAATCTTCTTATTACCAATCGTTTATAATTTTGTAGCTCCTAAAAAAGCTGAAGAAAAATAGAAAGGGGAATGAAAATGGCTATTCGTAGTATTATGTGCTGCTGTGGTCAAGGACTTGGAAGTAGTATGATGGTAAGTATGAATGTTGAAAAAGCATTGAAAAACCTAGGTATTACTGGAGTTTCTGTTGACCATACAGCTTTAAGTGAAGCAAATCCTAACTCTGCAGATTTATTTGTAGTAGGACGTGACTTAGCTCCACAAGTAGCATCATATCCTAACAAAATCATTCTTGATCGTATCATGGATATGAATGAATTAACTGAAAAACTTAAAGAAGTTTTCGGTAAGTAAAATTTGATAAAAAGAAGGGTTTTATATCTCCTTCTTTTTGTTTAGCCATTTGGAGGAAATTATGGATAAAAAAGTAGAAATATTAGCAAAAAAAGTGCGTTATGACATTTTGGATATGTTACAACATAGAGGTTATGGACACTTAGGTGGATCTTTATCTTTGGTTGAATTATTTGCGGTATTGTATGGGAAACAAATGAAATATGATCCTAAAAATCCAAAATGGGAAGGAAGAGATCGCGTTGTATTGTCAAAAGGACATGCAGGACCAGTTTGGTATTCAACATTAAGTGAATGTGGTTTCTTTGATAAAGAAAAGTTAATGACATTAAATGATGGTGGAACAATGTTGCCAAGCCATCCAGACCGAACAAAAACACCTGGAGTCGATATGACAACAGGATCATTAGGTCAAGGAACAAGTACAGCTGCAGGAATTGCCACAGCATTAAAGATGAAGCACAGTGATAACTATGTATATCTTATTGTTGGAGATGGTGAATTAAATGAAGGTCAATGTTGGGAAGCCTTCCAATACTTGGCAAACTACAAAATGAATAATTGTATCGTTATCATTGATGACAACAAACGTCAATTAGATGGATATACAAAAGATGTTATAAATCCATTTAACATTGAAGCTAAGATGAAGGCATTTGGTTTTAATACACAAACTGTCAAAGGAAATGATTTAGATGCGATTGATGAAGCTATCACAAAAGCTAAATCAGTGACTGATTCAGCTGTATGTATTGTTTTGGATACAATCAAAGGTCAAGGTGTTAAGTTCTTTGAAGAACTTTTGGATAATCACTCAGTAAAATTCAATACAGAAGAAGTGAATCGAGCAACTGATGAGGCTAAAGCTTCTTTAAAAAAGGAAATTGAAGAGGAGGAGCAACATGTATAAATTAGTAGAAAATCGTAGTGAAAAAGGTAAAGAATTACGTGTTGCAGTTGTTGAAAGCATTCAAGAACTTATTAAAGAAAATGATAAAGTGGTTGCTATGGAAGCCGATTTGGGTGGAGCTAGTAAGTTCACAAATATCAAAAAATCAAATCCAGAAAATTTCATTCAATGTGGTATTTCAGAAGCAAATATGATTGGCGTTGGATGTGGATTATCAAGTGAAGGATTTATTCCTTATGTGCATACATTTGGACCTTTCGCAACACGTCGAGTTTATGATCAAATTTATTTATCAGGTGCATATGCGCATAATACAATCAATATTTATGGTTCAGATCCAGGATTTACAGTAGGACCTAATGGAGGTACACATACAACTTGGGAAGATGTGGCTTTGATGCGTGAAATTCCAGGTTCAGTCATTGTGGATCCTTGTGATGAAACACAAACAAGATGGGTTGTAAAAGAACTTTCTAAACATGAAGGTGTACATTATATTCGTGCAAACCGTAAAGATGTTAGAAATGTGTATACACCAGATTCAACTTTTGAATTAGGCAAAGGAAATGTTTTAAGAGAAGGTAAAGATATTCTAATTATTGTATCTGGCCAGTTGGTAAGCGATGCATTAGATTGTGCTGAAAAATTAGTTGAAGAAGGATATTCAGTAGAAGTAATCGATATGTATTGTATTAAACCTTTAGACATTGACCTAGTGTTATCTGAATCAAAAGGTAAAAAGGCTGTTGTTACGTTTGAAAATCATTCGATTTATGGTGGACTTGGGAGTGCTGTTGCAGAAGTTTTGATGGAAAATGGAGTAAATGTTCCATTTAAACGTCATGGTGTTGATGAACGTTTTGGACAAGTAGGAACGCCAGATTTCCTTCAAAAAGAATTCCAACTAACTGCAGATGATTTATATAGAACAATTAAATCAATGCTTTAATTGGATGATAAAATAATGTAAAAAAGGAAATTCACATTTTAATATGAATTTCCTTTTTCAATTCCATTATCACCGACCGCATTTCAATCAAATACACTTTTTTGGTTCTCTTAATGTATTTAAATCTAAACCAATAATTTCAGAGATTTCTTCAAGCGTTTTAATCGCTATTTTGATTTGTATGGTTTTTACACCATGTTCAATGCCTTTTTCAATATCTTGCTTGATACCCATCTGGATTCCTCTGTTTGTCGATTCTTCTCTCAACACTTTCACTCTAATTAAGCTTTCATCAATAGCTTTTTAATTGAATCTTCACTTACCGAGAAGATTGATGCGATACTTGAAATACTGAATCCTTTATCCATCATCGTTTGATACATTTCTTTTCGGTTATTCTTACTGCCTTGTTCAATACCTTGCTCAATTCCTTGTTCGATTCCTTTTCTTATTCCTTCAGCTTCCCATTCTTTTGACTTTACTTCAAGCCATCTCTTTTCAGCTTCACACATTTCAATCTTCTCCTTTTCCTCTAATTCTTCTAAATCCAACCATTCTACATCCGTTAATGTCTTG
>OLNF01002764.1_pt1 | contig 13321 bp, 10 predicted proteins | sample 1673061 | NCBI WGS metagenome assembly OLNF01 (sample SAMEA3136751, study PRJEB25190) | human gut metagenome | reverse complement strand
GTGAAATTAGAATGCCTCTTGAAATTGTCCGCAATGACATTACAAAAATGAATGTGGACACCATCGTCAACGCAGCAAACGAAACGCTTCTGGGCGGCGGCGGTGTAGATGGCTGCATCCACCGTGCGGCAGGGCCGGAACTGCTGGCTGCGTGCCGGCGGCTCGGCGGCTGCAGGGTCGGAGATGCTAAAATCACCGGAGCGTACCGCTTGCCCTGCAGCTATGTGATCCACACGGTTGGCCCCGTGTGGAACGGCGGCAGCTGCGGCGAACGGGAACAGCTTGCTTCCTGTTACCGGACGAGCCTTGCGCTGGCGAAGGAATCCGGCTGCAAAACTGTGGCGTTCCCGCTGATTGCCTCCGGTGTCTATGGCTATCCAAAGGATCAGGCACTGCGCGTGGCGGTAGACACCATCGGGGAGTTTCTGCTGCAAAACGATATGACGGTCTATCTTGTTATTTTCGACCGCAAGGCTTACCAGATCGGCAGCAAGCTGTTTGCAGCCATTGCCGAATACATCGACGACCATTATGTAGACGCGCACACCGACTTTATCCGCTCACGTCCGTGTCCGACTTTTCCCGCAGGCCGGACAATGGCCCCCTGCACGGCTCCCGCGCCGGAGTTCCACGCGGCTTCCACAACTATCCGCAGTCTGGATGATCTGCTGATCCATCTGGACGCAGGTTTCTCAGAGACATTGCTGCGCCTCATCGACCGCAGTGGTCAGAAGGACTCCGAGATTTATAAGAAAGCCAATGTAGACCGCAAGCTGTTTTCCAAAATCCGCAACAATCCAGACTATAAGCCCTCCAAGGCTACGGCGATTGCCTTTGCCATCGCGCTGGAACTGAATCTGGATGAAACCCGTGACCTCATCGCCCGCGCGGGCTACGCTCTCAGTGCCAGCAGCAAGTTTGATGTTATCATTGAGTATTTCATCAAGCAGAAGCAGTACGATATTTTTGAGATCAACGAAGCGTTGTTTGCTTTTGAGCAGAATTTGCTGGGCGCGTAAAAATTGTCGCTTTCCAAGCGACCAAACCCTCCTCCTGATTCGCTACAATGACAGCGTAATCAAACACAGGAGGGTTTTTATTATGACAGAACTGGTTTTTATTTTGGATCGCAGCGGGTCTATGGCAGGGCTGGAGGCAGACACCATCGGCGGCTTTAACTCCAAGGCCTTGAACATCTTGATTTGATGCTGATGAAGTTGTAGTGTAATCATAAAGTGAGAATACGTTACCAGCTTTAATACAATTTGAACGCCATTCAGTCTTAACTTGATCTCCATATCCTTTAATAAATGTAGATGGGAAGAATCCTTCATTATAAAGAGCATTCATACGGTCTAAATTATCATATGTACTTAATTCAGTTCTTGCATCATGAAGTTTACCGTCAGAATCAAAATAAAGCTTACCAGACTCTGCAGAAACTCCACGTTGTCCCCAAATATTCATAAATTCAGCCATTTGTTTCAAACGATTGCCTTCACCTGTACGAGGAACAAACGCATACATTGTTTTTTGTTTACCATTAGTTAAATATGAAGCATTATTAACAACACAACGCATTAAAGCAATTAAATCATCTGCATTATAACATGCATATTGAGAAGTAAAGATTTCAGATCTCTTTGAATATAATTTTCCTGAGCCAATATTAGCACCATAAACATCATCAATATGTTGTCTTAAAACCTCAGCATAAGACTTACCATTTTTAGTTGATAATTCATTTTGCTTTGTAATAACTGACTTAGTATAGTTAACTGTAACGGTCTTATTATCACCTAAATTTAAAACTTCATTAGACATTGATGGAACAGCTGCTTGGAAACCACCAACATTATTACCAACTGCGGCAGCTTCGTTCATACCATTAGTATTATCACTATCAAGAATCTTTTCAATATATTCTGGATTCATTAACCATACTTTTTCAACATTATTTAAACCGTCAAAATAAGGTAAAAAATAAACCTTACCATCTGCTGCCTTCATTGAGTTCCACATGGCTCCCTCATATCCACCTTGAGAATCTAGCCAAATCTTAAAGTTAGGTAGTTTACCTTCATCAATCAATGAACCAATATCTTGAAGCTTACCACTATTTGCAGCAGCAGTGTATCCATTACTTGAACCCATTCCATCGACCATTATTAAGTCAATTCCGCCAAAGCCTTTTTCATTGTAGTTTTTCCACTCAGTTTTGGCATCAGCAAAATCAACTGCAGTTTTATCTACTATTGTACCATTTAAATTTTTAGCAATTGCAGACCAAGTTGGTAATAAATTACCTTTTACAAGTGATTCTCCACCGATACCTGTTACTTGAGAAGTTCCTTGATAAGAAGGTGTAAAATGATATCCTGAATTGGTATAATGAACAGATAATTCAACTGTTCCATTATTTAAGTCACCTTTTACATATTCATTACTAGCCACAGAACCTCCGCCAGTTGAGCCTGTAGGATTGTCACCTTTTTTACAAGATGCAGTTGTGATTACAGCACCAATTAAAGCAGATGCTGCTAAACATTTTAAAACTTTTTTCATTTTGTTTTCTCCTTTTTCTTTCTTTTTTTCTATTCTTTAACTCCACCAAGATTTACACCTGCAGCAAAATATTTTTGCATTTGAGGATATAAAATCAAGATAGGAATGATAGAACATACTATCATCGCAAATTTCCATGAATTTTGCGCATAATTTGTAACATCTATGCCAGTATCATCAGACGCATTAATGATATCTCTCATATATACTTGTAAAGGTTTATCTTCATCCTTAGCAAGTAATAAAGCAGCCCAATAATATCCATTCCAACGAGACAATGCATAGAACATTGTTACAGTTGCAATTGATGATTTTGACATAGGAATATAAATTTTTGTTAACAATTGGAATTCTGTTGCACCATCAATTGTGGCAGCTTCTTCAATTTCAGAAGGAACACCTTTAAAACCATTTCTTAACAAAATAACATTAAATGCATTAAAACCAAGTCCAAAGATAAAACCATATTTATTATCAATTTTTAAATCTTTGAAGTTTTGATATGTAGCAATTAAACCAGCATTAAACCACATAGTGAAGGTTAAAAGGAAATTAAATCCTCTTCCCCACATTAAACGAGATTTAGATAATGCATAAGCACCTGTTATTGCAATCAACATTGATATCAAAGTACCATAGAATGTCAAGAATAATGTGTTACAATATGCAAGCCAGAACATTTTGTTAGTGATAACAGCCTTAAATGCAGCAAGATCAATTCCAATATGGCCATTAACAATTGGCCACAATATTACACTACTAGAATCACCAGCAGCTTTATCAGAAAGTGCTACCGCTAGACAATAAATTAAAGGGTAAACACACATCAATGCAAATATTGTAAGAACAACATATGCAAAGATTTTAAAAATAATTTCACTTTTATCAAGTCTTTTCATATATTCCTCCTAGAATAGTGCAGTATCAGATACACGTCTTGAAATGGCATTTGCACCAAGTACTAAGCACATCGCAATTAATGAATTGAATAAATCCGCCGCAGTACCTAACATGTAGTTAGTTGTTGTACCATCACCTTGTTGTTGTCTATATACGAATGTTGAAATAACATCAGCTGTTTCATATGAAGCAGGTGTATATAATAACATAACCTTCTCATAACCAATATTAAGTATTTGTCCAATACGCATAATTAACATAATTGATAATGTAGGAGCCATACTAGGTAGTGTTACATATCTAATTTGTTGCAATTTACTTGCACCATCAATCTTAGCAGCTTCATAATTTGTAGGGGAAATTGCTAGCACAGCTGCGAAATAAACAATTGAACCATAACCTGAAGCTTCCCAAATACCTGAAATTTGATATACAGGTCTAAAGAATTTATATGTTTGAAGAATATTTTGACCAGGTGTAATCCAGTTAAACGCAAGAAATATTTGAGTTAATAAGCCATTTGAACCAATAGCCTCTTGTCCAGCACTATTTCCTTGTACATTACACCATAATGTAATAATAGAAGTTGTTACAACTGTTGACAAGAATTTTGGAAGATATGTACATACTTGTAGTACTGAACGATATCCATATGACTTTATTTCACTAAATAATAGTGCTAAGAAAATTGGAATAGGGAATCCAAATACAAGACCATACATACTATTAACAAATGTATTACGTAATGCTCGCCAGAAATCATTGTTTTGGAATAATTGCTTAACATACATCAATCCAAACCACGAATCGTTCATTACTGTTATACCTTCATCATTAAATTTAAACGCTTGTAAAACACCTTTTATTGGAAGGTATTTGAACATAAACATAAAAATTAAAAGTGGTAAAAGTAGCAAATATAGACGCCAATCCTTAAGAAGCTCTTTCCCAACTCGTTTCCATTTCGTACGTTCTAGTTCTTCAACTATTTCTTCGCTTGTCTTTGTTGCATCCAAAGTCATAGCCACACGCACCTTTCATCCAAAGTCATAGCCACACGCACCTTTCTTTTTTTTACTTTTCATTATAATATTTTCGCTCATTTTCTCTATCTTCTTTTTGCTCAATAAGCCTAGTTTTTACATCATACAAAACATCTTGTTTTGCTAAAAGAAGAGTTCCTACTAACAATATCACATATCCAAAAGCATTATATAATAGCATACCAAGAACTCTTGCGCCAAAATCCTTAATGCTAAAGCTTCCACCTGAAATTAAATTACCAAGTGCAGAATACATAACACATATTATTAGGTTAGTTAAAATGATTGTTCCTACCATATTTACAGTTGTGATTTTATCTTTGTAGATGTTTTTTATTCCTTTATTTTTATACCACACAAGTGCTACTGTCACCGACAATGTTGCAACCATTGTGAATAAAAAGCTAAGCCAATCATAGGTCTGTCTATAATTTATAGCTGGAATTGCAAATCTACCCATAATAAAATTTGCTAAAGTATTAATAGGAATGACAATGATACCAATCCAACCCCATCTTGTTATTGCAACTAAAGCTAGCAACATTCCAATGACAGGAAAAGGTCTAATATTCGGAATAAACATATTAACGCATAATGTAGTTAATAGTTCGATGCCAAATGCAAGAATTGATATCATTGCTAAATCAACCACACGATATGTTTTCAGTTTCATCCTTACAGCTGTTCCTTCCTTTTGACTTTCGTCATTTTCTAAGTATCATTTTAAAGATAAAAAACAAAATAAGCGGCCAAATTTAAATTCATAGCACACACATATGAACGCCAAAAAAGCACACAAACAACACTTTGCTTTTTATACATTTCCTATTTTAACACTTATGAAAACGCTAGTCAACTACTTAATGAAAACTTTTTCATAAATTTTGTAAACGCTTTTTTGCATTTTTTTAAGATATTTTTAAGTTGAAGTTTCACTTTGTTAATTTTTTTTATCTTATTAAATATTCATTTAGTTCTAAATAATATTAAAAATTGATAACTTTAAGAATATATTAACTATAAGAGTTAATTTTTCCACACATTATTAATTATTTATGATATCATTTAAAAAATCGAGGTGTTTTATATGGAATTATATCTAAATAATGAACAAAGCCTAAGTGATGTTTTAAAAGATGCTCGTGATGGTGATATTATTCACTTAGCTTCAAGGGTATATTATGAAAAAATTAAAATCACTATTCCTAATTTAACTATTATTGGACATAACTCATCAATTGAATATAAAGATTATTATAATAAAATAGGAAAAGATAATAAAGAACTTCTTACAGTAAGAACCTATACAATAATGGCTGAAGCTTCAAATATTACTTTAAAGGATTTAACAATTAAAAATCTATCAGTTCCTAATAGAACCTATGGTCAAGCAGTTGCTCTTCATGTTATAGGTGATAATTTCAAAGCTATTAATTGTAACATTTTGGGTGCTCAAGACACTATTCTAGCTGGTCCAATCCCATATGATTTAACAATTAGATACAAAAACTTACTTTCAAGCGATGAATTAACTCAAAATAAATCACACCAACTATATGACCATTGTTATATCGAGGGTGATGTCGATTTTATTTTCGGATGTGGTATTTGTTTTTTTAATGAATGTGAAATACATTCTATTGGAAAAGGATATATTTGTGCTCCTTCTCACCCTAAAGATTATAATTATGGTTTTGTTTTTTATAAATGTAATTTAACTGGTTCTGATGAAATAACTAATCAAGTTTATTTAGGACGTCCATGGCGCGATTATGGACAAGCAGCTTTTATTAGTTGTAAAGCTTCTTCTCACATTAAGCCTGAAGGATATCACTATTGGCAAGAATCAAGAAAAAATACTTGCAAACTTAGCATATATAAAACACTTAATGAAAAAGAACTTGCTTCTTTCACTAAAGTCTTAAATGAAAACGATCTAGATAAATATGCACTTGATAACGTAATGAAAGGTTAAGCTGAATGCTTAACCTTTATTTTTAATATTTTAGGAAAAATCATAACAAACCCAATTGTCGTTATTGTTGATGATATAATGTCTGATAATGATTCTCCTAAATAACACCCCTTTGTTCCTAAAAAGATAGGAAAAACAACCGTGAAAATAACAGTTAGAATTTTTCTAATTAAAGAAAAAATAATAGCTCTATTCGCGTGACCGAGTCCTACAAGCGTATCGACACAACACCATTGAAGAGGAAGTAATATAACTCCTAAACAATACCATCTTATGATATTTGGTGCTACATTTAAAATAGCATTTTGTACTTCTTCAGTTTCTGTTAAAATAAAAAGTTTAATAAAATACTTTGAATAGAACATTGAAATTATAAACATTATTATCCCATAAATATAGCATATCATTAGTTCATATATAAAGCCTTTTCTTACTCTTTTAGGTTCTGATGCACCATAATTATAACTTAAGAAAGGTTGTCCTCCTAAACTAATACCTGAAAAAGGCATTGAAATCAAAGTGAAAAAGCTTAAAAGAATTGAATTAATAGTCAAATATAAATCAGCATTACCATCGGCGTAAATCGATACCATCTTATTCATTACTATTAATATCACGCTATCAGTAAAAGTAATTATAAAAGGGCAAAAACCAATTTTCATTATCTTTTTCATATATTTTAAAGAATAACCCTTAAAAGACATTTTAATGATACTTTTATTTGAAATTAAAAAAGAAAAAGCAAATAAAGCTGAAGCTGCTTGAGCAATTATAGTTGCAAGTGCTGCTCCTTTGACTCCCATATTAAAAGGAAAAATAAAAATATAATCAAGCAAAATATTAGTTAACGCGCCAATTATAACCGTTACCATTGCTCTTGTACTTTTTCCTTGACATGTAATAAAACTGTTAAGTCCTAAGCTCATCAAACAAAAAAATGTTCCAAGTACATAAATAGTTATATAATCACTAGCATATTCAAAATTATTTGGAGTTGCACCAAAAGAATATAATAATGGCTTTTTAAATATTAAAAAAACTAACATGAGCACTACTGTAATAATTACTAATAATAAAAAACTATTAGCCATTATCTTTTTAGCATCATCATAATCCTTTTGACCAAGTCTAGTTGCAAATAATGGTGATGCTCCCTGACATATTAAATACGTAAATGATGTTATTAAGGTGGTAATAGGTGCACAAATTCCTACTCCTGCTAATGCTAAGCCAGATCCGCTTTGCATATTTGCAATAAATAGTTTATCCACCACACCATATAAAATGTTAACAAATTGAGCAAACATTGAGGGTATGGTCAATGCTAACATAGCTTTTAGGGGATGTGCCTTATTAAGTAATTCATTTGAAGCCATAAAATCACCAAATGCGATTATATCACTTTATTTTTTTAATTCAATAAATTATTCCTAAAATGCGACACAATTTGACTTTTCGAGAATAATAGATGTTTTTGTACGATAATTTTTACAATATCTTTTGTCGATTATTCTAATATTTTTTCAACTTCTTTAATTTTTTTTGTATTTTTTCTTGTAATTATGAAGATAAAAATTTATCATATAGTCAGTACAAATTTATAATTGAGGAGGAATGTACATGATAAGGGTTGTTATTGCCGATGATTCTAGTCAAACAACATTAATTGTTAGTGAGTGTTTGAAAATGCAAGCCGGCTTTGAAGTAGTAAAAACTTTTAATTCAGGAAAATCATTGCTAAGTTTTCTTGAATCAAACCAAGTAGATCTTTTAATGCTTGATATAGTAATACCTGAGGTGGATGGGTTTAAGGTTTTAGAAGACCTTGCAAGCAAAAAAGAAAAATATCATCGTCCCAAAAAAATAATTATGCTTTCATCTTTTAACAATGAATCACTTCTTGTTAGATCATCAGCATTAGGAGCTGATTACTTTATTATTAAGCCAATTGATATGCAAAATTTATTAGAAACAATTAATAATTTATTTAAAGAATTACCTAAGAAAAGTAATGTTAATTTAAATGCACCAGAAAAAGAAATTGATTTAAATGAAGAAATCACAAGTATTCTTCACGAAATCGGAGTTCCAGCGCATATTAAAGGCTATTTATATTTACGCGAAGCAATTACTATGGTTTATAACGATATTAATGTTTTAGGTGCTATCACAAAGGTTTTGTATCCAATTATTGCTAAAAAGTTTAATACCACATCATCACGAGTTGAACGTGCCATTAGGCATTCAATTGAAGTAGCTTGGGGTAGAGGAAATGTAGATACAATTGCAAGTATCTTTTCATATACTGTAAGCTATAACAAATCAAAACCAACTAATAGCGAATTCATCGCAATGATTGCGGACAAGCTTCGTCTTGAACATAAGGTCACAATTTAATTTGTGACCTTTTTTTGTATTTTTTTAGTAAATTTATGCATACTAATTATTGGTGATAAAGTGCGATTATTAGGGATTCTTTTAATTATTTGTTCTTCGATGTTATCAACCATTTTAATTTATCTTTTTTTGATAAATGTTGCAAATCTTCATTTTCATTGGTATATTTTATTCCTTCTGCTTATTATAGCCAATATTTTCTCAATAGTGCCAATTTTAACTGCTAAATCACCGTAACACTTTTTGCTAAATTCCTTGGATGATCAGGATCATTACCAAGTTCTTTTGCTGTATAATAGGCAATTAACTGTACATATCTTGATAGACTCAAAGCACCTAAAAGACCTCCAGGGTATTTATTTTTAAGGAAGAAAACTTTACCTCCTCTTGCTCTTACCTCATTTAAACATGATATTAAAAAGCTATCATTTGATGAAAGGCCAATAACAGCACTTTTATCAGAAATTAACGCTAAGGAACCATGCTTTAATTCTGAGGTTGAATAGCCTTCAGTTGGAATATAAGCAATTTCTTTAAGCTTTAACGCCCCTTCCTTACTAATTATATAGTCGTAGCCGTGACCTAAATAAAAAACATTTTTCATTTTACTAATTTCCTTTGGTATATTATTATCAAAGGTTTTCTTTATTTCCTCAAGATTTTTTACATAGTTCAATATTTCTTTAGGTTCTTCACCTTTAAATTGTTTTATTAATGTATAAAACACTAAAACAGATTGATTAAAGCTTTTTGTAGATGCAACAGCTATTTCTTTTCCAGCTTGCATATCAAGTATTAATGGAATATGTAAGGTCATTTGTGAAGTAAAACTATTTGTAATTAACATTGCCTTTTTAGGCTTAATTTTATCTATTGCGGCTAAAACATCTGCTGTTTCTCCACTTTGTGAAATAAATATAAATGTAGACTTATTATAAATATCATTATAACTATATTCCGTTGGTAAAAAAGCTCTAGCTCTAATACCTAATTCCTGTTCAATCATTAATGCTATATATTCTGATGCATAAAAAGATGAACCACTTCCAATTAAAACAAATTCAGAAGTTTCTTCTAATAATTTAAGAAGTTTCTCATCAGCTTTAAAATTATTAAAAATATTTAATGCTAGTTTTTCCTCTTCTTCAATTTCATCAAGCATTATTTGTTCCTTAGGATCATTAAAATTAAAACTATATGGTATAAAAGAGGATTTATCACTTAAATACATATTAGGCCCTATACACCCAAAAGACATATCACTAATATGCTTATAATACTTTGTATTTTCCTTAAATGCATAAATATCCGAAGCTAAATAATAATCTGTATCGTTATATCCTAATAATAAAGACGATTTATTTTTCATAAAATAAATATTTTCGTCATCTTTTATCATAAAAATAATAGCATATGAGCCTTTAATTATTTCCATTACTCTTTTTATTGCATCAAATGGTGGATATCTTTTTATAAATAAACTCAATAATTCTGTAATTACTTCTGTATCAGTATCGGATAAAAATTGATGATTTTTAAAATATGTGTCTTTTATTATATTTTCATTTTCTAAAATTCCATTGTGAACAAGTATTATTTGCTTATCACCAGAAATTTGTGGATGAGCATTAACTACATTTACACTTCCATTAGTAGCCCACCTTGTATGGCAAATAGCCTTTTTTATCATAAGATTTTCATCTTCAGTAACAAAATCAATTCGACCTATATTCTTATAAATTTGATTATTCTCATAACCAATTCCATAAGAATCATATCCTCTATATTCAAGTTTTTTTAAGCACTTTAAGGCATCATTTATTTTAAATGAGCCAAATTGGGCATATATTCCGCACATTATAGCACCTCAATTTATTTTATGCGCTATATAGTTAATTAGTCCCATAAAAATCATTTTAAAATTTATTTAGCTTAATTTCCATTACATTTATGAATTGCAATTATTAGTCAACATTTAACTTTTGTATTAATTAAATATATGACTTACTGTGATTAAAAAATGTTGGTATTGATATGCTGTAATCGAAGCTAAGATTGGTAAATTACATCCTGCTGATTTAGGACATCTTATCTTTTATTTTGATGCAAATGATGATTTAGAACGAACTGAAAGGGATGATGAAACAATTGGCTTATTACTATGCAAAGAAGCTGATAGTTATGTGGCTAAAACATCCTTAAATAAAGCACAACTACATCTTGGTATTTCTAAATATAAATTTATTGAAGAATTACCAGAATACTTAAATAGAAAACTAAAGGAAATCTAATACTATAAGTATTCATTCTTCAAAATTAGACCAATTTATTTCTTTTTCATTTTATTTATCACCCTTTTATGGTAAAATTGAAAAGGTGATTTAAATGATTTTAGAAAATATAAGTAAACATGTTATTGAATTAAGCAAACAAGCTGAAATCGACTTAAAAGAAATCTATGATAAAATTGATGAAGTAGCTTTCTATAATTCTAATCGTATATTATCTGCATTTATTGAAAATAGAGTTGAATATGCAGATTTTACAGATAGAAATGGTTATGGAATATTTGACTCTGGTCGTGAAAAGCTTGAAAAAATATTTGCAAGTATTTTAGGAACAGAAGATGCTTTAGTAAGAACCCAAATAATGAGTGGAACAAATGCTTTATATCTTGCATTTTCTGCTTTACTTAAGCATGGCGATACAATGATTTCACTAAGTGGTAAGCCTTATGATTCATTACTTAAAATGGTAGGTATTGTTGGTGATTCTACCCAATCTTTAAAAGCTAATGGTGTTTCTTATGAACAAATTGATTTAGTTGATAACAAATTCGATTTAGAAAAAATAAAAGAAAGACTTTCTAAAGGCGATGTTAAACTAGTAGAAATTCAACGCTCAAGAGGTTACTCTTCTCGCAAATCTTTAAATATTGCACAAATTGAGGAATGTATTAACGTAATTAGAAGCGTTAATAAAAATGTTATTATAATGGTTGATAACTGTTATGGCGAGCTTGTTGAAATGAAGGAACCTGGACACGTTGGTGCTGACGTTGTAGTAGGTTCTTTAATGAAAAATTTAGGTGGTGGAATTGCGACATCTGGTGGTTACATTGCAGGCAAGACTAAATACATCGAAATGATTGCCGACAGACTAACTTCTCCTGGTGTTGGCAAAGAACTTGGTGCTAATTTTAATCAAAATAGTAATTTTTTTAAAGGCGTATTTATGGCTCCTAATGCAGTAAAAAGTGCATTAAAAACACAAGTTTTTGCAGCATATATGCTTGAACATACGGGATTTAAAGATATATCTCCTAAATACAATGAATATCGTACTGATATAATTCAAATTATTGAGCTTAAAACTAAACCAAATCTTGTAGCATTCGCAAGAAGTATTCAAGCTTCATCTCCCGTTGATTCTGGTGTTTACATTATGCCTGCCCCAATGCCTGGCTATCCTTGCGATGTCATTATGGCTGCCGGTTGCTTTACTGAAGGTAGTACTATTGAGCTTTCAGCTGATGCTCCATGTGTTGAACCATATACATTATATATGCAAGGTGGACTAACCTATGAATATGGTAAGCTTTCTATTATGCAAGCACTATCAAGCGTATTAGCCCAAAAGGAACAAAACAACAAGTAATTTAGAAGCATTTAATGCTTCTTTTTTTAACAAAAAAAGATGATAAAAATCATCTTTTAATTGCTACTATATTGTCCACCATCAATACGAATAATCGAATTATTTATATAAGATGCTTCATCACTTATCAAAAATTTAACGAGATGAGCAACCTCAGAAGCTTCACCAATTCTTCTAACTAAAATTTTATCAAGTTCCATTTGCATAAACTCATCATCATAATCTGCAACTTCACTTTCCGTATTAATCAATCCCGGTGCGATTGCATTAACAGTTGCATATGGTGCAAATTCAATTGCTAAATTATGTGTTAAAGAATTTAATGCGGCCTTTGAGGCATCGTATTCAATTCCCATTGGATAGTAAGTATTCATTCCATTGGTTGAAGAAATATTAATAATACGTCCCCATTTTTTATCAAGAATATGTTTTTCAGCTCTTTTTGATGTTAAAAAAGCACCAACTAAATTAACATCAAGTGTTTTTCTAAAATCATTAACATTTTTTTTGCTAAAAATATTTGGAATATCAATGGCTGCGTTATTAACTAAAATATCAACACCACCAAGTTCACGCTCAATGGTATCAAACATTTGATTAACTTCCTCTTCCTTACTAACATCACACTTAACTACAAGACTTCTTATTCCATATTTAGAAATTTTCTCATTAAGAGTAAAGGCTTCAGCCTCTGAAGTATTATAGTTAATAACACAATCATAGCCTGAAGCCGCCAATTCTTCAATTATTGCAGCGCTAATACCCTTAGCACTACCAGTAACTA